>Ga0074195_1001478_pt1 | contig 32903 bp, 29 predicted proteins | sample EPASupsiteHSE623_FD_64525 | JGI IMG/M metagenome (GOLD analysis project Ga0074195, IMG submission 64525) | Bioremediated contaminated groundwater from EPA Superfund site, New Mexico - Sample HSE6-23 | ecosystem: Environmental > Aquatic > Deep subsurface > Groundwater > Contaminated ... | reverse complement strand
ATGCGCCGGCAACGGCCAAAGGCTGGCTGACGGGCTGCGGAGTGGCTCCGTTGGTTGCCGAAGGACCCCCTGTCTACGTGCAGGCTTACCAGCATGGAAACGAAACGTTGGTTCACTCGGTCCACTACGGGTGGGCTGGAGACCGAAATCGTTCTCCAACCACGGTTCGGGCGACTTACGAGATTCCCATCTCGTCGCAGCCTCGCTCTGTCAGGGTCTGGCAGTCTGCACCGGGTCGTGATGCCATAGAGATACCCGCGTCGGTGGGTCGTGGACGCGTCCGATTCACGGCCGACGTGCTGGTCCACGCGCTCTTCGTGATCCAGGCGCAATAGACGCGGCCCCCCGAGGCGGGTGCATGTCTCGTGGGTGGCGCTAGTGTGTTGTGAGGCCGGTGGAGGAGGTCGGATGCCTCTTCTCTTGCTCAGACAGTCCTCGCGGCTGAAACAGCCGCTGCGGAACTCGCATGAGAAGAGGCATCCGGCCTCCTCCACCTCACAAAAGTTGCCACCCGCCCGACATGCTCCCCCCCGAGGCTCTCGATGCGATGGTTCCCCGGTGCGGTGTGTTATACTCTTCCGCTGATCTCACCATGTCGTTTTTTGCCAGCCAGTTGGTCATTGGTCAGTACATTCCAGGCGACTCGATCGTCCACCGGACCAACCCTTTCCTGAAACTGGTTCTGACCATCGGGCTGATGGTCGGCATCTTCGTGTTCAATTCGTGGAAGCAGTACGCGGTCTTCGCTGCGTCGTGGCTGGTGGTCTACCTGTCTTCCCGGCTCTCGCTCGTGTTCTTCTGGAAGGGTTTAAAGCCGATCCTGTTTCTCATCGTGATGACGTTCTTCCTCCACCTCTTCCTCACGCCGGGTGGTGCCGTGCTCTTCCAGTGGGGCCCTGTGTCGATTTCGGAGCAGGGGCTTTCCCAGGGGGCCTACTTCACGGTCCGGCTGATCATGCTCGTGAGCTTTACCTCGCTCCTGACACTGACCACGTCGACGATGGAGCTGACGTTCGCGATCGAGCGACTTTTGAGTCCTGCCAAGCGTTTGGGGTTTCCCTCGGAGGAGTTCGCGATGATGCTCACGATCGCGCTCCGGTTCATACCCGTCCTGTTCCTGGAACTCGACAAGATCATCAAAGCTCAACGTTGCCGCGGCGTCGATTTCTCCGGGGGAGGGCTCAGATCCCGGGGGCATGCCTACCTGTCGATCCTGGTGCCGCTGTTCTTGAACACGTTTGCCCGCGCCATGGAGCTCGCGACCGCCATGGAGGTGCGCTGTTACGAGGCCGGAGTCAAACGAGGTTGTCTTAGGGAACATCCTTTTCGACGAGAGGACGCCCTGGCCGTGTTCTTGTCTCTGGGCGGCGTTGCGCTCATGATGAGGATCCGATGAAGCCGATCGATCTGGCCGACGCTGAGGTCCGTCAGGCCCTCTCCCATGTAATGGGCCATCCCGAGTACCGGCCGGCCACGCTCAAGGTGTTGCTCCATCAGCTTCGGCTGCACCGCGGTGAGAGGATCCGCATCCGGAACATCCTCCGCGAGATGATGGTGGACGGACTGGTCGTGAAGACGTCGAGCAACCGTTATGCCCTCGCACGCCGGCCGGACGCCGCGGCTGAGCTTTCGACGGCACTGGCCGCCTCTGAGAAGCACTCCGGCGCGTCTCGCACGCGGGAGCGACCAGCCGAGGTCGAAACCGCTCGCACCGGAGCTATCGAGGATCGTTCGCCCCCGGGAGAATCGATCAGCGCCTCCGGCGAGACTCCGTCAAAACGCCCCCAGCGTGTCGGCGGGGTTGGTGGACTGCCGCGTTGGCTCGTGGGCAGCGGCCATAGGCTCGCGGGTCAGGTTTCCTTCACCAAGCAAGGGTACGGCTTCCTCACTCTTGATCCGCCATTCCACGGGGATCTGTTCGTTCCCGTGTCCGAGAGGATGGGGGCGTGCGATCGAGACCGGGTCGAGGCCGTGGTCGTCCGTGGACGAGAGGGACGTCCCTGCGCCAAGATCCTCAAGGTGCTGGAGCATCGAGTGAGTCGGATCGTGGGACGGTTCGAAAAGACGAAGTCGGGGGGTCTCGTGGCCCCGACGCGCGAGCTGGGACAGAGAGCCGTGCGCATCCTCACTGGTGACGATCTTGGGGCTCGCACGGGAGACGCGGTCGTTGCCGACATCATCGCGTTCCCACGGTCTTCGCGAGGCGACTTGACCGCCCGGGTCACTGACGTTCTCGGTTCGCTGACGGATCACGCGATCGATACGAGGTTGATCGCGAGGGAGTTCGACCTCGACTTGGAGTTTCCACAAGAGGTCGATCGACTGGCCGCGGAAGTCGCTCGGATCGATCCTCAGGATCTCGACGGCCGAGTCGATCTGCGTGAGGATCCGGCTTTCACCATCGACGGGGAAGATGCTCGTGACTTTGACGACGCCGTGTCTTTGTCCATGCTCACAGGCTCCAGGTTCTGTCTGGGAGTCCACATCGCCGACGTGGATCACTACGTCCGTGAAGGATCTGCCCTCGACTTGGAGGCCCGATCCCGGGGCACATCGGTCTACGTCCCGGAGCGGGCGATCCCGATGTTGCCGCACTCTCTTTCCTCGGGGATCTGCTCTTTGCTTCCAGACCATGATCGGCTGACTATGACCTGCAGGATCACATTCTCCCGTACGGGCCAGAGACTGTCCTATGAGATCTTCCCGTCCGTGATTCGAAGCTGTCATCGACTGACGTATCCGCTCGTCGAACAACTGCTCGTGGGGAGTGATCGCAAGCTCAGGGTCAAATTCCAGGAGATCTATCCGATACTCCTCAGAATGGCGGGTCTTGCGCGATTACTCAAGAGCGAGCGTCGATTAAGGGGGGGGCTGGACCTTGCCCTCACTCAGCCCGAGGTGGTTCTCGACGAGGAGCAGCGGGTCAAGGCCATCCAACCGCTCGGCGATCCCGTGGCCAGAGGATTGATCGAAGAGTTCATGATTGCCGCCAACGAAGCGGTCGCGGATTATGCGAGAACCCGGAAGCTTCCCATGGTGTACCGAGTCCATGAGCCGCCGGAGGAGGCGACGCTCCAGCAGCTTGGCCGGCTGGCCCGCGGTCTTTCCGTGGAATGGTCCCCCCAGAGCCCGGCCGATCCCAGAGAACTTCAGACGCTCATCGATCTGGCCGGACACTGTCCCCACGCGAATTTTCTGAAGACTCTGGTTCTGCGGTCGCTCAAGCAGGCACGGTACACCCCGGAGAACATGGGCCACTATGGTCTGGGCAGTGTTGCCTACACCCACTTCACGAGCCCCATCCGCCGCTACCCCGATCTTCTGGTCCACAGGCTGATCCGGCATGACCTCAGGAGGTCGCCGATGTCGTCCGAGGAGTACGGTCTTCTGAGTTCGACCCTTGCCGAGCGCTCGTCGGCCTCCTCCAATGCGGAGCGTAAAGCCCAGTCAGCCGAACGAGCCGCTGTGGCCTTGAAGATGGCTCGCTACATGGAGACCCGCCTGGGCGAGGAGATGGCCGGAGTTGTCACGGGCGCCTCGACCTCGGGACTTTCGGTGACGCTCGCCGACTCTCTGATAGAAGGCTTCCTACCCCTTGCCGGACTCCCCGTCGATCGCTACAGATTCAGCGATCAGGGGTTCTCTCTGAGCGGCGAACGAACCGGATTCAAGTTCCGACTGGGGGACACTGTGCGGGTGCGCACCGTCATGGTCGACATTCTGACCCGCCAGATCACGTTCGAGATGGTCGGGAACACGCCTTCGAAGGGGGCGAGGAAGTCTAAGAGGAGCCCCGTCGTAAAGAAGCGGCAGAGGCCAGGGCGCAGGCAACGGGGGTGATGGAGACGCGGGACCGGTGGCCAGTCCGTGGTCGCCTTGGCGCTCCGGCCGCTGTTGATTTATCGATCCGGTGCAGGTTAGACTCGGGCAGGTGAGTCGGCCGATCCTCATGTGCCCGACCTGCACAGGGCAGGTACCGCTCGTCCCCGACGGAGCGGGTCGGGTTGTGTGCCAATCCTGCGGGATCGCGATCGACAGCACCGACAGTCGAGTCTGCGGCGCTTCGACCGGCGCTCCCGATGCTTCCGCAGGGGAGACCATACCTCGACCGAACCTTCCTTTCAGCCCCGCCTTCCTGGCCCAATACGAGCTGGTTCGCTTCCTGGGGACCGGCGGCATGGGCGCCGTCTACCTGATGCGGCAACTGGATCTGGGGAGGATGGTGGCCGTGAAGGTGGTTCGAGGAGAGTCTCTCACCCCTGACATCAGCCGGCGTCTTCTCAAGGAAGCTCGGGTTCTGGCGAGTCTCAACCATGCGAACATCGTGGCGATCCACGGGGTCGGCATCGATGGAGCCGTCCCCTACACGGTGTGCGAGTTCGTCGAGGGAGAGACTCTGGCCCGTCGGTTGGCCAGGCGCCCAGCGCTGACCCTGGCGCAGTCTCTTCGCATCGTCATCCAGATGCTGGATGGGCTCAGGGCCGCCCACAAAAAGGGGATCATCCACCGGGACCTGAAGCCTGGAAACGTCTTTCTCACCGAGAGGCACAAACCCAAGATCGGAGATTTCGGGCTGGCCAAGGCGGAGAACATCCCGTCCGGCACGAGCGTCGGGAAGATCCTGGGAACACCCGCCTACATGAGTCCTGAACAGTGTCGCGGGCATGGATCGACGACCGCAAGCGATCTGTACGCGGCTGGTTTGATCCTGTTCGAGATGGTGACGGGACAGCGTCCGTTTCCCGGTCCTGACTTGGTCGACTATCTGTACCAGCACGTGTCTTCGCCTTCGCCGATGGCAAGATCTCTCAAGCCGGAACTGCCCGCCGCGCTGGAAACCGTCATCCAAACGGCTCTTCAGAAGGATCCGTCCAAGCGGTTCAAATCCGCCCAGGAGTTCCGCAAGGCGCTGCAGGAAATCTATCGTGGGCTCACTCCGAGCCGAGATACGACGCCGAACAGAAGCGGGCCGACGGATACTCCGGCAACCGACAGGGAGCCGGGGAGTGTCCTGGTCGACCGGTACGAACTGGTGCGGGTTCTTGGCCAAGGTGGAATGGGACAGGTCTGGCTGGCCAAGGATCGAGCCAGGGGAGGGGCCCAGATCGCCGTGAAGCTTCTGCCTCCTGAACTGTGGCGAGACCCGGAGGCTCGAGCCAATCTGATCCAGGAGGCGAACCTCTCGCTCAAGCTCTCCCACCCGAACATCGTGCGGCTTTTCAACCTGGAACCCGGGGACCCGCCGTTCTTGGTGATGGAATACGTGGTCGGCCCCAGCCTTGCGGAGGAGCTCGCCCGGCGGAAGACGTCGGGCAGCGGGCCTTTGAGTCCGGAGGAGGTCTGTCCGCTTCTCGACGGTCTGGCCAACGCGCTGGATCACGCACACGGGCGTAGGGTGGTCCACCGGGATTTGAAGCCGTCCAACGTGCTCCTGGAAACGAGCGAGCAAGGAGACGTCACCCCCAAACTCGTGGACTTTGGTATCGCGGCAGAGCTGGCCAGTTTCCGGACCCGCCAGACCGGGATCGTGCCGGCGGGGACTCTGGCCTATATGAGTCCGGAGCAGCTCGCATGTCAGAAACTCGACGCACGGGCAGATGTTTACTCACTCGGCGCCACGATCTACCAGATGCTGACTCTCTCCCCTCCCTTCACGGGTGGAGATCTATCCTGGGCGATCCAGCACGCTCCGGTTCCGGTTCCGGACTTTCTGTCCGCATCCGTGACCAACGTGCTCGTGCGAGTTCTGTCCAAGAAGCCCAGCGACCGTCCGGACAGCGCGAGACAGCTGGCCCTGGAGTTCCGACTGGCCCTTGCCGGAGGCAAAGAGGTCTCGCTGCCCCCGACCGTCCGCATTCCGGTCGAGTCGGACTCTCTGGATGGGTCTTTGCTACAGACTCAGAGAGAGCCCGCGAGGACCGTGTCGACCGAGTCGAGTCAGAGCCGGTTCGGTCCGCTCTCCAGCGCCTTCATCGCTTCGGGGATCACGGCGCTCGTCGTGCTGACCCTGATTTCCGGTCCCCGCCGCGAGGTCTTGCCGCCCGCTGTTCAAAAACCTTCTCCCGCGAGCCGTGCGCTTCCGATCTCTTCTCGTTCTCCTCGACCGGGACCTGCGATGGCAAGCGGTCCGTCAGGTCCCGGACGGCCCGTGGCCGGACCTTCGAGGGGAGGAGCCCAGCTCCTGGCCGTGATAGCTGCCAGCCCTCGCTCTTCGGGTCCCGCCAGCCCGACTCCGATTCCCATGCTAACTCCGAGTCCGGTTCCGTCTAGGATCGTGCAGCAGTCAGCGAAACCCCCCTCGACAATGACCCCGGCCGAAGTCACGACGCGGGCCGGGTCTGCCGTGCCTCTGGCGCGGCCCGCCTCTGCCCCGAGCATCGCAGATCCTCGGCCCGCCTCTGTCCCGACCGTGGTCTGGCCGGTGGTGGCGCCAAAGCGTTTTCTCACCGACGAAGAGCGAAAGGCCCGCGACGACAGTCTCATGCGGGGTGACTCTCTGTATCGAGGGGGTGACTACGAGGCAGCCCTCAGTTCCTATCGTGACGCGCAGGACGTGGACCCCGATTGCGCCGCCGTCTGGAGAAAAGTGGCTCTCTGCCGGACCCGTCAGGGCAACCTCGCTTCGGCCATCAAGGCGATCGAACGGGCCCACGATCTCTCACCCCGTGACCCCGTGATTCTCAACACCTTCGCCTTTCTTCTGCTCAAGGCGAGACACTCACGCAAGGCCCTGGAGGTCGCCCGTCGTCTCGTTGCCATCGCCGGTGACAACGCGGAGTACTGGGACACTCTGGGCCAGATTCAGAAGGCGACCGGCAGCAAGGAGGACGCGCGGAAATCGTACAGGAAGGCGCTTGCAATCGATCCCGAACACTCCGGCGCAAAGCAAGGACTGCGGTCGCTCGAGTCTGATGTCGAGCAAGGTTCGTCCGGCTCTGGGCCACGACGAAATGACGAAGGGGGCGCACCGTGAAAGAGAAAACGATGGCCGTGTGGCTCATCAGGGCCGCTCTTCTTTACCTTTCGGGACTGGTCGCACTCCTCTGGCTGCCCGGGTGGTCTTCGCTGTGCATCGGTCGAGGAGGAGAGCCCGATCTTGGCGAACCCTCCGCGCCGGTCTCCAGGCCCAAACGGCGTCAGGTCAGGCCGAAGCCGAAGTCCCCTCCACCCGAGGAGGACGACGAGGCCCACACCGGGCCGGCGACGATCGCGCCAACCCGCGTTGGGTCTGAGACTCCGATGGTCGTTCCAACACCGGTGCCCACTCCGGCTCCGACTCTGCCTCCCCGGCCGATGACCGCATTGGAGGAGTTGACCCGGAGACGTCGGGAAATGCGGGAGGCGGCCTTGAAAGCCGCGGCCAGGCCTCCGGTCGAAGGGGTCTGGAGATGGCACATCAACGATTCCCAGGGGTTGGCTCGGCTTGGCGCTCGAGGTGCTGATGGGCGTCACCAGGGACAGTGGCAGTGCGAAAAACCTCGCGCGTCCGGATCGACCGCGGTCGAGGTGAACGGCAACCAAGTCAAGGCAGACCTCCGGTTTCGGTTCATTGTCTTCAAGTTCAACGGCGGTTTCTCCGGCCAGGTCGAGCGGCGGACGGACGGGGTCTGGTACGCCCATGGGATGTACAACAGTAACGCGCCTGGCTACGCATTCGGCGAATGGTGGGCGGAGAGGATCGGCGACTGAATCCTCATCAGGATGACGGAGTATTCATGGCCCGGACCACGGCCGTCGGGTCAACGCGTCGGTGGAACCGGACAACGGAGCTTCCGGGGGCAAAATCTCCTTCTCCGCAGTTTCGGTCGTCGTCGAGACAGACGATCAGGTTCGAAATCCGGGCGGCCCGAAGGTCGGAGAGCTTTCGGGCGAGGTATTCGGGAGTCCAAAAGCCCACGATTTCGAGGAGCCATCGTCGGGTCGGGTCTCCCCGACGAACCAGGGCAAAATCGGGAAAGATGAGTCTATTGCCGGCCTCGATGGCCTCCGGCTCGCGAAAGAGGTCGTAGTCCGGGTACGCTCGCCGGAAGTCTCGGGCGAAGCGCTCTTCCAGACTGCTGTCGTACAGGCGAGGCTCTTGGGCCGGGAGGATGGGATCGCCCGAGCCGAGCACGAAGGAAAGCCGTTTTCCACGAAGCACGCATTCGCTCCGAAGGCGAAAGCGCGGACACCACGCGAGAAGCGGAACGAGCTCCGCAAGGGCGCGTCCGTACAGAAGCGTGCGGCGGAACAGGCTGAACGGTCCCGAGATCTCCAGAGAGGCATCGTTTGTGGAACCTCGGGCAGCGACCGAGCAGATAAGACCACGGAGCTTGGCGTGGCGGACCACTGGACGCGTCCGACCCTGGGCTTCGATCGCGATCGAGGTCGACCGAAACAAAATCGCCTGCACGAGAGCCAGGTTGACGCGGAGAGCCAGTTCTCCCGGAGAGACCGCCCGGGCCGGAGGCAGGATCCGTCGCTCGCCGGGCATGTCCGCGAAAAGCGATTCACGGAGGAGCTCCGGAGGAACGTCCAGACTGCGGGCGACTTCGCTCACGACGACTTCCGGGGCAAAACAGCTTCGACTGGCAGCGTCGAACACCGCCGCCCTGGCCTTGATCGGAGGAATCGGGGAGAGGCCGCGACTGCCATACAGGCCGTCGAGCACGAGCGAAGCCACTCGTGCCTTCGCGCGTGGACCAACACACGGGAGTGGCTCGTGCAGCCGTTCATCGAGTTCGCGTCGAGGCCGGCCGACGAAGCGGTCGTACTCTTCGAGAAGGGCCCGAAGCCATGGGTGGTCCCGCTCGGTGAGGTAACGCAGGATGATCTCTCCGGAACGCACGCTATGGCAGATGTGGTGCTCGGGAACCAAGACCTCTTCTCCTCCTTTCGGCCTGCCGCTCTTCGATCGTTCGGCGAGCCACAAGTTCGTACACCGCGGCCCGCTTTCCCTCCGCGGGCCTGAGAAGACGCCCCACTCGTTGTACGTGCTCGCGTTCTCCAAGCGCGCCGCCCACGACGATCGCCACGTCCGCCTCGGGAACGTCGAGCCCCTCGTTGAGGACTCGCGCTGAAACGAGGGCACGGAGCTCCCCACGGCCGAACCGCGCCATCGCGTCGTCGCGTTCTCGACGTCCGATATCGCAGGTCATGGGCATGATCAGATGTTGCCTGGCGATCGCATAGGCTGTCTCGTTGTCGGCCGTGAAAACGAGGAGTCTGGATGCCCTGTGACGACGGAGCAGGACCCCCAAAACTTCACTCTTGGCTCGAGTGAAGGCGAGCCGCTTTCGGAGACGCCTCCAGGCCGAGAGGGCTTCTCTCCCCTCGGGGCTCTGGGATGCGCTTCTCGCGAAATCACTCCAGTTTGCGTCCGGTGCCAGAGTCCGAAAGCGTTCGTGCACCTCCCGGAAGCTTTTGAGATCCGTCTCGTAGGCGTGTCGCTCCTCGATGGTGAGGTCGAGCTTCAGAACGACGAGATCGTAGTCCGAAAGGAAGCTTCCGGTGAGGTCGTTGATCGCAAGCTCGAAGACGGTCGGTCCGATCAGCGCAGCCAGACGCATGGCGCATGGCCCGGCGCGAGGCGGAGTCGCGGTGAGGCCAAGTCGGGCGCACGCGGTCGACATCTCCAGGGTCTCGTCGCGCGCGCCGCAGCCGAAGTGATGGGCCTCATCCACGACGATCAACTCGAAACGGTTTCCAAGATGCGCCATGTTTCGGTACGCGCTCTCGAAGGTCGACACCGTGATCGCATGGATCTCACGCGTGCCGTCGCCAAGCGACCCGATACGGCCGGAGTAGTGCTTGGAGAGCTCTCTCTTCCATTGGTGCAGCAGCACGCGGGTGGGTACGAGACAGAGCGTTCGTAACCGGCTTCTCTCCATGGCCCCGATGGCGAGGCGAGTCTTCCCGCTTCCTGTGGGAAGAACCACCAGACCGCGGCGCGAGGCGAGCTCCCATGCTTGGAGCGCCGCCTCTTGATAGGGTCTGAGATCGAGAGGGGACCATCCTTTCGGAGTAGGACCCTCCGCAAGCAGTTCGTCCGTGAAAGGCACTCCTTGCCGACGCAATTCCTGGCGCAGTTCGATGCAACGGTGTGCAGGAGCACGGTAGGTGTGGACCCGAGGATCCCATAAGGCACCCGGAAGGCTTCCAATTGCAGGATCTCCGGCCGTTTGGATCAACAGGACCGTGCCACGGTCATAGACGAGGCGGAGGTGCTGATCGGCGCCGATCGGATGGGACTCGGCACTCGTGGGGACGGATTCTGGCGAAGAGCGGAGGCTCTGGGCTGTTTTACGATCGGATGTGTTCAGACGTGGACTCCTTTTGTTCCGGACACACCAGGCCGGTCAACGACGACAACGCGGAAATGCGGAAGGCATTCGGTTCTCGGTATCGAGGATACCGATGCCGAGGCTGTGGCGACACGGACACGGCTGGACGTCCGGAGGATGATCAGAAAGCGTGTCGGGGTAAGACCGCGACACGCTCCAGTCTTGAGTCCGGAGCCTGGAGTCCAAAGAACAATCGGTGCGGCCTTCGGCCGCGATCACTTCCTCGTAGCGATGCGGTCAGTAACCGCGAGAAATGACAGAGTCGCCGGTGCTGATGGAACCCCTGTGGTGTTCAGGTCCGGAGATCCTCAGCCTCGCCAGACCGCGCTCGAACGATCCCTCGGCGCGCAGGATCGTCGTCTCTTGGCCGGAAGCCGCGGAGATGACGACGAACCGATCGCCAGCGCGGATGCCCTGGGTCGTGCCCAAGTCGGCGAGGACGAAAGCAGGGTTCGAGTCAACCCTTGCGATCCGCCCGGTGAGAGGCAGAGAGTCGAGCACATAGCGGACCGCGCCTTCCTTCCGGTCAAGGATCGTCGACTCGAGAACCCGCCCTGCCGTGTCGTCGAGCATGAGGTCTTGATAGCCCAGCGTGGGAAAGAAGCCGGTCGCGACAAACGCAGAGGTCGTTGACCCGATGCGCCGGTCAGCGATCACTCGTCCGCTCCAGCCCTCGACGATCCGGATCCGGCCGTCGAGCGAGACTGTCACCTCGGCTGAGCCGGCTTCCAGCGGGAGTCCCCATCCTCCGTACCACCAGCCTCCCAACGGTCCGCCCCAAAGAGGATTGTAGAACACTCGTGGGAACACGCAGGCACGGAGGCCGAAAATCTCACCGTCGACGATGAAGGCGTCGGTCCCAGCAGGGGGTTGCGGCACTCGACCGACTCTGTACCGGCCAGACGCGGACAGTGAGCGAGCCAGCAGGTCGGAAGCCGCGAGCGAAGCCGCGGAGATGCGCCCGCGTTGGGTGAAATCGGACACGAGAACCGGAATCGGGCCCTTCCTCGTCGGCGTGGGGGGCACTGGCTCGGGGGTCGCTGCCTCGGCCGGCGGGTGGACCGGTGTCGGCGGAGAGGGTGGCGGCGGAGACGGTGGCGGTATGACCGCGGTCGGAACAGAAGTCTCCGCGGGCCGACGTGGCGCGGAAAATGCTGGAGGCGGCGATGCCGAAGGCCCGCTTCTGACCGCCGCGGAGACGACGGTCTCTACCCGATCGAGCGCGGTCTCGATCCGTCGCCCCAGGGACGAAAGTCTCGTGACGAACAGCCGTCCGCCCCGTGCAGAGGCTCCGGCATCGGCCAGAAGCCGGGTCAGAGGATCCTTCAGCGGCACAAAGGCTGCGCGTGTGCGTCGGTCCATGGCCTCGATGTGGCAGACCAGCGCCTCGAGCGTGGCCAAACGGAGCGCATCGGTCTCCGATCTCACGCAGTCGAGGAGTCGGGCTCTCGCGCGGTCGAGATCGGCCGTCCTCGCTGTGTGCGAGGTCTCCACGACCCGATCGATAAGGCCGGCCAGTTCGGGAGCTGAGCCGGCGGGAAGTGCATGAAGCTGAACTGCGATGAGAACGAGCCACGTGGAACAGACGAGACCGATCCTGAGCGTGCGGGGCATGGCACAAACCTCCCCAGGTCCACCAGAGACGACACATGCAATAGTACCGTGACCACCTCCCCCGCGTCACCTCACCCAGTGGGGCCACGGCAGGGAGCAAGTAGGAATCGTGGAAGAGCTGTCTTCGGGGCAACGTATCGAGATCTCCGAGCCTCCGTGAGTGCCCTTTTTCTTTCTGGCGACTTTTCGGCAAGGAGTGCCTGCTTGAGGCTCATTTCACGGGCATTGCTCTCAGGAATCAAACCTCCGTGCTTCTCGGGTTGCAGGTCCTGGGATGGGGCTTGCGGCCATCCCGGCTCGTGGTATCTATATATAGTCATGACCCAAACCAACTTCGAAATCGAACCCTCCAGGCCGAGGGTGGGGGTCGCCCTTGGGGGGGGCGTTGCTCGCGGGAATTTCCTCTTTGGCGCTCTGAGAGCTCTCGACGAGGCGGGCGTCCGATTCGATTGCTTCGCCGGAACCTCCTCCGGTTCCATCGCGGCCTCGGCCCTTGCTGGCGGGACCAGCCACTTCGAACTGGGAAAAATGACCGAATCGGTGAAGTGGTTCCAGGACGTCTTCCACCTCAAGAACACCACCCTGAACGTGCTCCGTGCGATCAGGAGCTACCTCTCCTCCAAAGGGGGCAAGGACACTCCTCCGGGATTCCTGGAAAGCTCTCGGCTGGCCGACTTCGTCAGTCGCACGCTCGAGGGGCGGACGTTCTCCCAGATTCAGGAACTGATCCTGACGGCGACCGACATCGTCACAGGGGAGGAGATCCTTTTCTGTGCTCCCAAGACCGCACAGACCCTCGACTCAAGCGGCATGCTGAAGACAGCTCCCCTGCCACTCGACGCGCCGGCTTGGCAACAGGGCTACCTGCGACGAGACGTGATCGTTCCGTTCGAGGACGTTGGTCTGGCAGTCCGGGCGAGCTGTTGTTTCCCGGGCATGTTTTCGAGCGTCCTTGTGGATTGCCCCGACCTCTCCGGCAACGTCCGGAAGAGGATGCTCTACGACGGAGGAATCTGCGAGCAGGTTCCTGTGCGGCCGCTCAAGGCCCTTGGGTGTGAGAAGGTTCTGGCGATCTTCATCGGATTCCTGCCGCGTTTTCAGGAGGTTTCGCACTTCGTGGCGGTCTCTCTGAATTCGGTCCAGTTCATCATGCGGAGCCAGATCGTCGAGAGTCTGCGGCAGGCCGACTATGTTCTCTACGATCCCCACATCGAGGATGAGAGCGTGGTGACGCTCGATCCGAACCTTGTCCAAAAAGGCTACGAGTTCACGCGGGAGCGCATCCCGGACATCAAGAAAGCCCTCGGGATCGAGTAGGGACTCGCCTCTTCCAAGTGAACAGTCCCAACGGCGTCAAAACTCATCGGCTTCCGGCCACCTTGCACATATTGTTGCCTGGTTCATAGAGCCTCCACCTTCCGCGAAGACTCTGGCGGTGAAGCCTATGGTTGAACCGTGTACAAATCTCCTGTCCGACGTGCCGGTGCGCTGCCGCTACTTGCCACGTTTCAGTTGTCGGATGAGATCGGCATCAACGGCCATCTCACGGCCCCAAGTCCTGTCAGCTCTCCGCTTGAGGCGTTCGTCATGACGGAGTTCATAGGCGCGAGCTTCTCTTCCCAGCTTCAAATAGTGTTCAAGCCGTTCGGCGGGGAGCCGGCCCGTGCTGACGGCCTCCCTGACCGCGCAGCCAGGCTCGGCTTCGTGATGGCAGTCTGCAAATCGACATGCCTCCGATAGCTCCTCGATGTCGGAAAATACAGCGCCAATTCCCTCTTCATCGAAAAGCTGCAGCTCTCGCATTCCAGGCGTGTCGATGAGAAGACCTCCGTGAGGAAGAGCGATGAGCTGGCGATGCGTCGTGGTATGACACCCTCGGCCATCGTGGGCACTGATTTCCTTGGTGGCCATCCGTTCCTCGCCCAAGAGAGCATTGATCAGACTGGATTTTCCCGCCCCGGATGAGCCGACGAAGGCGGCCGTGACACCCGGCTGGATGTGAGCCTGGATCCTGTCTAGGCCGTCGAAGAGCAGCGCGCTCGTCACCAAGACGGGGACTCCAAGACAAACGGCTTCAACCTCGACGACACGTTCGGCTATGCTGTCGCAGACGTCAGCCTTGTTGAGGATGACCACTGGCTGGGCACCGCTGGCCCATATGCGGGCAAGGTATCTCTCGATGCGACGAATATTGTAGTCAGCATCCAATCCGGAGACGGCAAAGACCACGTCAACATTCGCGGCAACAACCTGACCGCGCGCCTGGCGGCCGGCTGCGCCTCGGATGAACGCCGTGCGTCGTGGGAGCACCGTCTCGATGATCGAGGTGTGATTTGGGCCAGGTGGAGACTTGAGTGTAACCCAGTCTCCGACACCGGGAAACCCCTGATCTTGGAGTTCTCGAATGAGTCGACCGGCAAGCTGTGCAAATCCTTCGCTTGCGTCGGACCAGACCTGGTAGCCTCCGCGGTGTTCGGCGGCGATCCTGGCGGGGATCACTTCACGGCCGGGGAGTAGCTTCTCGAAGAACGGACCGAAGCCCAGAGCGGAAAGGTCGAGCATGACGTCCTCCATGACTCGCGGCGTGATGCGCGAGAATACGACCGACCACACGACGCACAAAGAGAGTGCACGTGATGAGAGAGTACAGGTCGGGATCTGTGGTCAATAGACACTGGGGGCCCGACGTTCAGATCGAGCCCAAAGCTCTACACACGATCCGCATGGAGAACAGTGCGAGACATACACCCTTCGACGGAAATCCCGTCTGACGTAGGTTATGATGTTAGCCACCTGAGCGGCAAAGATCAAGTTCGTTGTTCGCTTCGCCTGCGCACCCGCACCCGCGCTGGGTGCATGACGGTGGAGTGGGAGGTTGAGCCCAACTGCCGGGTCAAATTGCTGATCCTTTCACGTCCACGCCGTCTTTCACGTTCACCGAACGCCCACTCGCACCTATCACGATCCCTTTCACCTCTGTCCACTCCTGAACGTGAAAGTGCTCGTGATGGTGGGTGTTCCGTGGAAGTGAGCGTGACGACTGAAAGTGAAAGTGAAGAGACCTGGCCAGGACGCCGGATCGACGCCCTGGCCTTGTTGTTCGTCAGAGCCGGCGGATGAGACCAACGGTCAGGGCAGCTGCTTCGTCGAGTGGACGACGAGCAACCTGCGCCTCGTCGAGCTTCAGGATCGCCTCTGCTTCGAGAAGATCAAGGACGGCCGAGCATTCGCCCGCAGAGGCCAGCGCAATCTGGAAGTATCGGCGTTTATCGCCAGTCGCCCAAGCACAGGAACCTTCTGCCAGGTTCAAACAGATCGACGACGCAGCTCTATGGAGCTGGTCAGAAAGCTCACCGCTCCCGCGAGGGAGCTTTCCGCGGACACGGACAACCTGGCGATAGAAGGTGAGCGCACGTTCGTAGGCAAGAAGCCGTCGATGAGGATAGGCGTGGAATGGGTGAGCTGTCACAGGAGCCTCCGATCGAGTCGAACCCGCGGGCGGAGCGCCCGGGTCGTGCCCCGAGCACCGCCGTCATGGAGGAGGGTCAAGGGCGCGAGCGAGCTGAAACGACACCGGCTTCGGGGCGCTTTCGCAGTCGCCGGACAGCCGTGGTCCAAGGAGACGTGCCGGTGTTGTTTCAAGCGAGCGCGGCCCTTGAGCCGGAGGAAGGACGGCGGTATGCTGGGGCGATCCGGGCGCGGAGCGGGAGTGTTGGAATCTCGCGAGATCTTCTCACCCAAGATTCGGGACAGCCCTCTCGGCTATGCGGCCAGTCGCCCTGACCGTAGGTGCTGGACGATCCTCTTCTGTCGATCCTTGTAGAACGCGTCCCACTGGTCGCTGCAATACAGGGCCCGCAGCCGAGCCATCGCGTCGGCTCCGGCTTCGATCCAACCCTTGCCCGAGCCGCTCATGCGGTCTCCAATCACGTGCCCACAAGCCCCCTCGATCATGGCTGAGCTGATCGGATAGCCTGCGGCGAGGTAGCGCGGATAGTCCATTCGCTGACTGTTGTTCTTGAGGTACGTCTGAAGCTCGTGGAGCTTCTCTCTCTTGCTCTTCTCCAAGAAGCTCAACCCGGCGAGTTCAACAAGTACCAGATCAAGATTTCCTTGCAGGATCTCAAGCAAGATCCGCAGAGCCCACGGTTTGGCAAGGTCACTGGATTCTCCCCAGAAGCTGTTGGCGGCCTTGAGCAAATGCTCGGCCAGGTGATAGACGTCGAGAATCTGGATGGCTCCCGGAAAGTAAGTCTCACACAGATTCCAGCACCAGTGCGCACCATCCGCCAAGAAGAGGACCAAGGCCGCCCGTTCTACCCCCAGGCTCACGGCGAGCGCCCACAACAGGCCGCCGATGATGTCCGTCCCTTTCTCGGCCGTCGCACGATACTGACCGGTCGGGTTCGAGGGACGGTAGACCGGCCGCTCGTATCGATCCGGTGCGACGGTCTCGAGGGCCTTCTTGAGGAGCCCCGTCGTCGCCTTGTACTGACGCTGCTCACGTGACTCCTTGAGGTCCGCAAGTTCTCGTCGACGCTCATCGTTAGCGACATTCGCCGGGGTTTCGACGGCGTCCTTTGGCTTGGCGGCCTCCTTTGGCTTGGGCATCAGCTGAAGACAGGCCAGATCTACTCGTCCAATCTTGACCTCCATGCCAGGGCCCCCATCGTGGTTGCCGACGATCTTCCCATCCACGCCGAGGATCACGCAGTCGGGGCCGGCCCCGGCGGAAGGAGGATCGGGTCTCTCCTTGGTCTCAAGGGCCTCAGCGGCCTCCTGCTGCTGAACGGCCGCGATATCAGCGCCGACATCCAAACAGTCCCGCTGGATCTGCTTGTACTGCACCTCTACACGTAGCGTCTTCAGCAGGGACTTCGCGGCTGCCTGATAGGATCCGGTCGCGGTGGCCAGATAGTCGGCGACATCCCGCAACCCCGGACTCCAGATCTGGCCAGGTTTGAGTCCGAGTTCCTCATCGCGAGGCCAACGACTATCCTGGGGACTCTCGCTGTGGTAATACGCCCGGGTGAACAGGATCTCTCCGAACAGGGTATCCAGGCGTTTCTCTCGATTCCCCTCGAAGGTCAGCGAGTGGTCCCCCTGACCCACATCGGTGTGGCCTGGCACCCGCTTCTTGTGCCGCTCCTGCCCAAGACCGCAGAGGGTCGACAACATAGAGACCCCCAAGTTCTTGAGGGCCACCTGGAGTTGGCTCTCCATCTCCCCCAGGGTGAAGGTTTCAGGGGTAAACCGCGCCTTCTCGACGATGGGGCCCAACTCCTCGGCGGCCCGTGCTAGAATCCGCTTCAGGACGTTCGTCCTTGGCATCATAGGACTTCCTTTCTTTCTTGACCCTATGATGCCTTCTCTTTTCGCTCAAAAAAAGTCCTTTGTTTTCGGCTCCCAATAACGTTCTTCCCGGCATCCGGTCCCCTCGAACTTCCCACTTAGAAGACATGCACCCGACAACGTGAATTCCCCTTGGATCGTTCGTCCTTGGTGGGCTGCGTGGGCCTCCTGTTTTATTAGCGTCTGCAGGTTCCGTGCCAGGTATGACTTCCCGAGAACCGCAGCGCTTAGCGCCATTCAAGTCCGTCCGGACGGCCACCAGCAAGACCTCGTTCCGGAGGGCGTCAGCGCGTGGGTGCCGGCAGCCGATGACAACCGTCCGAGTCGGTGATCGCCTCGATTCATCTGCGGACCAATCGACAGACGAGCCAGGTCTTGTTCCCAAATTGGGAGAATTGCCCCGTGGACGAATGTGTTTGGCGCTGCGGACCGGGCATTCCGAGCTTTGAGAATATCTCTTTCAGTCAGAGGTTCAGCAGAGCAGGATGCTGATCTCGCATTATCGCGATTCAAATCCGGACCCCGCGAGGTTCCCCGTGGAGGACCTACCGCACCGTCTTGCCTTCGAGGAGGTTCACGATAGTTCTACTGTCCCATGTGTCAGACAAGGTGGCCGTCATGAGCGATTGTTTGTATGATTTCCTACTGGAAGGCCCTTCACGAATGGCTTTCGGAGGTGGTCGCCATGGCTTCCAAGTCGTCGCCCGAACCGTCTGGTGGCATCCGTCCCGGGGTTGTACGAATCGACCCGGATGCCCTGCTGCCATCTTTTCAAGCTGCCCTTCTTCGCGTTGCCGAAGAAGGCGGCCAGATAACGGCGAAGCAAGACCGGGCGCTCCTTCGCTTCGTGAAGCACGCCGTCGTCGGTTGGCGAATGGGCGCGGTCAGACAGACGTCAGGTTCGCTCGCGCGAGGAGATCGTAGACCTCCTTGCGATCACCGATGATCACCACCAGAACGATGAGCTTCGTTCCCTTGATGGTGTAAATCGCACGGTAGTTCCCGGCTCGAGTCCGATAGAACCGCTGGAACTTTCCTTTGAGTCTCTCCCCGTTCGCGATTGGGTCGCGGGCTACCTCTTTCAGAGCGTCTCGAAGATGCTCCTGAGCGTCACGGGGGAGGTTGCGGAACAAGCGGTCCGCCTGCATCGTGAGCTCGATCCGGTAACCTGGCCGTAGAGGCCGCGGTTCCGTGTGAGGGGTGGTTTTCCTCTGGCTCACGGTCAAAGTCCAAGATCACGACACACGTCGTCGAAGCGAACGGATTTTCCTCCGGAGGACTCGTGGTCCTTGAGAGCCTGTTTAGCCAGCAGGCCGTCCAAAAGGTCCTCCAGTTGTCTGTAATGGGCGTAATCCTCCGGAGAGATGAGCACGGCCACCGGTTTTCCCTGCCGCGTGAGCGCGACGCGTTCGTGTCCAAAGCCGACCTTCGACAGGATGGTGTGCAGAACGCGGCGGAGGCTCGTCGCCGTCACACTTCCGAGAGAGGTGATGTGTGCTTCCGATTCCCTCTCTTGGGCTCTCGCGCCCCGAAAAACGGGAGGGTGGGGTTTCCGGAGCTCTTTTTTCGGATGTTCCTCTGATCGTCGAACTGCGGACTGAGATCCTCTTCCCATACAAGCGCCTCCTCCCCTACAAGTATACTCCAGATTCGCCTGATTGAACATATTGAACAGAATGATCAAAGTGGAAGATCCCCCCAGGGTAGGAGCCCCATCTCCAAAACGAACCCATAGCCAGGCCGTGGTCGGCATGAACGCGCCAAGACGAGCGAGGCGTGGTCAGCCAGTCAACCGCTCCCGCACTTGCGCAACTGGTCCACTCCGCTCCCTCTCGGTCGCTCCGTGGACCTCGATCGTGCGTGGCTTCATCCCCAGATGGCGCATCAGGGCCGCGTACTCTTCATTGAATCCGCGGCGACCTGTTCGAAGATCGTGCGTCGCGGACGTCGAGTTGTCGGTCTGATGCCACTCTGGAACTTTCCCCAGACGTAAGAGTTCGCAAGTCGTCTGCTTTCTGAGGGCGGCGAGCCACCTATGCCACGCTCCCTGGACACCCGGGAAAGCGTAGGGGCTCGAAGGTTATGGAAACCGGCTTCATGAAGAAGCAAAAAACATGCCGACCCCGGTCGTGTCAACATCTTTTGCCGCGAGCTCTGTGGCCGCATCACATCCACTTCGTCTTCCCCTTTCATTCCGACGGCCACTTCTGACTTGCTCCTCGCCCTACGGCCCTCCCTCTGCCCGGATCGATGAGTCGATCAGTCTCGAGTCGCCTACTCCGAATGTCAGAAACTGCAAAACTCGTTGACACCTTCGCCATCCCGGGGACTATACTAAATTCTTTGCGAGAATGGAGCAAGGAGGGGCCGCAATGTTCTTCAAGACAAAGTTCCAAATCGCCAACCCCTCACCGGATTGTCGGAGCGATTTCGTTGAGGTCGATCTTGACCGCCTCAACTTACCTGATACTGTGAAGATCGAGACGTTGGCTCTCTATCGCCTGGGCGAGTACGACCGAAAAGATCCCGTACCTTTCCAGGTCGACAATGTCGCTGGCCCGGATCGAAAGAAGCAGATTATGGTGTTTTACTGCCAGCACGCCAACGCGGGGGCAGATGACTACAGCCGAGGCTCTGCGAGCTTCCAACTGGAGGAATCGGACCAATCATCGGACGCATCGACCCAACCGTCGCCAGATGTTCTGGGAAGAGGTGCCACTAATTTGCGATTGGAGTATCACTATTCCTCCCGTGTTTCCGGTGGCCATACAGACAGCGTCACGACGCCAACCCTGGTCCCTGGGCGAGACGGGGATATAGCGGGAATCTGGCTGAAGAACGGATTGATAGAAGCATACGTTCGTCTGAACCGTCTTCCAAACGATCCACCTGACATCTCCTACACCGGATCATCGACGACCATCCAGATCCCGGAGGCTCCAGCGAACCTTCTCAATTTCGCCGTGGGCCTGAAGAACAACTCACCTGCCCGATGGGGTCAGTTGACCGATTTGTCTTTTCCCCCCCCCCCTTGGTGTCGTGATCATCAGAAGGTTTCACTCGAAGACAAGGACTACTCACTTATCAGCTCCAACGTAGGCCCGCTGCGCGCCACATGCACCCTCCGGTCAAGCGAACTCTCCTTCCTCTACGCAGACGTGAGGACGCCCGACAAGGCAACCCTCGAGATTCCCTGTCATCTCTACCGAGTATTCAGCGTTTATCCGTGGCAGGAAGTACCATACTACACAGAGGACATCTTCGTTCTGTCAAACGAAGGGCTCACACTAAGTTTTCGACCACATTTCCGCTCGTGCATGGAGTACGTCGACTGCCACGGCGGATTGAGCCGACTCGAACACATTCCGGACTATTTCAGCATTCGGCAGTACTTCTATCCACTTCACTACCTCTATGGATTTGCCGCCGATGCGCACTCCCGCGGCATTCGGGCTGACGGAAATACGATTCGATGGCGTCTCACCTATGGGCACAATATCAAGTGCACGCACTTGTTCATGAAATTCGACCAAGCTCATTTCGACCCGCTTAACGCCATCGGGCACTATTGCTGGTATAAGCAACTCCTAAAGCCCATGCGCCTTCAACAACAACCCACTTGGCCTGTCTGGTCAGGATCTTGCGGGGCACGATGACCCACGCCTTTCCACGTTCGGGCCAGTGCCCCTTATCCTCTGCCACCTCCGCAACCCTTCTCTCTGTACATCTCAACGATGCTCTCCCATGGGCAGGTCGAAATGAGCTCTACCAGCTTTCGATGATGCTGGTCACCAGCGTCAAGGCACGATCGCCACACAAGGGAGCGTTGAGCTCCCGCGCTCTTTTCGGGTCGATGACCCTAAATTGGCAGCGACGGAATGTCGATCTAGCGGATAAGGTTTTCCTTCAGAAGGGTCCTGCGGATTTGCCCGTCTTCTCAAATCCTGGGGATCTTTGCTCAGCGAGCTCTTACGGAGTACAACCGGGAGGAACGCTTTTCTCATGAAGATCTCTGGCAAGACTGCGTACGCACATATAGTGGAGGATCTGCTCAGGATTGGAGGGAAAGACAGCGACCGTAGGAAGTTCTTCGCCAGTCACCTGTCCGCGATCTGCGCCAAGCTCTTGCATGCTGGACACATGATGCGTCAATCCGTGAGTTCGGGCAATGCGGACCACGCCGTTGAGTGCGGAAGCAATCTCTATGTAAATCGCCACGATCTATTCGGCATCAACCAGTGCCTACACTTGGCAAATGTCGTCCAACTCCTCGGAACAGATTCGCGGCGACTAAACAGAACCATTAGCATTATCTCCTCAACACCCGAATTCAAGGACCGAGACCCGACAACCGTTATCACCAGTGCCGTTCTGTACTACCTCATCAACGCGGCCGAGAAAGAATGCCCTCTCTTGAACGATGGATTGACTGACAGCTCAGACGAGCGTTGTGGCGGCTTGGTCGACCAGACAATCAAGCATTGTTCCATTCTGACCAAAGAGTTCTACAAGAAGACGGGCGAAGACCATAAGACGGGCGAAGACGATTCCAGCTTGCTCGCAGACCTCAAGGTGACCCTGGAATATATCCGACACCGTTTCTCCAGCCTTAACTGGATGCTGGATTCCGCCTGCGCTGGTGCCCTATTTGAGTAGACCCGGTCATACTGCCACAGACGTCAGTGAGGACGCGAAAGCCGATGCCGGCAATTACCCGGACACCCGCCGGCTGCGTACGTTGTTTACCCCTCCGCATTTCCTTGGCCTCATTGGACCAGCTCCCACCGAGAACAACTGAGAGATGTTCGATGCGGCCTTGTAGATAAAAAACGCACAAATCGCTACACCACTCCCATATGTTGCCAGCAAGATCGCAGTGGCCGTACGGTCCGTCACCCAAAGGGTAGACCCCCACAGGCGTCGGAGCTCCCACGTTCCCGCCAAAGTTCGCCAGCTCCGGCGACGGCTTCGCGCTACCCCAAGGGTACTCGCCTTCCTTCGCCGTGGCCGCCTTCTCCCATTCCGCAGCAGTAGGAAGCCGAACTGTCAGGTTCCATTGCTCCGTGAGCCATCGACAGTACGCTGATGCCTCGTACCACGAGACGTACACTGGACGGTTCGGCGTCTCAAGCTGGTCGTCCCACTTGTCCGGAGATTCCCAGTTCTCGCCCGTTCGCAGCTCCCACCCTTTGTCGTCCCAGTACCGTTGCTCCACGTACCCGCCGTGCTCCACGAATTTCTGGTACTCCTCCACCGTCACCGGATACTTGCCCAGGGACAGCCCGCCTTGCCCCTGGACCTCGATCATGTTGTCCCTTGGCCTGACCAACCGCGGATCGCCTCCACGACCCAACGCTTGCGCAGCCGCGATCCGGGTCATCACGTCGACCCTTCGCGCACCCTCGTGTGTGAAAATCGCCATCGACAATCGGAGGATCTCGTCGTACCGTTCCTTGATCGCGGGCGGTGGCGGACAGTCGTACGCTTCTGGGGTCACGAGAAGCCGGCCCATGATCCCCGCGATCCGAGCATCGTCCGCGAGCGTCGAACTCTCAGGTCTGAGTCCCAACACACGAACCAGGAGCAGATCGACCCGCCGCCGACCCCCTTCGTCGAACAGACAGCCCGGAAGCAACTCGATCGTCTCTCTCCACTGAACATCGTCCAGACGTTTACGAACGATCGGCCACCAGTCGTCGTTCGAGCTCTCTCCATCAGCAAGAAACGCCAGCTGTCGAGCCGCCAGGAACTCCTGGAACGTCAAGTGCCAGAACCGAAGCTGATTCCCCGCGATCTCCTCCACGATCCCGCTCCCCAGACACTCGAACCGGAGCCAATCGCGCGCGGCCTGCAGCCTGCTCGGACGGTCCTTGATCGCCGGAATATCGGTCTCGACAACAGGCACCACGGCCTCGGCCGCCTCCTGAAGATCGAAGGAGATGCTCTTCTCGTTGCCCTTGTCCGCTCCCATCAGGGTGAGCGCCAGACGCGCGAACGCGCGCACGGCAAAGCCGTCGTGGAACCCCCCAGCCTTTCTCCGCTCCGATCTAGAGGCGATCAACCACCAGATCACAGCGCGGTACACACGGCCGCGCCCTTCCGGAAGCCTCCCTTCGTTCCAGTGAACCACGGCAAGACACGTGAGCATCACGGGATTCCGCGCCATCCGTCGGATCTCCGGTCGTTGGAGGATCGCTCTTTCGAGCTGTACACGATACTCCCGAGCTTCCTTGTGGCCCTCAATGTCCCCGCCGTAGAGCGCCTTGACCCATCGTTCGACGAACTCGCGGATCTCCTGGTCGCGGAACGGCTCGATCGTGATCCGCGCGAAGCCCATCTCCTGCAGAGCCTCGGTCTGGAACGGCCGGCTCGTGACCACGATCGGACAGTTGCGCCAGCTCTCGTGAGCGTTACGGAAGACCATGAACGCTCGATTGCGGAGCTTCGGATCGGCCACCTCGTCGAGTCCGTCAAGCAGGAGCATCGCTTCGCCTCGCTCGATCAGGCCTCTCCAATGGTCCCTCCAGGCTTGCGGGTCCGCGGCATCGGTCGTCTTGTCGAGAAGATCGAGGAGCCGCTCTCGGCGGTCTTTCTGCTCGTTCGAGTCTTCCTCCAAGATCGCCACAAGTTGCGAGAGTCGCAAGAAGACCGGGATCCTCCGTCTCCCCGTCGGCTTCAAGCCGAGGTACTTGGTTGACCAGGCCTCGCCGCCCGGGCAAGGGATCGCCAGCTCGTCGCGGGCTAGAATCGAGGCCACATAGCGCAGGAATGTCGTCTTCCCCGAACCAGGCGGACCCTCGATAAGCAGACGGCCGTGGCGTGGAATAACTTCAGACAACAACATCGTCCTTCCATGGTTCAACCCCCTCCCGGCCTCGACATTCCCGATGTCATCTCGACTCCGAAGACCGGTATAAAGCTGTTCGATAGGATACATGCTGGCCGTCTTCATTCTTCCCAGACTGCCAATGCCGCCGATCCTGATGTAATCCGTCTGCTCACGGAGACTGGCCAGCCAATCAGTGAGGCAGTCATCGAAAGACGCCAACTCGGGTTGTGCTGCTTCTATCGCGAATGGTCTCGCCGAATGTAAGGCATCCATTCGATGCAACCATCGAACCAGACACTCCACAAATGTCTCTGCCCGATAGACAAGGACATCACCGGCGAGTCTGGCGACCATCCCAAGACGCTGCGGGCAAATATAGCCAGCCACGACAAGGAGGACCGGCAAAGCCACCTCCGCCTCCTGGCTCCTTGGCACAGCCGCAGTAAGATCTGAGAGAGACTTCCTAACGTCCTCCTCATCGAAAATCGCACCTACGATTCGAACGAGAAAGCTCTCCACATTGTGCATACCCGAGACTGCAAGACTATAACCGCTACCGATGCTTAAGGCCTCCCGACGGACGCGCAACCCGAACAGAACCAAGAGCCCTTCGATCTCGTCTGAGATCTGCTTCTCGTCCAGCTTTACCTCCGCTCGGCGGCCTAAGATACGACGCGCAAAATCGGCATCGACCGCCGAGCTGTCAGTTCGCGCCTCGTCAAAGAGCGTTGCGCACAATTGGAGCAGCCGACGTCGGTTGCCCCCAGCGTGTCGCAGGATCTCTCGTACGGAATACTCATCAAACGGCCAGAGATCGCCCTTCGTGTCGGAGCTTCCAGGTTTCAGGTAGCCACTGATGCATTCACGGGCTTCGTGTGGAGTCAGAATAGGAAAGCGCACAACATTGTCAGCAAACCGCTGGCGGAGATCCTCCGGAAGAGCAATCCAGGCCCTTTCGGTACCAGCGATCGCCAACAGCCCATGTTCGCGCGGGATAGCTTCCACGAGAGTACGAACAATACCAACGTTGTCACTCAATAGAGAACCGTTGTTGGGCTCGAGAACCAGCTTCTCAATCTGATCGACGTAAAGTACGAAGGGCCAATCGGCACAATGGAATAAGGCGCTGAGCAGATGGAAAGCGCTATTGGCCATATCTGGTGAGGAGATTGCACCAGAGACTCCCAATCTCCTAGCATCAGCGGGACTGAGAGGTTGCCCTATGAACCACTTATGCGCAGTTTCAGCCAAGTCGTCGTCCAATAGGAACGCGAGAGCTCGGTGGAAGTCCCCGCTTCCACGCGCGCTGGATGTGATTCCCGCGGCTTGATTGGATCGCACGGCACTCTCTCCGACTATGTAGTCATCGAAGAGACGAGACACGACCGAGGGATTATGACGTAAGCACTTGACCATTCCATCAAGCGTTTCACTGCGCAGGCAATGTGGGACTTGCTTAGAACCTATCCAAGGACCTCCCACCACTGCGACCGGCTGCGACGAATGCTGGCCTTCGTCATCGTCGCGAAAGGTCCTCGGTGTACGGTTCAAGAACACCTCCGGTCCTTTTGCTCCTCTTCCTTGCCAGCCTTCGTCCCGCTCGGCTTCGTGACGAGCGAAGTGTTTGGATAGGCTCTTAGCGACAACGTCAGCAAGGAACCTTTCGCTCAGTTCTCGAAGAATACGCAGAGAAACGCCCTTGGTGATTTCACGGTAAAGTGTAACGAAATCCGGCCCTTCAGCTTTGACATGCACCTGGAACAACCTTTTCTGGGAGCCGGCCTCTCGCACGGCAAGGGTGTCGAGTCGATTCCGCGCATACTGAATAGCGTGCGTCTTGCCAGACCCGTGGTCTCCGAGCAGTGCCAAAGGTCGCCCCTGTTCGGCAAAATGGTGAAGGTACATCTCCAAGATAGCCAGGGTTCTCTTGATTGGTTGCGTCTCAAGAGTTGCCTGCTGGGCGATGTCCTCGCGTAGAGACAGATCCGAGGCGTCTGGAACACTCGTAGCCTGGCACGGAAAGGGATTAGAGGTTGGGTAGGTCCTAGATCCCATACAGGCATCCTTCCAGCCTTGAGATCTGTTGTCTGATCTCTTCTCTCCCGATCTGAAGACTCTTATCGGCAGGCCAGGAAGACTTAGGATGAGCGCTTGCCTTCATCTCAATTAGCTCAGCCATAAACCGTTGGATCAAGCCGCATGGCCGAAGGTTGGGCTCTCCCAACAACGTTCCCACATCATCTGGACCAAAAGGAAGATCATTTTCCTGTCCCCCTGCGTTGTTCCAGCATGATTGCACAAAGTCGGCTATGTCTTCCGGACTGAGAGGCCAAAGTGTCACGATCTTTAGTTTGCCTAGTTCTGTATCGCGTTGAACACTCTTCCTGAAGAGATGGAAATCCTCGTCGAGAGGAGATATGCACCAGGTGAACACACCTACAGTAGGAGTGTTTGCGAAGATCTCACTTGCCATCCTAATGATCGCTGGTGTGTCCAGAGAAGTCATGCGATGTGCTGAGTCTAGATGAATGGCAACCACTGCACTGTTCTGCTGGCTGGCTAACGCTTCAGTCACCTTGGACGCCCGTTGGTTTAACAATTCTGACAGGAGATCGGTGTGTTGAGTCAACTTCTCAATGTCCTCAAGGCCCTTTATGGCTTCACCAAGGTCGAAGATCTTGCTAGCATCGATGACGGTCTTGAGGTGGATGAACCATCTGCAGAACCAAACGTCGACATTGTGGTCCTTTGCCCTTAAAGGGACGACGAGGAATCGTTCAGGCTTGACCGCGCGGAGATCCCGGTACCTGGCCAGAATGTAGTTCGCAACGGCACTCCGACCTGTTCCCCTCTCACCTGCAACAACAAAGAGAGCCGGCCCATCATCTCTTGACTTGCCCACAATGTACTCGTCTATCTGTTGCTTGAAACCTCTGAGACCATCGACTTCGACCAGAAGCTCAGAGTCCTTCTTCTTCTCAAGCGGATTGAGTGTCGTTCTGCTGAAGGGGGCGAAGTTGAGACCGTACTGGATATGGACACTCATGCACTCTCTCCGAAAATGGCGAAGTACTCCGGCAATCGCTTGCCTAATGAGGTGAAGGTCTTGTGCTCGAATAGTTTCGGAAGATAGCTCCCGGGACGGTAGTTTTCCTCGCAGAATTTCCGGACCAACCCAGCATCAGGACCATACTCGTTGTGGTAGCCCTGAGGATCATTCAGCCTCAGGGCTCCCGCGTAGGTCGCCTCAAGAGCAAGCAGAAGTCCGGGACGTCTTGCGGCCTCCAAAAAGAGGTCCGGGCTCTGCACTTGAAGGACAACAAGGCGAAGCAAGTCCTCGCCTTGCAGACTCTGGTCTACGGTCTGAGCCACATGGGAGATCACCGTAAACGTATTGAGGATGCGTTTGATCTTGCGCGGGTTTGGCTCCAACAGTTCTGTCAGCAGTCGTTTGTATGGCTGGACGGTCTCGGAAAGCACCAGTTTGTCAAGGAACTGGCCTACTTGTGGGCGGAATAGCGGGAACAACTGTAGTGGGAGTTGAACCATCTTCTCCAGGTACTCGGCGCCGATAGCCCTCGCACGGCCCTCTGCGAACCGAAACTTCTCGTATCGAATCTCTATTCCACGCTCGACGACTTCTTGGTCTAGGGCTAGGATGAGGAATACATGCCTGAGATCGAAGAACAACTTGGTCGCTTCAAGCAGGTCGACTATTTGGTGCGGCTCGCAGCGATCCAGGTCGTCCACAAAGAGAACCAGCTTGGAGTTGTTTTCAGCCACCAAATCTGCCTCTTTCTGCAGGGCCTCACGCAGCCTTCGCATCGGACTCTCCACTCGGTCGTGTGCTTGTCGATACCTGGCCTCAAGCTTCTCCAGGTCGTCCACAGAGGTACTGAGGGTTAAGGCCTTCAGGAGGACATTTGCACCTACGCAAGCAAGGACCTCCGCGATCCTCTTGGCAGATTCCTTAAAACGCCCCGCGCCTTGCCGATCGAGAGAGTCATGTAGTGTATGGAGAAGGGGCAAGAGAAGATTCGGCTCGTGACGGTAGATCCAAGGGTTGAACCGAACACAGACGAACCGGTCCTCATAAGTGTTGAGTTTCGATTCGAGAAGTCTGAGCAGACTGGTCTTACCGCTGCCCCAGGGACCAAAAATACCGACCGTGAATGGTGTCTCTGTATCCGGATTGGAAAGTAAGGATTCCAACGGAGTCAGATAACGACCAAACTCAAGAAAGTCCCTCTCCTGATCATCAACCGGATTGTCGGCTAAGAGCAGCAGATCCATTGGACCAAGCCTTTCTTTGTTCGAATCTGACCGAACCCCCCACCCTGCCGCGCGTGGCGTTACGGCGACGCCTGGGGCACACTCTCGGATTTCGGGAGGTTGTCACACACTAACAGGAACCCAGCCCTCGACTCAACGTCCCTGCTCCGAAAACGGTCCCCCCACGGATGTTGGCTATGATACCCCCTGGATGTGTTGGTGAGTCAAGTGGATACGATTCGACGAACAGCCCCGTCCGGAGTACGTTAGAGTCCTGGGGCGTGGTGTTTGAACTGACTTAGCCTGGATTTTCACGCCGGTCGATCGGCTAACGTTTTCCGCGCCCCGAGGGCGGAGCTGCGCCGTCTCTGATGTGGGACGGCCTTCAGCTCGGTCAGACGATCTCCACGCGCAAAGGTCTGCCTCCCCACCAGGGGATTGGGGTTGAGGGGCCGATGATGCCGGCGTCAAGGAGAATCGGGTTGTGGGCGCGGCGTGCCAATCGGACCACAACCTCATCTGGTCGGACGAGCACGCGGGCCGGCGTGTCCAGGAAGCGACGAAAGACCTGTCGGGCCTGGGTCCGTTCGTGGCCACGGAGGCTCTTGGCAAGCAATCGATAGATTCCGCTTGCGATCACAGTCAATAGAACGTCGAAGTCTACATTCAGAGCCACGGCTGAGGATAGTGCGTCGAGATGGAAGAAGTCGACGCTGTCCGCCAAGCCGTTCTCGATCAGCATTCGCTGCGCATATCGAGTGATGATCTTCTTCAGAGATGAAGTCAGGTCGTTGGTGAGCAGGACGGTGGCTTCATCGTGTCCGAGATCCTTGATCAGGAGCTGCCTGAGGGCGCCCTCATATCCCTTGATCGTTACTCGTTGATCGATGACCCGGGGGGTCTTGAACTTCCTGTGGGGCACATCCAGGTGGACTGTCTGCCAGGCCGATCGTGGCTGCGTGGCGATCTCGGCCTTCAGCTTTGGCGACCGAGCGCGAAGCGTGATGAAGGTGATGTCCAGTTCCTTCAGCTTGGCCAGTTTCGTCTGGGTGGTCAGCTTCGAGTCGAACACCAAGTGGCGCGGCCGCTCGCCATATTTGCTTTCCCAGAACTCCACGAACCGAAGGATTTCGTCGGACTCTTCGCCTTTCCGGATATCGGCGTTGGAGTAGCAGAACACCTGCCCCTCCGCGTCCTGGGCGAAAAACGTCAGGACGGCCTTCCTGCTCTGGCTACGCCGTGGCACATAGTGCTTTTCGACGGCGAGGTCATCACCGAAATACGAGATTGAATGGAAGTCGAGATTGAACGACGTCGCATCGATGAGCCTCTCGGTCTTCAGCCTCTGGGCCCAGGATCCCAGAAGTCGGGCGATAGCCCCCCGGCCCAGCCGCGTGGAGTACTGGGACATGTAGGTGGCCTTCGGGATCGCATTGAGCCCGACAGCCAGCGCTATCCCCTCGTCGAATAGGAGGTCCATCACGTGACTGCGACGCGCCTTCCCGACAAGCTTGAGCATCAAGGCTGCCCGCAGAGCATGCCCCGCAGGAATCATCTTCGTGCCGGGGAACTCGCACTCGCGAGCCAGCCGGTCCAGGTCCAGCCGTGCGAGCAGAGGCAGGAAGAGGAGGATTCCCCCAACGCGCGTTGAGAACTCCCGCTCCTCAAGAACAAAACTGCGTACGTCGGAAATCGCATCCGTGGCCGGGCTCGGCCGGATCGGCCGCTCTTCATCGGCGCGCCTGGGCAGCCGCGAAAACCCCTCATCCCGGAGCACCTCTTGGATGGCAGTGGCGCTCAGCCGATCGCCACCTCGACGCTCAAGCTCGTCACGGATGTCGTAGACGGAGAAGTTCCGCTTGCGAAGCTCAACCACAACATCCCGAACGGCATCCTTCCGCGGCTGACTCTTCGGTCCGTGAGGAATGTCGCGAAAGAAGTCCCGATCCATCCTATTGCGGAACCGCCAGCAGAGAACCCGGAAGGCGACGGGTTGATAGCCGAACTCGCGGGCGGCCTCAGCCGAAGTCATACCTTCCACGTAGAAGGCTCGAAGTGCCTCGTACTGTCGTTGCTTGGGGTGGGATGGCTCCAAAAAGTACTTCGCGGTATCCGTAATCGATAGTGGTGTTCTGTTCACGGGACGACGATACGACGCCATGGTGTGGAGAGTCAAGGCCCTTGCTCCACTCGTAACCAGCCTCTCCGCCTCACTATCGTCGCAATAGAGCTTTATCAGGAGCCCCCTCTGGGCAGTTTCGTCAGCCTGCGTCATGTATACCCATGCCCGCGCGATAGTCACAGAAGGCATATCACAAACCAGACAGACCATCTATCACACCACTATATCAGTAATGCTTGATGGCAATCTGGAACTAGACCAAGGGGAGCAGAAATCGGGGTGGGAGCGGGAAATTGCCTACGGCGCTGGGTCGCCCGGGGAGCTCGGGCGTAAGCGCGTTCGACTCACGAGAAAATCCAGGTTAGACCGTTTAGGATAGAACGGAGACAAGGCTTTCGAAAACCTGCTTGATGACCAGACAATCACATTCCAGTGCTGCAACACCGAGGGTACATCAAACAGCTCGAGCCATCCGATCTACAAGGTACGACAAGGTGGGGCCCCGGAGGGCAGATGGGGTGGTGAGGTGAGGGGCTTCAAACAAAGAGAGGGTCAGGGCGTTGGATCCTGCCGCAGCAAAGGTAGCGGCGGCTGGCTTCGAGCCATCCGATCTACGAGGTGCGGCACGGATGGGCCCCGGAGGGCAGACGGGGTGGTAGCGCGAGAGGCCTTCAGCCAAGAGAGATGGTCATGGCGTTGGGTTCTCCCGCAGCAAAAGTAGCGGCGGTCGGCTTCGAGCCATCCGATCTACGAGGTGCGGCACGGATGGGCCCCGGAGGGCAGACGGGGTGGTGACGCGAGGGGCCTTCAGCCAAGAGAGAGGGTCATGGCGTTGGGTTCTCCCGCAGCAAAAGTAGCGGCGGTCGGCTTCGAGCCATCCGGATCTACGAGGTGCGGCACGGTCGGGCCCCGGAGGGCAAACGGGGTGGTGATGCGGACGGCTTCCTGAAAGTCGAGAAGCATTCTTCCTGAGCCGGTGGGCTGTCTGAGGCCGGTCTCGCTGAGTAAGTTTTCCGGAAATATGGGTTGTCACCCTCGGCACGGTCTAACAACTCGTTGAAGCTGACAAAGGGACCGGTCACGAGGCTTGCAGAGCCAAGCCTCGCGCCCTTCGCTCCTACGTCGCGATCCCTTTGCAGCTTAACTCCACCGTTAGCCCGCCCCCACTGACGCGAGAGTCCCACTCCTCCTCAGTTCATTTTCGTCTTCTCATGGCCCCGACCCTCCCTTCGGACTGCGCCTGGTTGGCCTCCCTCAGCAGCAAAGGAGCTTCTCGACGGTCTCAACACCATCCACATGTGGTGGGCTTGGCCCACTTGACACACCTACGTCAGTGGGCTATTCTTATCCATGGGGAGGTTGTGTCTCCTAAGGACGGTCACCATGGCAAATTCGACACGCGCCTCATCTGCCGCCAGCACCCGAGCTTTCGGTCAGGCTGACACCAAAGGTCGAGTTTCGCTCGGGAAGTCCTTCGCCAAGGCCCTCCTCATCGTTGAGGTATCCGACGACGGGGCCACCGTTGTCCTGCGCCGCGCCGAGGCCATCCCAACCCAACAGGCTTGGCTCTTCAAAAACCCAAGGGCTGCCAACCTCGTGAAGCAAGGACTCGCCGACATCAAGGCAGGTCGTGTTACCAAGGGCCCTGACCTTGATGCGGACCAAGAGCTTGTCGACCAACTCGAGGATTGACGGTGGCGACTCTCGTTTGGGCATCCACTGCCGAGGCGACCTACTCCGACCTGCGTTCCGCCGCCCAGACTTCCCTCGACAAGCGTCGCGCTGGCGGAAAGGCGTCAAAGGCCGAGGGCCTGTTCAAGCAGGTCAAGAAGGCCATCGACCTTCTGGCGAACAATCCGCGGCACCCCAGTCTCCACACCCACAAGTACAACGACATCGACAACCCCTATGACCCGTCCCAACCGGTTTTCGAGGCATATGCCCAGAACAAAACGCCCGGAGCCTACCGTATCTTCTGGTGCTACGGCCCCAAGAAGGCGGACATCACCATCATCGCCATCACGCCTCATCCGTGATCGAAGACGTGGACCAACGCACTCCGCTGGCCGCCCCGAACCGAAACCAGGCCGTACGTCCTGCACTACGGGCGGGCTAACAACTCGCTGAAGCTGACAGGGCCTTTGACACTTGCCCTGCAGGGCAGGGCTCGTGCCAACCCATCGGTCGGGCGAAGCCCAGGAACACTATGGAAAGGGCATTGAGTGGGCTTCGCCCGACCTCTGGGACGGCCCTGCAGCTTAGCTTCCCCGTTAGACGGCCCTGTAGGCCCCTCGACCGGACTCCTTCTCGTCTGCACATCGGTGTCAACCCCATCTCAAAAGGCTGGCACGAGAGGCAATCGTCTGGCATACTTTGAGTGTTCGTCTAGTTT
>Ga0074195_1001477_pt1 | contig 32907 bp, 47 predicted proteins | sample EPASupsiteHSE623_FD_64525 | JGI IMG/M metagenome (GOLD analysis project Ga0074195, IMG submission 64525) | Bioremediated contaminated groundwater from EPA Superfund site, New Mexico - Sample HSE6-23 | ecosystem: Environmental > Aquatic > Deep subsurface > Groundwater > Contaminated ... | reverse complement strand
CTTGTCCTCATCACCATCGTCAGCCTGTGGTACCGGATATCACCGTTCTTCACCCTGATTGGCGGGGCAATCCTGTTCGGGCTTCTTGCAGGGATGACACCCGACGCAACCATGCTGGGGATCATCGCGGGGATCGGCAAGGTTTTTTCAGCATTTGGCATCATCATCCTCTGCGGGGCAGTTATTGCAAAACTCCTGCAGGAGCAGCACCAGATAGAGGATATCGTTGCCGATATCAGAAGGTACGTGAAAAACCCGCCGGTAATTGCCGGGGTATCGGGGTATCTCCTCTCAGTGCCGATCACCTGCTGCATCACCGCGTATATCATGCTCAACCCGATCCTCGACAGCCTTGAGAAAGACCGGACAAAGCGCAACGTGCTCCTGTATCTTGCCGCAGTCGGGGGCATCATCTCCTACGCACTCATATACCCCACACCGGTTGTCATCCCGCTCTACGAGGCTTTCTCCGGGGGAATGAGCCCGTTATTCTTTGATGCCGTATCCATCCCGCTCTCCCTCATGCTACTGGGAGGAATCCTCCTGTATTTCCGGTTCGTCCATCCGGCTTCTTTCACTATGAAAAGAGATGATATACACACTGCGTCTCTCATGGGCCCCGAAGTTAACTTACAAGTCCAGCAGCAAGGGATTCACTGGCGGGCATGGGCCCCCTTTATCGCAATCCTGATCGCGATTCCGGTAGCTTTTCTAATCCTGCACCTGTCGCAGATGAGCATGATCAACTTCATCATGCTGGTCGGGGCAGTGACGGCTATTGCCCTTGCGCCTTCCGCAGCACGGGCACCGGGATTGTCACAGGGAGCCAAACACGCGGGCCTGATCATCTTTGACATATGTGGGGCAGGAGCGCTCGGTTTTGTCATTGTTAAAAGTGGATTTGCCCAGATTGCCTTAGGCCAGCTGACCCTGCTGATCCCCATCATCCTCGTGCCGTTCATCCTCGCGGCACTGATCGAAACTGCACAGGGTTCACGGGTGGTTACCGCCGTGATCACGGCCGAAGTCCTTGCAGGCTCAGCAGTTGTCGGGGCAATCCACCCGCTCCCGCTCATCCTCCTCATCGGTGCCGGGTCATGCGTTGTCTCCTACGTGACCGACCCGTTCTTCTGGCTGGTCCAGCGGACAACCGGTGATGATATCGGGACCGTGGTGAAAAATTACACGCTGCCGATCGCCCTCGCCGGGATCGGGATCTTCATTGTTGCCGTGGTGCTGGAATACCTGGTCTTCCGGTAAAATAAGGGGGCCTTCCGGGATTAACGGGGAGGTATTTTCTGCAGTTCAGGACGTTTTTTTAGGAAGATTATCGATCATCATTTAAGATCCTCTTTCTTTTGAAGCTCGGAAATAAGCCCTATACGGGCTCTTTTTTCCTTCCCGCTATCCCGGTCAATACCGGAAAACCCCCGATAAATCCCTCTTTTCAGCCCCTGTGGAAAATACACCCAAATAATGTTTTGTTTGCCGAAATAAGGGTGGAAAGACCCTCATCTATTCACCACCAAAGGCCATTAAATCAAGGCATTTTTCGCCACGTAGGTTAGCCCATCCGGACCCTGTAAACCCAGCTGTAAGGCGGATATGATGGTCATTTTTTCCGGGGAGGGAATCAAAATGGGGATTTCACATCCTCTTCGGCATGGTCCTCTTGTGCAGGTACATCGTGCCGACTGTGAACACGATAGTGAACACGGCAAGCGCAACGATATCGATCCACACCGGAAAGAAATTGTCTCCGGTGAACGAGTAGCGGACAAGATCAGTGAAATAGCTGAGCGGGGAGCACACCGAAAGCACCAGTCCCCATCCCGGCATCTGCTCCAGCGGGACGAAGATGCCGGAGATGAAGACCAGCGGGAACTTGATCAGTGACGAGAGCATCATGATGTTCGACGGCACGTTCGTGGGCGGAACGGCGAGAAGCATTCCGATTGCCGAGAAGCAGCAGGCTGCAAGGAGGATGGCGACAAGCAGCGTGATGCCGTGGAGGAGCGAAAGACCCAGCGCCAGCCCGATGATGACCGTAATTATCGTAATCCCGATACCGAAGAGAGTGGACGCGATCATGTCGCCAAAGACGATTGTCTCCACCGCGACCGGGCATGAGGCGAGCCGCTCAAGGGTCTTTGCCTGACCTTCCCACGGGAAGATCGCGGGAGATACTGCGGTTGCGGTAAAAAAGAGCGTCATCCCGACCAGCCCGGATATGAGAAATGAAAGGGGGAGCTGCCTGCCCCCCATCAGGAAGGCAAGAAACATGAAGAGCGGCATGAAGACCCCGAATATGAGCACAGGTCCCTTGAGGTAATAGATGCGGATATCTTTCTTTGCTATTGCCCATGCCCTGCGTACTTGTTCTGCGAATCCCGCCGGGTTCATAGTTTTGCCTCCTGCGTCAGCCGAAGGAACGCTTCATCCAGCGAGGGGGCCAGGGTGTTCAGCGTGACTATCACGGCGCCGTTCTGCCGGCTGAAGGTCGCGAGGGAATGGATGGTGGCATCTTTGTTCTGTGTAGTGATCTGCCATTTATCACCGGTCCGGTTCGCCATTACAACTCCTTCAAGTCCTGCAAGGGCATTATCGGGCACCTCACGATCAAAACTCACTTCGATCTTGTACACCCGGTCGATTGCGGTTTTGAGTTTCTCCGGTGCATCGATGGTCACCATCTTCCCGGCCCGGATGATGCCGACCCGGTGACAGAGCCGGTTTGCCTCCTCCATGTTGTGCGTGGTGAGAAAGATGGTGGTTCCCTTCCGGTTCAGGTCGCGGAGGAGGGTGAGGATCATCTGGGTGCTCTGCACATCGAGACCGCTCGTGGGTTCATCGAGAAAGAGGAGTTCCGGTTCATGGATAAGCGCCATCGTGAGGATAAGACGCTGCTTCATGCCTTTGGAGTACGCCTGCACTTTCTGGTCTTTGCGCTCAAGCAGTCCCACCATAGTGAGCAGTTCAGAAGAACGCTGCTCTGCCCGGGAACGCGGAAGCCCGTAGAGTTCGCCCATCAGCATCAGGTTCTGCCATGCGGTGAGGTCCGTGTACGCGTTCGATGTCTCCGGCACAACCCCGAATCCCTGTTTTGCCAGCACCGGCTCGATCCGTATGTCATGACCGAGGATCGTGGCGGTTCCGGCATCCGGAGGAATGACACCGGTCAGCATCCGGGTGGTTGTGGTCTTGCCTGCTCCATTCGGACCGAGGAAGCCGAAGATCTCGCCCTTCTGGACATCGAACGAGATATGGTCTACAGCAGTGCTCTTGCCAAAAACTTTCGTCAGATCTGAAGCCTGGATTATCGCGGTCATCGGGTTTTCATCTCCTCACACATCTTCACGGATGCCGAGGAGGATCATCCGCTGGTTGCACTGTATACCCCGGTTCTCATCCTTTTTCACCGAGACCAGATGATGAGGTTTCACGGGATACTCTGTTGTTCCTGAAGTGATCGTGCCCTCTCCCTGAAGGACCACAAACACCACGGCATAGGGTTCCGGGTGGGGCGGAATCACCTGCCCGGTCTCAAGGCAGACGAGAACAATGTTCGAACCTGCGGTTTTCATCAGGTCTTTTTTAACCGGACCGTATGCGGAGAATTCCGCGGTATTGAGAAGATTTATCGCGTTCATCATGTCACCAGAGATAACTGTCAAATGCTTTGGATCAGCTTGAGAATAAGCTGGATCGCAAATATCCAGAGGACTACACCGAACCCTGCCTTAATGTACCCGCTTGGGATCTTGACCATGCTCCTCGCACCGATCGTTGCTCCGACAAAAACAGCGACTGCACAACCGAGTATCAGCGGGATGTCAAAGCCGCCGCTTGTCAGGTGCCCGAATACGCCGAACAGGGATGAGAAGATGACGATAAAACTGACAACCCCGGCAGAATTTTTCGTCGGATAGCGGCAGAGGAATATCAGGAACGGCACAATAAGGATCCCGCCCCCGACCCCAAGAAGGCCAGAGACAATCCCGACAAAAAAACTGAAGGCTACGATGAGGGCATACATCCCCTTGGAATAATGCGCCGGGCAGGCACCCTCGGGAGACGACTTCTCCCAGTAGGTATAGATCATCCGTCCTCCCGCACCGATGAGGAAGATGACGAACAGCCACATCAGGATGACGGGGTTCATGTACGCGGCCAACACTCCGCCAAGGAATGCACCGAAGCAGATGCCCGGCACAAACCAGAGTGCGAACCGGACATCCACAAGATTGGACCGGTAGTACACGATCGATGCGGACAGCGCCGTAATGAGATTGAGCACAAGCGAAGTTGAGATCGAGGTCAGCGCCGCGTACCCGAGCAGGAAGAGTATAGGAGTGTAGAGCGATCCGCCACCCTGACCGAACATCGAAAAAATGATGGAGACTATGAAGACCGCGATGATCGCGATCAGGACGATATTATCCATGAACCTGCCTTCTACTGCGTACCTTTCAGGACATTCACCCAGGTCTGATCATATCCCGAACAGGGAATACACTCAGGCTTGCCGTCCACCATCCGGACGTAGCGCTCGAAGACGTACTCGCCGCATTTATCGCACTTGATTTTTGCAAAGGAACCTTTCGGGCGGCTGAAGGTAAAGTCCGGCAGTTTTGTGACGGTAAACATCTCCGACTCTGACGCTGTCAGGACCATGTCCACCACTTTGTTTACCACGTCGGCCGGTACCTGTGAAGGCTCTATTCCCTTCTTCCGGTACACAAAGAATTCCTGCTTGCCGAGCGCGTCCTGGAACTCCGATTTCAGGTATACGCGGACCGCCCCTTTCCCCGGGACAACGAGAAGGCAGGCAACTTTCCCATAGTTGAGCCGCTCCATCATGAGTTTGCCATACGTGCAGCCGGTGACGGCCATGAACCCGTCAATCATGCAAGTCTGCGGGTGCCCGACACCCATCTCTGATAGGCCGAATGCCCCGTGGTCTCCGATGTGCGAAACGCCAAGTTCCCGCATGGCGACCTGTCCCATCCGGTACCCGATTGGCATGAACGGACAGATGTGCCCGTGGAAGTCCCAGGCCGCTTGGGGAATTTCAACTTTTTTTGAAGTTGTCATAAGCGATACTCATCGCGGGTTGTATAAATAATTTTCAGTGACGGCAGTTTTTAACAGATGCTGCGTTTTTCAGATTATCCCGGCCCCGTAGATAATGACGATATAGTAAACCCCGATGACAATAAAAACTGCCGCCACCGCCCTCCGTATCCAGACTTCAGCAGCACAGATTTTCTGAACGATTGCGTTGCACTTCCCCATGCCCCGCACAAGCAGGTATGAGATGACAATGACCGGCAACCCCGTGGCAATCGCAAACACTGCCGGGATGAACACCGGATCTCCGGCACCAATGGCGAGCGGGATGAGCATAGCAAAGAAGAGCACAGCGGAGAACGGACAGAAACTCAGCGCGAAGATAACGCCGAGCAGGAACGCTCCCAGGTATCCCTTCTCTACCAGCCGTTTCGAAATGCCGGACGTGAACCCGGAGAACCAGTCTCCCCCGGGCAGCCGGTCGAAATGAAAGATGTCGAGCAGATAAATGCCGCACAGGAGAAGAAACGGCCCGAGCAGCCGTTCGCCGTAGTGCTGGAGTCCCAGGGCTATGACCTGGATGTTCATCCCGAAGAAAACGATGACTGATGCGACCGCGATGTATGCCGCCATCCGGCCGAGCGTGTATACAAATCCGGCGAGAAGTGTGTGCCGGCTATTATCAATCTTTTTCGAGATGAAAGCAATGGCGGTGATGTTGGTTGCAAGCGGGCAGGGACTGATGGCGGTCATCAACCCGATGAAGAATGCGGCAACAAGAGGGACCGGGCTCTCCCCCATCGTCCCGAGAAAATTCAGGAGATCCATTTCAGGAGAGATCCCCGTTCAGGCGCTTTGAGATAAGACCCGTGAGATAGAAATTATAGGCGTCCTTGTTGCCGATCAGGGACCACACCCGGGTATCTTCTTTCTTGTGGAACCCGTTTGCATCATACACCCCGATCCAGAGTGATGACCCGGTCACACCATACTTCGTGGCAAGGGCGACATTCTCCGGAAGGTCATAATTGATATGAGCGAACACGAGCTGTCCTGATGAGAGTTCGGCTTTGAAATTGGCATTCACAGTCTTTTCCGCGAGGTTGCCAACAGCGATGCAGGATGTGCATTGGGAGTTGCCGTGAAAATGGTACACCTCGACTTTTTCAACCGTTTTGCTGGTGTCGGAAAAAGATGGCTGTACAGCAGGTGCTGAATGCGAGGAGACATTGGTGCAGCCCGAAGCCGCAAGAAGAAGGAGTACAAGACCTGCCAATACCAAAAACTGCAATCGGTTTATTCCGGCCACATCCCTTATTCTTTCCTTCCTGCGTATTCCGTGCATTGCAGCAGCCGGCGCCCGCGATCTGTGATGGAGTAGAGAATCCAGTTGCCTTGGTACTCCCCTTGGATGAGCTCGGCTTCCTTGAGTCCATTCAGATGATAGGAGAGTTTCGAGCCTGAAAGCCTCATGAACCTGTTGATAACGCAGACGCAGAGCGGCTGGTCTTTGATGATATAGAGAATGGAGAGGCGGAGCGGATCGGAGAGTGCATGGTACATCCTGCTCCGTTTCTCAAGGTCCGCCAGCGGAGGGATACGGCTGGCGAGTGCATCCAGCCCACCTATTGCATCGAGTTCTGTCTGGATTTGTTCCGGAATTTCCGTTGCCGGGTCCCCGTCCTCGGCCGGCTTCCCGCAACAGGATGTGGTCTTCCGTTTCATTTCAAACTAATCTGAAATGCGAAAATATATAATCTTGCCTTGTTTATGTTAATTCAACAAAATTTGAAATGTTGTGAATGACATGAAACCAGAGCAACTCTCGAAGCACATCACAATGGTCATGTCCGGGCAGACAATCTCTGCTGAATCCCTGCCGTGGAACCCGCACCCGAAATTTACCGGAGTCTCGCTCCGGCACCTGATTACGGGAAAAGATACCGGGGGGCATATGAGCCTCCACCACGTAAGAATCGATTCCGGATGCGCCATAGGCGATCATGTCCATGCCGGCATGGTTGAGATCCATGATGTTCTCGCTGGCAGCGGGAACTGTACCCTTGCAGGAACAAAAATCCCCTATGGTCCCGGGGTCGTCGGGGTCATGCCAGCGGATAAGGTGCACTGCATCGAGGCCGGAGACCAAGGGCTGCTCCTGCTGGCAACATTCTCCCCGCCGCTCGTGTGAGGTACTCCTATGACAGATCCAATAATCGGCTCACTCCTGATGGGATGGGATACCCTGTTTGGGTATCTCTCGCAGCATGTCGTTACCTGCCTGATCCCGGCATTCTTTATCGCCGGTGCGATCGCATCGTTTATCAAGAAAGATGCGATCCTGAAATACTTCAGCCCGGAAACAAAGAAGAGCACCTCCTACGGGATTGCATCGGTGTCGGGTACCGTTCTTGCGGTATGCAGCTGCACGATCCTCCCGATGTTTGCCGGCATCCTCAAGAAAGGCAGCGGCCTTGGCCCGGCGATCACGTTCCTGTACGCGGGACCGGCAATCAACATACTTGCCATCGTCTATACAGCGCAGGTGCTCGGGCTCGATCTCGGTATTGCCCGGGCGGTGGCGGCAATCGTATTGTCCATCGTGATCGGGCTTATTATGATGTCGCTCTTCCCCGCCCATGATGAAGAGACCACAAAAACTCACGCCGCTGCCCGCAGGGCAGTCCTTGCAAAGGAAGATACCCGGCCAAAATGGGTTATCCCGGCATTCTTCATCTTCCTTGTCGCCATTCTCCTCATTGGGACTTCAGCGCTCGATGTCTTCTTCCGGCTCCTGATCGTGTACTTCATCTCAATGGCGGTCGCGTTCCTGCTGATCTACTACTTCACCCGGGATGAGACCACTGACTGGGGACTTGAGATCTGGGACCTGACCAAAAAGATCTTCCCGGTCCTGGTCATCGGCACATTCGCGCTCGGCGTCCTTGCTTTCTTCCTTCCCCCCGAAACATTCAAACCGTTCTTTGGCGACAACTCGCTGCAGGCCAACTTCCTCGCCGCCATAGTAGGCGCAATCCTCTACATGCCAACGCTGCTTGAGGTGCCGGTTATCGGTACGACACTGGGATACCTGTCAGGATCCATGGCAAAAGGCCCCGCTCTCTCCCTCCTCCTCACGGGCCCGAGCATCAGTCTTCCGAGCCTGCTGGTCATCTACCGGATTATCGGTGCGAAGAAGACGCTCACGTATGCAGGTCTCGTCATCGTATTCTCGACCATGGCCGGGTTCATCTTCGGGAACATGGGGTGGTAAGGTTTGACCGAAGACAAACCCTGCTGTGCCGCAGAAGCGCTTCGGCGCATCCGGCAGATCCCGATCAACGGGATCATGACTGGCATCACGATGCTCGATGAGAGTATTGCTGACGTAAAGGAACAAAATATTGGGAGCGATGCGGCAATCCGCGATGCACTAATGAAGAAGATCAGAATCTACAATTATGTACCAAAAAGCGTGGAAGAAGCATATGCTAATGCGATAATGGAAGAATACAAAAAAACCTCCCAAAAAAGTAATTCAAAAAAAGAATAACATCCGGAGATACCATGACAAAAATTGAAATTCTCGGAACCGGCTGTGCAAAGTGCAAGAGGCTCTTTGCCAATGTCGAACAGGCAGTTAAAGAACTGAAGATGACTGCTGATGTGATAAAGGTCGAAGACCTGGATGCAATCGTTGAAAGTGGCGTCATGCTGACACCAGCCCTCTTGATCAACGGCGAAGTCGTTGCGGAAGGCCAGGTGCCTGACGTGAATGAGATCAAATCCCTACTTACGGAGTGAAAATTATGGCAGAAACACCAACCTGTTCATGCGGACAGAACGAACCGAAACGGATTATCTTCCCCTGTGCCGGGCAGGCAAATGTCGGACAACTGACCAACCTTGCAGCCATCCAGCTGACCGAAGAAGGTTACGGCAGTATTGCCTGCGCATCGCTGCTTGCAATCGGTGCTGAAGGACTGGTCAAGAACGCAAAGAATGTCGATGAGGTTCTCGTTCTTGACGGATGCCCGATGCTCTGCGCGAAGAAGATTGCGGAGGCGCAGGGTGTTCCGGTTGGACAGCACCTTGTGATGACGGAACTCGGCATCACCAAAGGGCCCTCAAAGAATTACACGAATGACGATATCGAGAAGATCGTTGCGGCATGCTGGAAAGGCGAGGGCCGTGTGAAAGATTCCGCCAAGCCCGGCAAAAAGACTGGCGGAAACGACAGCGGGTGCGGCTGCGGATGTGGCGGAACCTGCTGAGGCATGACGGGGCGAGAACAACGACCGATGAAGACAAGATCCGGGCGTGGGCGGAAGGGTACGCGAACGAGAACAGCTGGGTACTGAACCCGGACGAAAAAACACTCGATGCGGTAATACGGGGGCTGGAACGCAACAAGAAGAAGTTCGGTGAGCAGTACTGCCCGTGCCGGCTCCGGTCGGGCGAGAAGGAGAAGGACAAAGCAATCATCTGCCCGTGCATCTACCACCGCGACGAGATCGCAAAGGACGGGCACTGCCACTGCATGCTCTATTACCGGAAGGATGGCACAGAACCGGTAACGGAGGAAAAGGAGTGACCTTCGCGATTGTCACCTGCTCGGGAATCTCGAACGTTGGGAAGCTCACCACGCAGGCTGCCACCATGCTGATGCAGCGAAAACCCGGACAGTACGTCTGGATGCATGCCAAGCAATCTGCTGCAACGCTCGAAACAGAGATCGGGGTTGCCGATGAACTGATCGTGATCGACGGTTGCAAAGACTGCTGCGCTACGAAGAAACTCTCCTCCTCCCGCATCGCGCCCCATCATCATATCATCGCTACCGAACTCGGGATCGAGAAGAAGGGGATGGGAGAAGTGCAGTACGACGAGATCGAGAAAGTGGTCCGGGCCATAATGAAGATCGGGAGTCAGCAGGAATGATTACCCCCCGGTACAAGCGTCTGGAAATTGAATGGAAACACTTCGCGGTCGGTGATGCGACCTGTGAACGGTGTGGTAATACCGGGGATGCGCTCCGGGTTGCACTGGAGGAACTCCGTAGCGAGTTTGACCCGGCCGGTGTAAAGATCAACCTGACCGAGACGCTCCTTGACAGGACACGGATTGCGGAATCGAATGAGATTCGCATGAACGGCGTCCTCATCGAAGACCTGCTCGCTGCCGGTGTTGTCTCGACAGATTGTCCGTCCTGCGGTACCCTCACCGGCGAGAGCACCTGCTGCCGGGCAATCGAGGTTGACAACAAGCGATATGAGGATATCCCGTCAGATCTGATCAAAAAAGCCGCATATCATGCGCTTGGAATAATCTCATGAAAATCGGCATTATCAGTGACGGAAAATTCGGCGACCGGGCCTACGAGGTCATCCGGGAAAAATTCCCGACTGAATGGATCATGGCCCCGTTCCCGCAGGGCATGATGGCAGACGACATTGAACTGACACTCCCTGAATGCGACCTCTACATTTCCTATGTCCGCCACCCGGATGTCGCGCTTGCTATCATCGATAAACTGAAGCCGGTCATCCTTGGAGTCAGTTTCGGGCCCGGGTTCCTCCGGCAGGCAAAGGCAATCAATGAGAACATTGTTGCTCCCCCGACAATGTGCTCGCTCGAAGACAATACCTGGGTACCGGCAATCAACGAGTATGCAAAAGTATTCGGTCGCCCCTCATTTGACGTGAAGGTACAGGAAGACGGTACCATCGAAAGCGTCCGGGTAATCCGGGGCCCCCCTGTGGTTCGACCGTCGAGGCAAGCGCAGAACTGCATGGGACACAGCTCAGCCCGGAACAGCTCCAGCACTATGGCCTGCGGATCTGCCACTTCTGCCGGGCGCCCCGGTTCGGCAAGACCTGCGACAAGGAAATCGCGGGGCTGCTCCATGCCCGGGAACTGGTCCATGCAATCAGTGCCGTATCACCGGCAGTGGGTGCACGGGTGAAGGCATTTTCTGACGAGATGGAGAAAATTATTCACGAGAAGACAAGCAGGGTGTGAACCCGATGAAGGAAATAATTCAAAGAATCTCCGGCCGGACCGGCATGAACGAGGAATGTTTATGACAAAATCAGATGAGGCGCTGACCAGTTTTAAAAACGGTATCACCTGCTCTTCAGCAGTCTTCTCCGCATTCTCTCACGAACTTGGGCTTGATGAAAAAATGGCAAAAAAGATCGGGTGCGGATTCGGTGCAGGGGTTTCCCGGACGGGGAATATCTGCGGTGCGGTATCCGGCGCGATCATGGTGATCGGCCTCAAGTACGGTAAGGTGGAGCAGGGTGATGATGCAGCCACGGAAAAGACACGGGCACTTACCCGGCAGTTTATTGAGGAATTTCCCAAAAAGAACGGTTCGGTTAACTGCGCGGAACTACTTGGACATGACCTGAGCAACCAGCAGGAATATGAAGCGGCGGCCAAAGCGAATTTATTTAAAACAAAATGCCCTGAGTACGTCCGGGATGCTGCTCATATCCTTGAAAGGATCCTCTGAACGCAGGATTCGCGTTCTCGCAGGGAGACTATGAAGATGCAGAAATATACGCGTTATCAGGACAAGAAAGAGGAGTGTTTTTCATGACAAAATCACATGAGGCGGTTGCTGGTTTCAAGGGAGGTTTTTCCTGTACACAGGCACTCTTGTCCACATTTTCAGAAAAACTGGGAATGGACCGGGAGACCGCGTGCAAAGTTGCCAGCGGTTTTGGCGGAGGCGTCGGGCGGACCGGGAATATCTGCGGTGCGGTGTCCGGCGCGATCATGGTGATCGGGCTCAAATACGGGAAGGCCGTACCGGAAACCTGTGCAGAGCGGGAGAGAACCTATGAATTGGTACAGGAGTTTGTCCGGGAATATACGGCCCTGCACGGTTCGGTCAACTGCACGGAACTCCTCGGGTATGACCTGAGCAATCCGGAGGCATATGCAGAAGCGCAGGAAAAACGCATTGCAGGCCAAAAGTGCCCGAAACTGGTAGAAGATGCAGTGCTCGTCCTTGAAAAGATCATCAAAGCACATCCCTGAGGCAGATAAGAATGAACGCAACAAAACAACTCTCCTTTCTTGACCGCTACCTGACCCTCTGGATCTTCCTTGCCATGGGAGTGGGGATCGCCATCGGGTACTTCTCACCCGCGGTGCCGGCCCTGATCACCGGCCTCTCGGTCGGCACAACCTCGATCCCGATTGCAGTAGGGCTTATCCTCATGATGTACCCCCCGCTCGCGAAGGTGAAGTACGAGGAACTGGGGAAGGTATTCCAGAACACGAAAGTGCTCGGTCTTTCGGTTGTCCAGAACTGGATCGTCGGGCCGGTGCTGATGTTTGCCCTTGCGGTTATCTTCCTCCGGGACCAGCCACTCTTCATGTACGGCCTGATTCTCGTAGGGATCGCCCGCTGCATCGCGATGGTGATCGTCTGGAATGATCTTGCTGAAGGCGACTGCGAGTACTGCGCAGCCATTGTGGGCCTCAACTCCGTCTTCCAGGTATTCTTCTACTCGGTCTATGCATGGTTCTTCATCACGTACCTGCCGCCCCTGCTCGGCATCGGGACCGGTTCTGAAGTCTCGATCACGATCCTCCAGATCGCCGAAAGTGTGTTCATCTACCTCGGCATCCCGTTCATCGCGGGCATGGTCACGCGGTATGCCCTGCTCCGCGTGAAGTCAAAGGCATGGTACGAGCAGGTCTTCATCCCGAAGATCTCGCCCATCACGCTTATCGCCCTGCTCTTCACTATCATCGTGATGTTCTCGCTCAAGGGCGAGTATATTGTGAACGTGCCGTTTGATGTGGTCCGGGTCGCAATCCCGTTGCTCTGCTACTTTGTCATCATGTTCTTCGTGAGTTTCTGGATGTCCTGGCGTCTCGGGGTCGATTATGCAAAGTCGGCCTCGCTCTCGTTCACCGCTGCATCCAATAACTTCGAGCTCGCGATTGCGGTTGCCATCGCGGTGTTCGGCATTGCATCACCGGCAGCATTTGCCACCGTGATCGGACCGCTCGTCGAGGTGCCGGTGCTTATCGGGCTCGTGAATGTCTCGCTCTGGCTCCGGGAGAAATGGTATGGCGGAAAGAATGATGGTACGTGCAGCCCGTCGCTGCGGTGAAAAGATACGGGTAAAATCATGAAAAAGAAGATCTTATTTATCTGCACCCACAACTCCGCCCGTTCCCAGATGGCGGAAGGGTACATGAATGCAAAGTATGGCGACCGGTACGAAGTATTCAGTGGTGGAACCGAAGTAACCCGGGTCCACCCGATGGCAATCGCGGTAATGCAGGAGATCGGGATCGATATCTCAGGGCACCGGTCGAAACTCATCGATGAGTTCTTCGGCAAAGGCATCGGTACTGTCGTTACGGTCTGCGACTCTGCACAGGGGGCTTGCCCGTTCTTCCCGGGCGCTAAAGAAGTTCTTCACCAAAGTTTCCCGGACCCATCCGCATTCAAAGGGTCTGATGAGGAAGTCCGGGCCGGGTTCCGGAAGGTCCGGGATGAGATCATCCGGTGGATCGATGCAATGTTCGGAACTATCCCTGCATAAAGTACAACCCACTCATCGTTTGATCAATAACATCGTGCGGACCGGAAAGGAGACGAGAAACGCACTCTCCGTAGCGTTGCTGACCAATTATATCGACATCGTCACGATCATCTGCACAGGATCGTTGTCAGGGCTGTCGTATGCACGCCGGGGGATAGTGCGTATGCCAAAGGGGAAAGCTAATATCCCTTCAGGGGGATTTCCTCATTACGAAGCGGAGCATGAGTATGAAAAATCCCGGAACCCCCGTATACCACCCGGTCAGCCTTAACCGGGATTACCTTGCCGGAAAAATGCTGGACCGGTACGCAGAGGCACATCCCAAAACCTGGCAGGCATTCAGTCCCCGGCGCAGGGAACGTATCCGGGCAGAGTTCATGGATATGATTGGGAGTCTCCAGGAGTCGCTGGCGACCGGCAGCCCGGCATTTCTTATCGATCATACCTGCCGCCAGCAGTCCCGCTTTGCTGCCCGGCACCTTCCTGAGGGTCTGGTTGTTTCCTATCTCGGGGTTCTTAAGGATATTCTTGCGCAGGAACTGCCCCCGGACTACCGGGAGCATGCCGGCGCTTTTGTCAAAAAGGCAGTCTCTGCCCTGAAATCGCCGGCAAAAAGTGACCCGTGTATGGCCCCGGTGGCTTCACTGTCCCCGGTTGCCCGATCATTTCTTGATGCAATCCTTGCAGCCGACCGGGACCAGGCCGATGCGATCATCGATGATGCACTCACTGCCGGCACCACGGTTCATGACATCTATCTCGGTGTCTTCCAGCCGGTGCTCCGGGAAACCGGAAAACTCTGGCAGCAGAACGAGGCGACCGTTGCAGAGGAACATTACGTTACCGGAACCATTCGCCAGATCATAGGCCGTATGCATGACCGGGTCACTGGTTCAGGCAGGAAGAACACGCAGAAAAAATCGGTTGTTGCTGCCAGTGTGGGAGAGGAACTCCACGATATCGGGATCCGCATGGTGGCAGACTTTTTCGAGATGGACGGCTGGGATGTGTACTACACCGGGGGAAACACACCGGTAAAATGTATTCTCGATGCGGTAAGGGACCGGAAGGCCGATGCAGTCGCACTCTCGATTACCATGCCATCCCGTATCCCCGATGTCCAGTACCTGATCCGGTCGCTCCGGGCGGATGCTGGTACAGCACACGTGAAGATCATCATCGGGGGATACCCGTTTGCCATTATTCCGGATCTCTGGAAACAGGTAGGGGCCGACGCGTATGCAGCAGGAGCGGATGACGCGGTTGCCGCTGCAAACCGGCTTATCGCGGGTAAACGGTAGACCGGAGGACCGGTCGTACAGCGGGGCGGGAAGGATTGTATTGATCGTTAAAAAAAATCACTCTTCATCGCTTGACGGGCCATCGATCTCTTCTTCATAGGTAAACACATCGTCGATCCCGACACCGAATATATGGGCAATGCGGTACGCGAGCTTTAAAGAAGGACAGTACTTGTTCTTCTCCATCGAGATGATGGTGTTCCGTGTCACTCCGACAAGCTCGGCAAGTTGCTCCTGGGTCATATCATGCTCGGCACGGAGCACGCGGATTCGGTTTTTCATAGCAGCCTGCGGTTAGTACTTCTTACGATAATACAGATAAAACGCTCCGAACGTTACGAGCAGGGCAGCAAGGCTGCATCCGATAACAGTCCCTGCAAGACCCCGGCTCTCGTTCTCGGAAAAACCCTCGCGGACATACGTGCAGTACGTCATCGCCTCGGATTCATTCATGGCATTCAGGTCTTTTATCGTCGTTGACCGGACAAGGGTTTGCGGGCCCGGCGCACTCCCCGGCTTATACTCGGCTATCGTCATGGACTGTGTTCCGTCACCATTGAGAAACATTTTTCCGGTGATTATAGGGGTGAGCGGGATGCTCACCACGTAGGAATACAGGATGATGGCGGCAATCGCTCCTGCGATAACAACCACTTCGAGCGTTCGAAGCGCAGCCTTGGAACGGATCCTTTTCTCCCGCTCGTCTGCTATTACCACGTCAACCTGAGCCCGACAGGCAAAAACGACGATGATACCAAGGGGGATCGCAATAACGGGGATTAAGAAGTTCCCGGCTGCCATCGACCACCCGACCATCGCGGCAACCATGCAGGCCACGATAAGGGAACAGGTAAGATAGGTAAGGCGTTTCATGATGACCAGCTCGTGGGGATTAGTCTCTTTGCGCAGTACGTGTCCCCGTATATGGTTGCATAGGTGTGGGGATCGATACGGTCATTGCTGACATTCACGAGATATCTCCGCAGGTCGGGATCCAACCTTGCCCTGTCCAGCGTCATGGACCAGAGGCCGGTGCTCCCGGTCCCTTTCTCAACGGTCACCATCCCCACGGCCCCCGACATGGACGATGCCAGGTGCTTCACTTCCGGGTTCATGGTCAGGTCGTATTCCGTGGGGATGACCTGCACGAGCAATTCCGTTCCAAGAGGGAAGTCTGTGGTCCCCGTGATAGTTAAGGTCTGGTTGGCCCAGCTGGTGGGGAATGCATCGATGGTAATGTTCCGGCAGGGACCGGCGTTTATAACCGGTGATGTGGCGTTGTTCAGGATCGCTTCTTTTACGATGAGAGGTGCTGAGTCAAAGGGGCTTTGCAACCCGATCTTCTCCGGGCTGATCGATTCCAGCGTGACGATGATAAGGTACTCGCCGGGGATGAATTCGGTACTATCCACTGCAAACGACCACCGGTTGACCCCGCCTGTCCCCGGCAGTACCCGGATCACTCCCGACCGCGTGGGTCCTTCCCTCACCTCACGGTTACCCGTTTTAGGGTCCACCGTGAAGACCGAGGTATTGGACTGCGGGATGACCAGATAGGTGAGTTCAGTACCTTCCGGCAGGCTTGTTGTCCCCGTTACCAGGAGTTTTTCCCCGCGCCAGAGCGTGGCGGGGCGGTTGATCCCGATTTGCCGGGGCTGGAGATCTCCCGTGCCGGGAGTTTCTGTCGGGGCTGGTTTCGTTCCGGTGAGACGGAACCGGGAGGTTGCGAGGATATCGCTTTTCTCGGTCTCATTGATCCAGTAGGCATTCACCAGGTATTCCCCCGGGGGGATTGAGGAGGTGTCCAGTGCACCCGACCAGGTATTCGTCATTCCCCCGCCCCGGACAATAAATGCATCCGATACAGCGACCCGGGGGTTTGTTCCATCCGCAGGCGAGACAGCGATGATATCGAGTTCCAGTACCGTGCCGGCCATGTGGTTTGTTGTTCCCGTGATGGCTACGAGATCTCCAGCAGCATGGTCCGGGATGGGATCAATTGTTGCGGAGGAAAAGACGGAAAAGGAGCCCGTCAGGAGGATGCCCGAAAACATGATGACGAGTATTGCGGCGGATACTATACCGGCATACGTGAGATATTTCTTTTTCAGTTTCATGACCATCAACCCGAAACCACAAATCGTTTTGAGCAGTACCTGTCCCCGGGTATGGTTGCATAGGTCCGGGGATCGATCCGGTCATTGCTGACATTCACGAGGTATTCCTTTGGCGGGAGCTTTGAAAGGTCTACATCCGCAGACCAGGTGTTGGTATTCCCGGTTCCCCGGGTGACTTCAACAGTTCCCGTTGCTCCGGTTACAGGACCCGACCAGCCGGTTCCCTTGTTCAGGCTGATCTCAAACTCCACCGGTAAGACCGTAAAAAGCAGTTCTGTTCCGGGCTGGAGGCTGGTTGTCCCCGTGATCGTGTAGGTCTGGTTGCCCAGCCGGTCGGGAAACGCGTCAATGATAATGGACTGGCAGGGCCTGTCATCAGTTACCTGCGAAGTGAGAAGATCGGAGGCCGCTTCCACCACGGTCAGGAATTCCCTGCCAAAGGTGCCTTCCCTGCCGATATTCTCCGAACGGACAGTATCCGTTGTGACGATAACTTCATACCGGTCGGGAATGAACTCGGTACTATCGATGGCAAACGACCACCGGTTGACTCCGTACTCGCCCGGTAGTACCGTGATCAATCCCGTTCTCGTGAACCCTTCTTTGAGATCCTGCTCCCGGGTTTTCGGGTCGACGGTGAAGACCTGTTTATTGGACTGCTGGATAATTGCATAAAGGAGGGTGGTATCGTTTGGCAGGTTCGTTGTCCCGGTAATGAGTATCTTCTCACGACGGGATATTGAGCCGGGGCGATCGATCCGGATAAATTCAATCTGATGTTTCTCACCCAGGCGCATGATCTTTGTCGGGTCTGATGTTGTATTGGTCAATCGTAACCGGGATGTTGCGAGGAGATCGCTCCGGAAACCGGTTTCATTCACCCGGTGGGCGTTTACCAGGTATTCTCCCGGAGGGAATGCAGAAGTATCCAGTGCCCCTGACCAGGTATTTGACATTCCCCCACCCCGGATAATAAACGCGTCCGTGGCACCGACATGGGGGTTTGTCCCGGGATCGGGAGAGATCGCGATGATATCCAGCGCAAGTCTTGAACCGGCCATGAGGTTTGTTGTCCCCGTTATAACAACGAGATCTCCAGACGCATGATCCGGGATGGGATCGATGGCAACCGTGGAGAAGATGGTAAAGGAGCCCGTCAGGAGGATGCTGATGAATATGATGACGAGTATTGCAGCAGAGACGATCCCTGCATAGGTAAGATATTTCTTTTTCATAGGGCCTCAATGTAATGTATTTTGTGCATTACGTAAAAAATTGTTATCTTTTGTTTTCACCTGTCAGCGTTTCTTTGGGGGTCAGCTCAGGTTGAATGTTGCATTGCCGTAAATCTCCCGTACGGTGAAAAACTCATCTATGGTGGAGACATGGACATTCATGCCGGTCATTTCCGGGAAAATGGTCAGGTCAGCCGGGCAGGACCACCGGTTGGTATCCCCGGTTCCCTTCACAACGGCAGTAGGAGATCCTGCAATATTGAATTGCCCGTCACAGGGATCCTCTGATTTTATCGCAGGTCTCTTTGATCGGTCATCAAAATATACCGGCCATACGGTACATTGCATCAGGGTGCCGTCAACAAGGTTCGTCGTGCCCGTGATACGGATAATGTCTCCTTTGTGCCGGTCCCCGATGGGATCTACGGTAATAGAGGGATATGAACCGGTACCCGGGACAGTCGCGGACTTGGTACCGCCCCGGTAGTACAGAATCTTCTCCGGGCCGGCGAAAGCGCCGTTGATATTGAATTGCACTGAACGGTTTACATTCCCTTTCGGTGTCGACACCAGGTACTGGTACCTTCCCGGTCTCATCCAGGCAGTGGAATCGAAAACGAATCTCCAGCGGTTTACCCTGCGGGTGTCCGGGCAGGCTATGTTGTTTGCCCTCATCGTGAGTTCCCCGGTGCTTTCATTGACATCCTTCAGGTATATCGATGTCCCGGAGGGCAGGTTTGTGGTGCCGGAGATTATGATCAGATCGCCGGTGTTCTTGTCGCTGATCGGATCGATTGTAATGAACGGCGCGTCAGGAACCGGGGAGGGGTCGTTTTTTGCGGGAGCTGTACTACTGGTTTGTGTACGGGAGGTTGACGGAACCAGGGATGGGCTTTCAGAAGGGATGCTCACGGTTGCCGGAGGAGATGGATCTGGTGTCATACATCCTGTGCATATGACGGCAATGATAATTGCGATCATTGCCACGATACTGAATTGTACAGCTTTCATGTGATCCATCTCTCGGCAGGCATACCTGCCTATTTCAGGGTAAAGTACGTGTATCCATAATCGTTCCCGATCTCAAAAACAATCCCTGGTGCCGGATCGCCTTTCATCTTTCCGACAATGGCGACATACTTTCCCGGTACAAGCCTGCCCAGGGGAACAGTAAGCAATATCCGGTTGCGTGTACCATCCCCTTTTGTCACCTGGTAATTTCCTCCGACGCTCATCTGCGAGTTCCCGTCAAGGCCGGTCGGAGGGGTCCCTGTATCCGGCAGGATCTGCCAGATAATGTTTGTGCCGGCGGGGAGACTGGCCGTCCCGGTGAGAGTGAACGTGTCCCCGGTGTTTTTATCGCCGATAGGATCGATTGTTATGACGCCGGTGGATGAGACCGGTGCCGGTGCGGACAGAGTTGTTTTCAGCGGTGCCGGTGCAATCGTTGTCCTTGTCGTGGCTGCCGTACCTGAGGCTGGACTTGCCACCTGTTGATCATGGGTTGCGGTCGTCTGGCCCTGCTGGACGGGAGTTGATTCCATACACCCGGCGCTCACCAGGGTCATAACGACGATGAGCAGGGCGAGGCAGATGAACGGGATTCCTAATTTTTGTTGAGGTTTCATAGTTTCTCCCAGATTGGTTTGGCACGTTGTTTTTCTTCCATAAGGAGGAGAGGCCGGATATTATTCCCCCGGAACGGTCACGGTTCAGCGGCCAATAACGTTAAACAGTGCTGATCCAGTTACCCCGGTCGGTTCTGAAGTGCTACCGACTGCCTCATCATCCATATCGGAGACAAAAACAAAATGATCCGCTAAGGGAAGGTTTCCGGTCTCAAGGGTAATCGAAAACCGGTTACCGTTTGCAGAACCTGCGGTAACTTTCGTTACGGCACTCTTCTCCGGGTTCCGGAAATCACCGGCGATTGTTCCCTTGTTCATAGTGACCGGGACAACTTTTACGATAAGGTTCGTGCCGGCCGGCAGGCTGGTCCTGCCACTTACAACAAGGGAATCTCCTGCCGTAATGTCACGAATGCCGTCGATAAGGATCCCGTTTGGAATAGCCCGCTCCGAAGGACTGGATGTACTCGCAGGTGCCGTGGTAGTTGAAAGACGGGACGCCAATGTCTGCGATATCGTCTTCTGTGGAGAAGGTGCCACGGTTGCCTTTGTCGTGACCCCGATACTGGCGGTTGAATGTTCGCCCGGTTTCCCACCTGTTACCGTCACCTGGTCCTGCGGGTTGGAAGCTGAATCTGTACATCCGACAACTACCATGGTCGCGATAGTTACAAGGATTGCAAGGCAGACGAGAACGTGGCCTGATCTCTTTTCTGTTTTCATGGTCTCTCCTGAATTGTTTTTCAAGATTCCTTTCTGTTCATTTCAGGGTAATATAGGTGTACCCTGCCAGTATCCCTGTTGTCGGGTCTGTGGTCATCGGATCCCCTTTTAAAGAAACTGCCAGGACAACGTACTTCCCCGCTGCCAGATCTTTGGTGTCTTTGGCGTCAACGGAAAGTGAAATCTGGTTTGCCGCACTACTGCCTTTTGTTACCTGATTGTTGGCCATAATGCCCATTCTGGAATTCATGTCGATGCCAGTCGGAGGAGTTCCTGTGTCCGGTCTGACCTGCCAGAAGAGGTTTGTACCTGCAGGAAGGCTGGTTGTTCCCGTGATGCGGAACGTGTCACCGGCCTTCTTGTCGCTGGTAGGATCAAATGTAATAACCCCATTGGACTGGACTGATGAGGAAGCAAGCGTTGTGGTTGTTTTTGTTGCCGGTACGTTTGCGGGTCTTGTTGCGACTGCCGTGGTGGCGGTCGGGTGTACAGTCTGTACATTACTTGCGGGTGTCACCTTGCTCTGCGGCTCCTGCACAGAGCCAACACAACCCGCAATGGTTATCATCGCGATGGCGATGAGCAGGGCGACGCAGGCAAACCCGATACCTGATTCCTGTTGACTTTTCATGGTTTCTCCTGGACTGTTTTTTTCACATTGTTCACCTTCCATAACAAAGAGAATAATCGCTGGATCTTTTCCCGGATAATGACTGACAGGAACCTGGGCGATCGCCTTGTTCCGGGCAGTTTTCGGGATTCTTTCTGTTTTGTCCGGTTTCCGGAAAAAACGGTAGGGTGTCTTCTCGTGGTATGCATAACAACCTATTTCACGGTAAAGAGGGTGGACCCGGTTACCTCGGCGTCCTCAGCGGAGACTACGAAGATATGCTGTCCTTTAGGGAGGCCTTTTGTTGCGAGAGTAACGGAGAAGAGGTTTCCCGCCGGGGAACCTCTGACTGCCAATAATGTTGCAGCAAACTCCGGGTGCTCGAAATCGGTACTGGATGCCGGGAGAACAGATACTTTAAACTTCGATCCGGCCGGCAGGTTTGTTGTTCCCGATACGACAAGGGAGTCTCCGGCGGTTACGTCACTGATGGGATTAATGAAAATACCCGGCAGGGCAGTGTCACTCTTTGGCTGGCCGGTGCCGGCTTTACCGGCGACAATGTTGAACAGCAATGACATGGTTATGGGACCCGGCTCGGAATTAATGTCCGCTGTATCGCCTTTCACGTTCGAGACCGAGATCATATGTTCCGCAGGGCTAAGGAGCCAGGTGTCAAGGGCCACCGAGAAGCGGTTGTTTACGCCGGAACCTTTGACAACTTTGGTAATGACAATATTCTCCGGGTTCTGGTAATCACCGTTGATCTTTCCATTCTGCATGGACACCGGGACCACTTTTACGATGAGGTCCGTGCCAACCGACAGGTTGACCTTACCGGTCACGAGAAGGAGTTGTCCTGCGGTTGTGTCACGGATGGGATCGATGAGGATACCTCCTGTTACCGTATTATCCGGACGCTGGGATGTGCTCCCGGTTCCCGCTCCCGGGCGGAGGGTGAACAGGGTTTTGTCGCTTACCATACCTGTCGAGAAATCACCCTTTTTTGCATCACCGGTGAACTCTGCTGCCGTTACGCGATAGTCAGTTGGTTCAAATGTTGAAGTGTCGAGATCTGCCGACCATGTGTTTATTCCTCCGGTGCCCCGGGTGACCGCTACGGTCCCAGTTGCCCCGGTGAAAAAGCCGCTGGCCTGTGGGTTTGACGATGTGGGTTCAAAGGATGCGGAGTAGACCTGGAACAGGATTTCAGTTCCTGCCGGAAGGTTTGTCGTGCCGGTTATGGTAAAAGCGTCGCCAACGTTCTTGTCGCCGACCGGATCAATCCGGATGTACTGCTCCGTGGGCGCGGATTCCGCACTATCACTGAGGGTGAATAATCCGGATCCCATCAGATCGCCCGTCCTGAAATCCCCCCTGGTGAGGTCCCCGGCGATCGTTGATACGGATACATTGTACTGCCCCCGCAGGAGCACGTACGTATCCAAAGCAAACGTCACACGATTGGTATTGCCAGTCCCTTTCGATACCTGGGAATTGGCCATCGCCCCGGTGAAGGTGCCTGTCTGCTGGTCCGGGTCTGTGGTGAAAGAGGCCGGTGTAACCTCCCACATGACTTCAGTTCCTGCGGGAAGACTTGTGGTCCCGGTGATGAGGAACTGGTCTCCTAAGAGCCTGTCGCCGATCGCATTTACACGGATGAAATCGTCTTTGGTGATTGTTACCTTTACCGGTGTGTCCGTTGTAAGGTAGGAGCCTTTCAGCGTGAAGGAAGCGGTCGCATTGACATCCCCCTTCCGGTAATCTCCTTTTTCAATGTCACCGATCATATTGGTGACCCTGATCGTCTTGATGCCGGGTTCTATGGTCGAAGTATCGACCGGTGAGGAATAGCGGTTTACCCCGGCCGTGCCTGCACGTACTTTGGCACCTCCGTTGGAGTTGCCTGCCTGGACCATCAACTCCGTCCCGGCCGGAAAATTTGTTGTACCGGTAACGATCAGGAGATCACCGGTTGTTTTGTCGGCAACGGGATCAATGGAGATGTACTGTGCCGTGGTGGCGGACTGGCCTGCCGTGTTCGTATTACTCACCGGGGTACCGGAAGCTGACGGATTCATGCCCGTAAACCCGGTGACCATGCCGACGCATATTACGGCGGCAATAATTCCGACAGCAAGGATGCTGCCCAAAACCAGTTTCTGTGCTTTCATACCAGTAAATGCACAATTTGTTGTGCATAGTGCATAAACTTTTTGGCCTTTTGTAAAAATATTATTACAAAGTAGCAGACAATCTTTATCTCAGGAAAGTTGCCGTGAGGCACACGGCCTTTTTAAAAACCCCGGTTACCAATAGACATGAAAACCGTGGAGTTTTTCGGTGGCAGGACCGTTCTTAACCACGATATCTTCGACATGTATCACGGGATCGCCCCTGGCATGGGCCAGGCGGACAAAATCGGCAAGAGCAGCAGGAGAACTCTCGGCAACCATCTCTACAGTGCCATCATGAAGATTTTTAACGTACCCATGCACCCCGGTCGCCTGGGCACAATTCGAGATGTAATGCCGGTATCCTACTCCCTGGACCCGGCCCTTAGCCACGGCGGTGATCCGTTCCATAATATATTTCCTGACCCGGGGTGTTTTATAGTTTGGGAAATTGATTCCGGACCCGGTGTCCTGCTGATAAGCGGGTTCCCTTACACCGTACCAGTGGCCGGATAACCGGGTTTTAATACCCATGCGGGAATGATCCAACAATGGATTATCTCTACACCTTCCTGAAGTTCATTGTCGGGGGGAGTATCCTTGTCGGGGTGACCTACCTTGCCGACCAGGTGGATCCCCGGTATGGCGGTGTACTTGCCGCAGCGCCGATCATCACGACGATCACTTTCCTGTTCGCGTATTCCGAATCCGGCCGCGAGACAACCAGCCAGCTCGTCATCGCGACCTTCTGGTTCATGATCCCCACTTTCCTGTTCGTGCTGGCGTTCTGGTTCCTGATGAACCGGTTCGGCCTCATCCCCAGTATCGGCGGGGCATACGGGGTCTGGCTCGGGGCACTGCTCGTGGTGAACCGGGTTGTTGTGGGGGCGTCGCCCTTTTAAGATTTGAACCGGGGAATCTGCAATTAAACATATTTACAGCACACGAAAAAAAATGCAAATCCTCCTCCCCCTCTGGCTCTCAAGCAGCAGAACTACCGGGTCGTGGAGAGTGGGGAGTGGATTCGTGAGTAGCAGGTGGCATCAGATCAGCAAATCGAGGGGTTGTGCAAGGGGCTGATGCAGCGGGCGTTTGCCGGGGAACTGGTGGCGTGAAAATCGATCAGAATGATCCCTAATTATACGCCTCATCGTGATGAAGTAATTTTAAGAAAACAATTGCGTTTTCCTTTGCATCAATAATGTAAAAAAGGACAAAATGTCCGATATGAACCCGCCACTGACCCTTGAGCGGGGGATGGAGAGGCTTACCCGATTCCGGGTTTTCAACAAGGAATCGTATTTTTTTCTTGAGTTGCTCGTACCGTGCAGGACTCTTCGTCCGAAGCTTCCTGCATGTCGAAGCCAGATCGGGATCAATGACGGCCCGGTAGCTCATGCTTCAATTTCCTTAAAAAAATCATCAATGGAATTATACGTTTTTCCCTTGCCTTTTTTGATATCGGCGTGGGCTTTTTTCAGCTGCCTGATAAGTTCCGGTTTGATCGCCGATTCCGGGGGATAGACATTCTCATCGATCTTCTCTTCAATGCGGTCAAGCCGGCTGACAATATCGGTGAGTAAAGATTCAATTTTTTCATTCTTTGCAAGACCTCCGGCAGACTCACGGACTCCGGCAGGTTTTTCACTGGCTGCGGTGATCCGTTGTGAATCGTACGCAAAGCCTTTCCTGCTCCGGGATCCGGATTGCACGGCTGCTCTGGATGTCATAGTAATGATGATGTTTGTATTCTTCTCTTCAATAGCCTTTTGCCATAGCGTTTTGTGAGGGGTTAACAGGATTGACCCGCTTAGACATAGATGACCTCGGTGAGCACATCCTGCCGGATCACCGGTTTTAAGGAATCTGATGTCACGAGATCCACCTGGTTACCGAGTTGCCTGGAAAGAAAATTTTCTAACCGCATGAAAGTGACGAAACCCATCGGTTTGGAGAACTCAACCAGCAGGTCGATATCACTTGTGCCCGTCTGCTCGTTCCGGGCAACTGAGCCGAACACCCCAATTGTCTTGGCCGAATACTCTCTCGCTGCTTTCCCTTTGAGTTCTTTAAGGAGGCGAGGATATCCTGCCGGGTGGATCTCATGGTAGTACCTATGTTAGGGGGGGTGATGAACTATTAATAAAAATTTTAAGGCTGGGGCTGTCTTCTGGATAGATCGTGCCGTTTTTTTGTTAATTGTCCTGTCTTCGTACGGCAAATGGGGGGAGGGTCACCCATTTCACTAAGTGGGGAGGGTCACCTCAAAATTTTTTCAAGTGAAGGGGAGGTAGGCACCCTCTCCTCTTTTTTTGGAGGGGAGGGTCACCTTTGATCGAAACGGGTAACCCTCCCCTCTTGTGCGGATCAGCCGGAAAAGTGCTCTCCGGCGTGATTCCACGCGAAGACATGGTTGCGGTTATGCAAAAAAGGGGGGGTAGGGTCCCCTCTTTGCCTAAGTGGGGAGGGTCACCTCAAAATATTTTCAAGTGGAGGGGTGGTCAGGTACCTCCCCTCTTTTTTTGGAGGGGAGGGTTACCTGATTAGCTAAGAGGGGAGGGTCGGGTGTTGCTGATGGTGGGGAGGGTTGGCCACTTTGGATTTGGAGAGGGGGATCTGTAATTAAACATATTTTCATTACACGATTTGCAAAAATGCAAATCCCCCTTCCCCCACTTGCTCTCCAGCAGCAGTTCGCCTGTGTCGTTGAGAGTGTGGAGCGGATTTGTGAGCAGCAAGTGGCATCGGGCCGGCACATCGAGGGGTTGTGCGAGGGGCTGATGCAGAGGGCGTTTGCCGGGGAATTGGTGGCATGATGAAGGGTCATTATCGTATATCCTTAAGATTGAACGCGCCATCTCACTCACATAGATAGCGATACTGCTTTATGATTTCGATAAGTAATTTAGTATTATCACCGGTTGATTATGAGTCTCTCAAAAATCGATATTAAAGGGTATAAATCAATACAAGCTCTTGACTTGGATCTCAATTCACTCAACGTACTCATTGGTGCGAATGGATCCGGTAAAACGAACTTTATCTCAATATTTAAATTTCTTAACCAGCTTACCGAAGAAAATCTGAATCTTCATGTGAAAAAATCTGGAGGTGCAGATTCATTCCTGTATTATGGCCAAAAACATACGCCCCATTTGGAAATTGCTTTGAATTTTGGGGCGAATCTTTATCGATGTAGATTGGCCCCCACGAGGAATGATTCATTTATTTTCGAAATGGAGGAAGTTGCATTTCATAATAAGAACAAATATGATAGTCCTCTTTGGCGCTCGTTGGGTACCGGGCATCAAGAGACGTTGTTAAAAAGTCCTTCTTTGGATATAAGTACGAGGAGAATCTCCAACTATGTCCTTTCATATCTGAAAAGTTGGAGAGTGTATCATTTCCATGATACGAGTGATACTGCTCCCGTAAAGCGGCAGGGAGACCTCAATGATAATATATATTTAAGACCTGATGCTGCAAATCTAGCAGCGTATCTTTATCGATTAAAGAAAACTCACCCCGATCATTACCAGAAAATCCGTGATACAATCCAGTTGGTTGCTCCATTCTTTGATGACTTTATTCTTCGGCCGATGCCGGAAAATGAGAATAAGATTCAACTTGAATGGCGGGAAAAGGGATCAGATTATCCTTTCCTCGCATATCATTTATCTGATGGGACATTACGGTTCATTTGTCTCACAACATTACTCCTCCAGCCGATACCTCCATCAACGATTATCGTTGACGAGCCAGAGCTCGGATTGCACCCGTTTGCAATAAACACACTTGCATCCCTGATAAAAAGTGCCGCTACCAGAACGCAGATAATAATTTCAACGCAATCTGTGCCACTGGTCAACCAATTTAAACTTGAAGACCTGCTTATTGTCAATCGTAAAAATCAAGCAACCGTCATTGAACGGCTCAACCCAGAAGAATTTGAATCTTGGCTTGAAGATTACTCGGTTGGGGAACTGTGGGAGAAGAATGTAATCGGAGGGAGACCCTCCCGATGACTTCAGATATAAGGATAAATATTGTCACAGAAGGTCAAACAGAAGAGACCTTTGCTAATACGGTCCTTGTAGATCACCTTCAACAGTTCAAGATCTTTGATGTCCGAGCGCATAGTATTACAACAAGTTATTGCAAGGGTAGGCCGTATCGGGGTGGTTTTTGCAAGTACGATCATTTAAAAAAAGATGTGGTACACTGGCTCCGACAGGATACAAATGCATATGTCACTACTATGGTTGATCTTTATGCATTACCTGGAGATTTCCCGAACCGAGAAAAATTCATTCATAATTCGAATCCATATACAAAAGTTGAGATGGCTGAAGAAGAACTGGCTAAAGATATTAACAACCCTCGATTTATTCCAAACATACAACTACATGAATTCGAAGCAGCCCTCTTCAGTAATGTTGAGCAAATTCACAAGTCAATGATTGCCTCTGGTAGCACATCCTCCGATCTTCGTAAGTTACAGGCCATAAGGGCGGGTTTTCCTTCCCCTGAATATATCAACGATAATCCGACTACTGCACCCTCGAAACGAATACTACATATTTATCCTTCTTTTCAGAAACCGACCGATGGAATTATCATTGTAAAAAATATAGGAATCGGCACAATAAGGAGAGAATGTGTTCATTTTGATAAATGGTTAAAAAAGTTGGAATCGCTTTCACAATAATTAAGTAAATTGGTTTCTATTATTTTGCTCGCCTACCCTCATCAGCTCGACCATAATAACAGATTAATACAAACAACTCATCATGACTTGTGATCTGACCGACGTGGAGATTCAGATCCTCTATATTCTCTACCGTAACAAAAATTTCAAATCCAACGCCGGCTATCACAGTGAGAAACTCAAAAAAATCCTCCGGAAGAAATTCGACCAGGACTTCGATGAAGCTATCGCGACCCTGAAGAACCAAGCCTACATCGCTACCATCAAAAAAGACGATCCGAAATATTACATCCTTGATCTCAGCAAAGCATATTCCGTTATGAAAAACCACGGGCTGAACGTCTCTCCTCTTGGCGGGGGTAGGGTCTACCATCTGGATTGACTGTGCTGATTCTGTTAACTTTTTTTAACAACAGTTTTATAGATTGTTTGCAAACATCTGGGAAAGGACATTCTCATGATACAGCCATTTGAGGGATTATTCGGAGATACCTGCGAGACCCGGCTCCTCCAGTTCCTGCTGCCGATGTACGGCATTGAGTTCGATATGGCCGAACTTGTGGAGGAGATCGGGCTCACCCGGCAGTCTATTGCAAAAGCGATGAAGAAATTCTCTGACCGGGGTATGGTGAAGATTCGGAAAGACGGACGGACCTGGCTTTACTCGATTAATGAAGAGTCGCCTTTGGTGAAACGTCTTGAGGATTTTGATAATTCATTAATCGAATCGATGGTAGGGCCTGCGGAATTCAAAAAGATCTTGATGTCTCATGATAAACCCGTTCCTGCGATCTCAATCAAAGCACAGGGACACGGAAAGGAGAAGATCCTATTCCAGCATGATGTTACCGGAGAGGTTCCCTGCGTTTCAAGTCGCTCAGGTCCGTACCGGACCAAAAAAAGAGCTATTACCCAGTGATCCATTTCTGGTAGTATCCTGATTTTCGCTTATGAAGAAGTCCAGTACGAAAAGCCGGAAGTAATTATTGCGAAGAATACGACTCTGGATACAGAAATCCAGAAGAATCTTAAGGAACTGAAAACATTGTTGAAAACCAACAATCAATAACTTTTTTTTGCCGCACCTCCCCCACCCTCTCCCGAATCCAGCCCCGAAAACCCCTCCTTTTCAAATCCCCTTGCCGCGCCCCCACAGTCCCGATTGAGCTAGCTAACAGGTTATGCCAATCCACCCCCAAAATGAACCCCGATTCCCCCATACCAGCCAGAATAACTGCGAAAAATCCCGAACCAACCAACTACCTTATATCCCGAATTTGCCAACATTGGATCAATACAATGACCAGCAACTACCTCGGACAACTGAAAACCTGGCTCAGGGCAAAATTCGCGGCAGCATTCCGCGTGTTCGTGCCCGAAGCAGTCTCAGCAGCCCGGGGTGCAAAAGAGATCATTGCAGCAGCCGATGGAAACGTACTGGACATGGGGAAACGCTACCGGTTAACGAGCGGCCATGCCCCCCTCTTCTCGCTCTTCACCTTCTTTAAAAATAGTCAGTAAACGCCTAAGTCCGGCGTTTCGGGATGTTACCGGAGCTCTAATCCTGTAGGTTACCCGCCACTTTCCAGACGGCGATCGCCTCCCGGGAGAATAGCCCCGGCTCCCACCGGACCGGCGTTTTGGCAGTGAATTTCAAAGAGCACCAGCGCCCGAAAGAACCGCCTGCCGGATTCCTGCGATGCAGGGTAACCATCAGAAAAAAACCAGAAGTGAAACAACATGACCGAGATCGAATCGGAAAAAGGAGACGTGGCCGAACCGGGTCTAATTGCATCCGGTGCCCTGTACAGCAACCGGATTATTCCCCGTGCAGCCGAGCCGGTAACCGGCCCGGGTGCAGCGGGTGAGACAACCATCATCATCCATGAAGCCGCAGGAAGTGAAGCAGCCTTCGGGCTACCGGAATATACCCGGTCCAATGCGCTCATCTGCGAGGCATCGCGGATCCTGGTAACGTGGCAGTATGTACCGGCGCAGATCCGCAAGTCACCGGTACCTATCGATCTTATCGGGCTGGGAAGGACCGATACGCTGATCATCGAGATTATCCGTTCGCGGAAACCCGTGCCGGATGCCCTGGTGCTCTGCGAAGCATTCCGGAAGGAAGTCGATCACCTCCGTACCCTGCAAACACCATCCCGGCACCGGAAGATGATCTGGGTGTACTCGCCCCAGTGCCGGTGGAGATTCTACGATGTCTTTCCGGGCGGGGTCTGGCTCGCAAGGGACATGATGGAGCGGGACCGGGAATAACTGCCAGAGCGAAATCCAGATTTCCCCATTTTTTCCTAATGTTACGAGGGTGAACCCGTTGACCCCCAATCTTTTCGGACCCTGAACCGCATGAGAGATGGCGAACCAAGGGGGATGCCCACGCGGCGGGGGTGGAGGCGGAACGCCGGAACCCCCAAGAGCGTCAAATCTTCTGATGCGGTCAACCGGAATAAAAAAAACAATCTTTTGTGACCCGTCGCAGAGATCATGTTCTATACAGCACATCCCCCGCGTTGCACACTATAATAGTGGAGAGACCTGCGCGATCCAAGCCCTCTAAACCCCTTCCGGCCACAAAAATTCCCGCAATACACCCTTCTCACTCACTAAAACGCAGATTCAGCCAGATGAATTCTGCAGAAAATACCCCCCGTACACTGTTTTTGCACGCCAACAGGCCCGGATATCGTAACCGGCCATGCCACAGCCCCGGTTCGACACCCCCCAAAATACCCGATATACCTCTAATGCTGATGTTGTTATGTCAAACGGGCGCCCCGCAAGACACCAGAGTACAGAAGTCCGAACACACACGGGACACGGTGAGACCCACCGTGGGTCCCGCCAAATCCAGGCAGAGACCAGTATGGCACGGACCGCTCAGAGCCCTCGTCTGCTTGCACCACGGGATCCGGAGGATCCAGGTCGCAAAACGCGGAGGTCGGCTCGCAACACCGGCCCGGCCAGGGAGGAACCAGGACAAGGAAAAAACACACAAGGAGTGATAGATTATGGCAGATTTCACACAGAAAACCAATGTAAAGAGCGCGGTTCGCAAACTCGCGGACCCGATTGCCGATGTGGCGACGTTCAACACGATCGTCCAGTCGGTGATCACCACCAACCCGCTCGGGTGCATCTCGTATATGCTGGGGGGCGAGAACCACCAGCCCGTAGAGAAGAGCAAACAGTCCTACACGGCAAAATTCGTGTACCAGGACGGGGAAGCAAACAAGATCGGCACCAGCTCGGAGACCTACAATACGATGGCCGGGTTCAACGACGGGATCGCCGCAGTGATCGCCAACACCGCGAACACCACGGCACACGGCGGAACCGTCTTCCACGACACGGACCGGGACTGTTTCTCGGTAACCCTGAAGTGCCACGACCCGATCGGCGAGACGTACTTCATCACCATCTCGCGGAATCAGGTAGCGCTCTTCTCGTACGAGAGCGACGCAATCAGAACACGGGTCGAGACCTGGGCAGACGGCGTAACAGCCTTAGCCTGAGGTGAGGGGGATGGACACCGAACTCATCCTCACGGGAGCCTTCCTCGGGGCGGGACTGCTCGCCTACGTGGTAATCCCGGGGCTCCTCGTGATCTGGGACCGGGTCCTCGACCACATGGAGAAATCAGAACAGAAAAAGCAGTAAACGGCAGGGGAGCATTCCCCTGCTCATTTTTTCAAAATCGATCCAAATCCCACCTGTTTTTTTATCTTCCAACACAAGAATACCAATAAAAGGATGGGGACAACACGTGGACGAAAAACAAATAGCAACCCTCGATATGCAGGACATGAAGGATCCCGGCTACGAGATCTTCATCATCCTCGTCTCGATCTTATCCGTCATCAACCTCTTCATCACGTGGCTTCCCGTGATCGACACCGACGCCATCAACGTGATCGTAACCTTCAACCTCATCCTGACGATCATCTTCCTTGCAGATTTCCTGTACCGCCTCTTCACCGCCGGGTCAAAGAGATACTATTTCCTCCGGGACTGGGGATGGGCCGACCTCCTCGCGAGCATCCCGGCGCTCCGCATCCTGCGGCTCTTTAGGATCTTCAAGGCCTACCGGCTTCTCAAAAAATATGGCGGGAGTAACATCTACCGCCAGCTCATGAAACACCGGGCCGAGAGCGTGCTCTTCATCGTCATCTTCTTTGTCATGGTCGTTATCGAGGCCGGGGCGTTTTTCGTACTGATCGCGGAACGCTCCGCCCCGAACGCCAACATCCAGTCTGCCTCCGATGCCATGTGGTGGGTGTACGTGACCATCACCACCGTGGGATATGGCGACCGCTACCCGGTAACCAATGCCGGGAGAATGGTCGGGGTCATGGTCATGACCATGGGCGTCGGCCTCTTCGGCACCCTTGCCGGTTTCATCGCCAACAAGCTCCTGTCGCCCAAAACTCCGGACACCCCCGGACCAGATACGAAAGCAGGTGCACAAAATGACAGCCTGTCTGAGATCAAGGCCTCCCTCCGGGAACAGACCCGGCAGAACGAGCAACTCCATACCCGCCTCGACCGGATCGAGCAGCAGCTCAATGGCAAGCCACCGGGTTGATATGATACAGCCACGCCTGTACATTCACCCGTTTCGCAAAGCCCAGTTGCCCCCAACACAACTTTTTTTTCCTTAACACAAATCCACATGAGTGAATAATCCGATATTGGACCCAGATTAATAAATCGGGCTAATTATCGTCCGATTTCGGCGATTTGATTTCGAAAC
>Ga0074195_1001476_pt1 | contig 32907 bp, 28 predicted proteins | sample EPASupsiteHSE623_FD_64525 | JGI IMG/M metagenome (GOLD analysis project Ga0074195, IMG submission 64525) | Bioremediated contaminated groundwater from EPA Superfund site, New Mexico - Sample HSE6-23 | ecosystem: Environmental > Aquatic > Deep subsurface > Groundwater > Contaminated ... | reverse complement strand
AAAGCAGGGAATGCGCAATGAACATGCCGGTGCAGAAGACGAACATGGCCATGAACATCGCCCGGTGATCCGGGATCATGAAGCCGCCGATGCCAACGATATAGAGCATGAGGCCGGCCATGGCCACCCTGGTTTCCGAGCCGAACAGACCGATCAGCCGCCGGACATTGAGCGACACCAAGATGCCCATGACATACCCGAAATACATGAAGCCGATACCGGTTTCACGGAAGGCGGGATTGAGCGCCTTGAGTTGGAAGGGGAGGAAGTTGAGCAACCCAGCAAAAACAAAAAAGACGGAAAAGATGGTGCAATAGAGCCAGAAAAACTGCGGCTGTTTGACCAGGTCCGCCACTTCGGCGAATTTTGGGCGGCTGTAGTCCAGGTTGGCGTCTTTCTCCAGGGTGCGCAGCAGGAAAAACCCCCAGATGAGGAGCAAGCCAAGCAGGAAGAAGAAGAATCGCCAGCCGAAGAGATCGGTGAACAGCCCGGAGAGAAATCGGCCGAGAAAGCCGCCGAGGATGGTCGCGGCAATATAGCGCGCCACCGCGGCCTGTACGTCTTCGCGCGGCGCGGTAAAGGAGATGTAACTGACCAGCGAGGTGAGAATGGCCGGGATGGCCATGCCCTGGAGACCGCGGATGGTCAGCAGCAGCAGGTAGTCGTTGGTCAGGGCGAACACCAGTTCGAGCACTCCGAGCAGAAGAATGGCGGTGCGCACGATCAAGCGGGCGGAGAGCGACTCCAGCAGCACGCCGTAGAACATCGGCGCGAACCCCAGCGGCAGCATCATCAGGGTGGTGAAGAGGATGGCCTGGAGCGAGGTCAGGGCGAACTCATGCTGAAAGACCGGTTGGATCGGCTGGGCCGCATACAGGGAACAGAAGGTGATGACCGTGCAGAAGTAAATCTTGGTCAAGGTTCCTGGCTGGCGAAGGTGGGCAAGAATAGACAAGGTGCGATCTCCTCGATCGGGAAAGTGTCCTGGTACAGGGCGGGTAGGATTGGAGGGCAACGGTTTGCCGGGCGGCGTGTCTCAGGAGCGAATCACCCAATCGAGCGAAACCGTTCGGAAAACGCGGAGGAGGATAAAGCTGATCAGCAGCGCCGCCGTCAAACGGACGCCTATTATAATCCAATAGTTGGCGCCGAAAAGGACAAAGAGCAGCACATCTTCGATAATCGAATGGCAGATCATGAGAAAGGTGCCGATGAAAAAAATATCCTCGCGGCTGAGCGTGCCCCGGCGTGCCTCGCGGATCAGGATGCCGGCGCCGTAGGTGATCCCGAGCAGTTGGCCGGCGATGATGGAAAAGGCAGTGTTCACCTTGGCCAGGTGGGTCTGGAGGATGCGGGTGGATTTGAGCAGATCCATGACCACGATGATCAGGCTGATCAGGAGGATGATCTCCACCGAGAGCACCAGGGCCTTGCCCAGCGAATGGAGCAGCATCTGTCCGAAATCGGAATAACGTGGCACGTCGATGTGATGGGCCTGCTGTGCCGCACCGAAAAAAGAAGCGGGCATCAACAGCACCGGGGCAACGGCGAGGCAGGCACCCAGTCCCCGCAGCAGGATGGAGTACCCGTAGGAGATGCCCAATTTTGCCATGATGGCGCTCTCGACGATCATCGAGTGACACACACCGAGAAAGACCGCCAGGATCGTCCATTGATAGGGGGAGAGCCCTAGGGGCGCGGCAAAGGCGATGCCGGCGTAGATGTTGAGCAGCACGCCGCCGGCCAGGGCAACCGCTGCTTCCGGCGGCAGGTCGAGCAGCGAGGTGAAGGGTGCGAAAAGAAAATCGATATGGCGCAGCAGATCGAAATAGAGCAGCACATCCGCCAGCAGATAGAGCGGGACCACGAATTTGAGGATCAGCAGTCCGCTGGCAACGGCCGAGCGGAGACTCTCACGAAGAAAGGGGGGCATGGGATCGCTTCGTCATCATAAGGGCGTTGCACCGTACCGGCCCGCCCGGCACAGAAAAAAACCGCCGACTGGTTAGTCCCAGTCGGCGGGTAAAGAGCGGGATGCGGTGTAAAAAAGGGGGAAAGAACGATCGGGCTGTCTCGTTAAGCCAGTGTGGTGCGCATCAGCGGTTGGTCTGCAGGCAGCAGATGAGAGTCTTGTAGACCAGTTTCGCCGCCAGCAGGTGGGCGTGCAGTCCGTTTTTTTGCGGAACAAGCCCGGTGACGTCGAAACCGATGATCGATTTTTCCCTGGCCACCATGCGGATCAAATTGTTGAGCGTGTACCAGTCGAGGCCGCCGGGTTCGGGTTTCGCCACCGCGGGCATGCAGGCGGGATCGAGGACATCGAGGTTGATGGCGAGATAGACCGTTTCGCCGAGCACATCGATGGCGTCGGCCGCTGCATTGAGGCCGTTATTGTAGATATCCCGAGCAAAAACCAGATTGTCGATGTGGATCTTCGCCTTTTCCGCCTTGGCCATGCTGCGGATGCCGATGTGGGACACCATGCATTTTTCCTTGATCCTCGCCATGACATCCGGCTCCTCGGTTGCGGGATCGAGCAGATGCGGGTGGGCGCAGAGATGGAGGACGCTGATGTTGGAGTCCTGGCCCAGCGCCGCCCTGACCAAGCCTTCGCTGATCATATGGCTGCCGCCGATGGCGGCGACCAGTTTGTTCTTTTTGAAATGGGGGCTAGCTTGGTTGGCCAGTTCTTCCATCATGTCCTGCGCATTGTCCGGGCAGACGAGCGGATCGAGGGTGTGCAGGCCCAGTTCGTTGAGGTCGGTGTTGGTTTCCACATCGTAGGCGGAGAGCATCTGGGACGCCAGAAGCATGGCCTCGGGTCCCTTGTCCATGCCGGGTGTGCGGCCCGATCCTCCGAATGGAATCGGCAGGATAACAGCCTTGGCTTGATTGTACGGAGGCTTTTTGGACGGCAAATTGAGAAAATTCATGCTTCGACTCCTCAACAGCGTGGATTGGTGGGGGCGGCGCGCATCAGGTCATGGACAATCGATCGGCTGGGTCAATCGTAGTCATCGCCGTAGCGCTCATCCGGTTCGTCCAGTTCGGCATCGATATCGCCATCGAGCAGTTTCAGGCGAAGGGGATCGAGCGACCGGATCAGGAATTCGGCCTCGCAGTCGTTGCAATAGACAACGTCCTCTTCCTCGCAATAACTATCGATGATGATGTCCCCGCCACAGACCGAGCACTCCTCGATTTGACTATCTTCCTCATCGTGTTCTCTGTCAACCATGGTTCCGCCTAAAAAGAGGGTTGGAAAAAGTTCGGATGCCTCGTTTGATTTTTCGATTGCGGCAATCGACCGAGGCGCTCCCGGAGCGACAGGGTGGTCCTGTTGCCCCGATGATGGAAATATAACACACCCTCTCTGTCAATAAAAAAATTGAGTAAATCAGAGCAATAACTGCGAACTGCCCGCCCCGTACCACTTCTGCGGGGATCGAGGGAATGAAGAGCGGAAAAGCCGCTCGCATCTGTCGGCGATTACCCGACAGATGCATGGAGGAAAGTGGCAACCAATGCCACCCGACGGAAGTGCAGCGATGCGACAGGTGTGGAACGGCGGGTAAGATCCGGTCGGGATGGATCCCGGAGAAGAGCCGCGTTGAAGTCGATCTCTTTCGCCCAATGCGACGTGTCCGTGTCAGGCGGGCAAAAGGTTCCCTCTATATCGACGCCAAAGTGTTGTGCAGGTAGGCTTGCCGCAAGGGTTCGGGAAATCGTTCGATGGCGTAGCGCAGCATGGTGCGTGGCATTATTGAACAGTGGCGACGGAGAAACGCCTCGGCTGCCCTCTGGTCGCGCTTGCCGACTTCCCGCAGCATCCATCCGACCGCCTTGTGGATGAGGACGTGACGGTCGGCAAGGAGCAGGGCGGCTATGGCGAGGCAATCGTCAAAATCGTTGTGCCGGATGAAGTGGAAGGTGGCAAGAATGGCGATCCGTCGCTCCCACAGCGACGACGAGCAGGCCAGTTCGTGGAGCAGGGTTCGCTCCCTGTCCGCAAGGAAGGCGCCGACAATCTGCGGCGCCGAGCAATCCACCAGGTCCCAGTTGTTAATGTGCGCGGTATGGTCCATGTAGCTCGCGAACACCGCGGCCCTGTCGTCCCGATCGCTTTTGGCGAAACGGGCGACCATGAGCAAAAGCGCGAAGAGCCGTTCCTCGTGCCAGGGCGATCGCAGCACCTGGCAGACAATCTCCAGTGGTATCTGCCGGTAGTGCGGCACAAGGCGACGCAGTACGGGGATGCGAATGCCAAGGAACCTGTCGCCCTCGCCGTATTCGTCGGGACCGGTTTTAAAATAGCGCTGGGCATGGGCCGCGATGACCGGATCGCCCAGTTGTCGCAGGGTCTGTTGGATGGTCTCGGCGTCGACGGCCGGGTGGTGGCGATGGGGTGTGTTCAGAGCCATTTTTTCTTTCTGAAGAGGGTGAGGAGAACGGCCGGAATCAGGAAAAAGAAGCCCCAGAGCACCGGGTAGGACCAGCGCCAGCGCAACTCGGGCATGTAGTCGAAATTCATGCCATACACCCCGGCGATAAAGGTCAGGGGAATGAAGATGGTGGCGAACACGGTCAAGACCTTCATGATTTCGTTCATCCGGTTGCTGGCGTTGGACAGATAGATGTCGAGCATGCCGTTGATCAGATCCCGGTAGGAGTCCATGGTGTCGATGACCCGCAGGGTGTGGTCGAGCACGTCCCGGAAATAGGGTTGGGTCTTCTCGCGAAGCAGCGCGCTTTCGCTGCGCAGAACCGCAAGGAGCACCTCGCGCAGGGGCGTGATCGCCTTGCGGATGAACACCAGTTCGCGTTTGAGCAACTGGGTGGTGGCAAAGGTCGCGGGCCGGGGCCGTTCCAGCAGTTTGATCTCCAGATCCTCGATCGCCTCTTCCAGGGTGTCGGCGATGGTAAAATAGTTGTCCACCACGGCGTCCAAGATGACATAGGCGAGATAATCCGTCCCCAGGGAGCGGATCCGCCCCTTGGCGCCGGCCAGCCGCTGAATGAGGCCGTCGAACAGTGCGTCCGCGGTTTCCCGGAAGGTGAAGAGGATATCGGCAAACAGCAGCATCGAGATCTGTTCGTGACGGACGGTCAGAGCATCGGAGGCGTGCAGGGTCTTGCCCACCAGGAAGAGGTAGGTGTCGTATTCCTCGAATTTCGGCCGTTGATGGGTGTTGAGAATGTCCTCGAGCACCAGGGGATGCACGGCGAAATGGCGGCCGATAGCCTCGATCATCTCGACCATGGCGAGCCCTTCGCAGTGAATCCAAAGGGTTGCTCCAGGGACGCGGTAGCGGAGGATGTCGTCAATACCCGCAACCGGGTGCTGTTCGCAATGCTCGGGACTGTAGCTGATCAAGGTGATGCGGCTTGCCGCAGCGGGTACCCTGCCGACATGCACCAGGGTACCCGGCGGCAGCCCAGCTTTTTCGGACGGGGTGTTGAGGGATTCGACCATGCGCTCCTCCTCGGATGCGGACGGGTGACATTGCGTTAGGGGAGGGGGGAGGGGGGAGACAGGAAACGGGTCTCGATCAAGTCGGCGATGTCCTCGATCTGGTCCAACCGGAAATGTGGGCCGCTCGCGAGCGGCAGATCGGTGGCCACGGCGATCACCCCGCTCACCTGGTCGCGAAGCAAGGGTGCCGTGGCATCTCTTCTCACCTCGATTTTGGGGACCCCAGCGGCCTGCTTGAACCCTTCGGCAATGACGAGATCCGCATCGGGAAACAGGCGTTGCGCCAAGGTCGGGAGATCGAGTTGCAGCGGTTTGCTCCGCACAATCAGTTGGTCCGGTGCGAGCAAGGCCACGCTGTCGGCACCGGAGGCCCAATAGCGGGCGGTGTCGGTGTGCGGCTGCTCGAAGACGATATCGCGCTCTTTCGTCGATTTGATGACGGCAACAGTGTAGCCTTTATTCTTGAGGCGGTCCACCACCTGCCGGGCCAAGGTGGTTTTCCCGGAATTATGCCAACCTATGAAACTGACGACTGGAGGCATGGCGACTCCTTTCCGGTTACTCGCCGCGGGTGGCGGCGACATGACGAGTGCTGTGCAGTAAAAAACGCCTTTCGGATTTATGCAAGTGTTCTTATACATGTCTTTGTAAAACAACAAGTTGAAAGAGAAGGGAGCCCCTTCGTTTCCGCGCTTCGAAAACGGGCAGGAGGGGATAAAGCCGGTGTTCGGGCAATTCCGACATTTTTTTAGATGAAAGTCTCTGCGAAGCGCTGGCCTTGCCATGCGGGAGTAGAGAGCTTGCATGGTTCGTTGTGGCTGGCCAATTTGCCCCAGCCATGCTGATGAGTGGCGAGGAACAGCTATGCGGATGCGAACTCTTGTGAAAATTGGCGGAGTGCTGGCGGCGTTGACGATTGTGCTCGCAGTCGGAGCGGTCATCGCGCTTCGTTCTCTGAACCTGGAGCAGGTCAAGGCGCTGCTGACCGACCAAGTGCATCGGGCCACCGGCCGGACCCTGGGCATTGCCGGGCCCTTGGAACTGCGTCTGGGCCTGGTTCCGCGCCTGGCCGCCACGGGGATCACCCTGTCCAACCCCGCCGAGTCGACCAGGCCGGAGATGGTCAAGATCGGCGGCTTCGAGATGGAGATCGCGCTGCTGCCGCTTCTCGACCGGGAAATTCGCATCGACCGTTTGGTTGTCACCGCTCCCGACATCCTCATCGAGACCGAGGCCAACGGTCCGGGCAATCTCGATTTCAAGGCGACAATGCCACGCACTGAGCCGGAACCACCGATTGCCCAAGGCCAAGGCACGGCGTACCGGTTTACGATCCACGAGGTGCGCATCACCGATGGCCAGGTGACCTGGTTCGATCGCACCTCCAAAAAGACCGAGAACGTGCGGATCGGGGAGTTGACCCTAAAGGCGGAAGGTACCGGTGCCGGACTTGTGCAGATGCAGTTGCGCGCTACGGTTCGGGAGCGTCAAATCGATCTCAGCGGAACGGTCGGCGGCTCCGACGCCATGGGAGGGGGGCGACCGTGGCCGGTCAACCTCCAGGTACGCAGCGGCGGCCTCGTCTTGTCTGCCGAGGGATCTGTCACCGATCCGGCCGCCCTCAACGGTATCGATCTCAAGCTGAGGGCGGAAGGCGGCGAGTTGCGCGAAGCAGTGCGGCTTGCCGGAGTGGCGTTGCCTGAACAATTGCTGGTGTTCGGTCCTCTCAAAGCGACGGGCAGGTTGCGCGGCGAAAGCGGGCGGATCGATCTCGGCGAGGTTGCAGTCGAGGCAGGGGAGCGCGATCTGCTGCTCTTCAATGCCAAAGGGAGCGTATCCGATCTCTCGGGCACAGCCACGGTGGAAGCGGACCTGACCATGGCAAGTGAGCATCCGGCCGCCATGGCGAGACTGGTAGGCATCGACTTCGCAGGCAAGGGTGCGGCTACTCTGGCGGGACACCTTCGCGGCAGCGGCGGCGCCTGGACGATGACCGGTTTGCGGGTCTCGGTAGGCGGCAGCGATCTCAACGGCGAGCTAACCGCAAATTTTCATAAGCGGTTGCATGTTTCGGGATCGCTGAACAGCGCTGTCTTGAACCTCGACGATGTTGCTGGAGGATCCGTAGCCCCGGAGGGGACGCCGCAACCGGTGCAGGGTAAAGCCGGTGACGGTCGTTTCTTTCCGGATCATCCCCTGCCCGTTACCTTTGTGCACTCCATGGATGCTGATCTTTCCTGGAAGGCGGGGCGGGTGATCCAGGATCAGCGGGAGGTGAGCAATGTGGCTGTGGATGTGCACATGAAGGCCGGGCATTTGCTGCTCAAACCCTTTCGGTTCGACTTGGCCGGAGGCACCGTTGAGGGTGAGGCCAGTTTGGATGTGGCCGGAAAGCAACCTATTGTCACTCTGCGCCTGGAGGGCCGTCAGATCGAACCAAGCAGGCTTGACAGCAAGCTCCCGCTCAGCGGAGGGCGCAGCAATGTCAGTGCCGACCTGCGGGGCACCGGAGATTCGGTGCGTGCCCTGCTTGCCTCGGCAAACGGGGAGGTGCGGATCAGTGCAGGCGAAGGACGTCTGCAGAACAAGGCTATCGATGTTGCCGGCGGCGATCTGGTGTTGCAACTACTTGGCGCGCTCAATCCTCTCGCCAAAAGCGAAGATACCACGTTGATGAGCTGCGCCGCCATCCGCTTGACCCTGCGCGACGGCATCGCCACCGCTGACAAGGGCATCGCAATGCGCACCAGCAAGGTCGATGTCATTGGTTCCGGCACCATCGATCTGCGCTCGGAACGTCTCGATCTGTATTTCAAGCCCCGCGCCCGAAGCGGGGTCGGGCTCTCGCTGTCCTCCTCCTTGGCGAGCCTCGTCAAAGTTGGGGGTACCCTGAGCAAGCCGTCCATCGGCATCGACACCGCCGGCACTCTGCGAACCGCCGCTTCGGTCGGCGCGGGAGTGGCCACCGGCGGTCTTTCCGTGTTGGGCGAGATGCTCGTCGACAAGTCGACCGCCGATGAGGATCCCTGCCGGACCGCCCTTGGCCTGCCGCAAAAGGGACAGAGCCAGCAGCGCAAGGAGCCGCAGAAGAAAGGGCCGGGTTCGTTGTTGCAGGGAATATTCGGCCGCTGAGGGGGTCTAGGCCGGATTGCGTCGGTTGATTCGGTGCCTGTTGCACGGGGGCGCCAAGCGATCGTGCAAAAAGTAGTACCCGTTGTATTGCCAACTACGGTATGCTGTATCGAATCGAAAATGCAAGGGATTCACTATCCGGGAGGTGTTCTGTGGGTGGTTTGGAGATGAAGGCCGGCGTGGAGAGCAAGACAGGCGATACCAAAGGCGGGTCGATCCCCAAGGGAGAGAGAGTCTTCGATCTTTCGTCTCCGCAATGGTATCTCAACCGGGAGCTGACCTGGCTCGAGTTCAACCGAAGGGTGTTCAACGAGAGTAAAGATACCCGCAACCCTCTGCTTGAGCGGGTTTTTTTTCTCGCGGTGATCGGTTCCAATCTCGACGAATTTTTCATGAAACGGATCGGTGGGCTCAAGCAGCAGGTTGGCGCGGGCTTGAAGTTGCTCTCCATCGACGGCAGGACCTCGCAGCAGCAGATCGACGAAAGTTACGAGGTGGTGCGGGATATCCTGGACAAACAGCAAGATATGGAGCGGGAGCTTCTGGCTCAGTTGGCCAAGCAAGACGTCCGCATTCTTAAATATGGCGAACTCGACGAGACGCAGCGCCAGAAAATGGCCGTCTACTTCCGCGACAACATCTACCCGCTGCTCACCCCGCAGGGCATGGATCCGGCCCATCCCTTTCCATTTATCTCCAACCTCTCGCTCAACCTCCTGGTCTCCACCCGCCACAGCGACGACGAGCATGTCTACCTGAATCGGATCAAGGTGCCGACCACGGGCACCGGCATTTCCCGGTTCATCCGGGTGGATCCGGGCCGGCATGTCTACGTGTTGTTCGAGGACGTTATCGCCAACAATCTGGAGGTCATCTTCCCGGGCATGGTTATCGAAAGCTGCGAGCTGTTCCGGGTGACCCGCAACGCCATCACCGAGAATTGGCCGGATCAGGCGGTGGATCTGCTGTCGATGATCGAGACCGCGCTCCAGGATCGCAAGTTCGCCGAGGTGGTCCGGCTTGAGGTCGATCCCACCATGACCCGGCAACACCGCGGGATGCTCGCCTCGCAACTGGGCATCAATTCGCGCATGGATGTGTTCACGGTCGACGGCATCATGGCCAAAAGGGATCTTATGGAGATCGTGGCCATCGACAAGCCCGAACTGCATTTCCCGCCGCATCAGCCCCTCGACCATTACAAGCTGGCCGGCGATTTCCCCAATATTTTTCATCTCATCCGGGAGGAAGGGCCGTTTCTGCTCCAGCATCCCTACGAATCGTTCAGCTCTTCGGTGGAAAGATTCCTCAGGGAGGCCAGCACCGATCCCAAGGTCCTGGTGATCAAGATGACCTTGTATCGGACCTCGGCCAACTCCCAGATCATTCAGTATCTGCTCGATGCGGCCCGCAACGGTAAGCAGGTGGCGGTGGTGGTGGAGCTGATGGCCCGGTTCGACGAGTCGGCCAATATCCACTGGGCGACCTACCTGGAGGAGGCAGGCATCCATGTTACCTACGGCGTGGTCGGCCTCAAGACCCATTCCAAGGTCATTTTCGTGGTGCGCCGGGATTATAACGGGCTCAAACGCTATGCCCATATCGGCACCGGCAACTACCATTCCGGCACGGCGCGGGCTTACAGCGATCTTGGTCTGCTCACCTGCGACCCCGACATCGGCAACGATCTGACCGAGTTCTTCAATTTCCTCACCCTGGGCTATGCCCCGGCGCGACTGTACAAGAAGTTGCTGCCCTCGCCGCGCATCCTGAAGAAAACCCTACTAGAGAACATCAAGCGGGAGATCGAGCAGCAGGGCAAGGGCAATCCCGGACTCATTCAGATGAAGACCAACGCCCTCACCGACATGGAGATCATCGTCGCCCTCTATCAGGCCTCGCAGGCCGGGGTCAAGGTGGATCTCCTCGTCCGCGACAGCTGTCTGTTGCGGCCGGGAATCCCCGGGCTTTCGGAGAATATCACGGTGGTTTCCCTGGTGGGCCGTTTCCTCGAACACTCCCGCATCTATTATTTCAAGAACAACGGGCAGGAACAGTACTATATCGGTTCGGCCGATCTTATGAAACGGAACCTGGAACGACGGGTTGAGGTCATTGCCCCGGTGGAATCGCCGGTTTTACAGGGCCAGTTGCGGGAAATCTTGAATGTGCAGTTGGCCGACCGGCGTGGGGCGTGGGTCATGCAGCCAGATGGCAGCTACCTGCAGCGGCAGCCGGAATCGCGCGAGGAAAAAAGGTCGGCCCAGGAGATCCTCATTGAAAAGAGCGAGAAACGGTTGGCCGAAGCCCGGCGTCTCTACAAAAAGCAATACTCGAAGAAGATCGCCAAACGAAAGAACAAATAAGAGAATCGCTCGTCTTTCCCCCCGCTCCTTAGCGAGGTCGAGGCAAATCAGAGTTCTTTCGTGCCGGATTTCAGAAAAACATCGCGGTAGACCGTGCGATACCGCTCCAGGCTGTTGGCGTCCAGCCAGCGCTCGTAAGCGCTCCGATAGCGCTCGATCGGCCGCTGCTCACGCAAAATGGTGTCGATCTTGTCGATGACGGTCCGGCCCCATTCGTTTTTCGAACATCCCACCGAACAGAGCCAACCCTCGTACCCCTCCTGATTCTCCTCGATGATCAGGGTTGTCAGCCGATCCCGTATTCCCATCTTTTCCGCATGATACATGGCCTCATCCGGCAGCGCGATCAACCCGTCGATCCGCTTGAGCAAGAGCATCTTGAAGTAGTTGGCCGATAGCTCCTGCCCGGCGTACACGATCAAATTTTTTTGCTCGGCGTACTGTTTGAGGATGGCATCGATCCGGGCGCCGTAGGAGCGATCCTTGCTCAGGCCGATGATGAATTGCTTATCGCGCAGGATATCGTCGAGCCGGATGCGCGAAGGCGAGCCGAGATCGGTAGCGGTCTCCTTGCTGACAAGCAGCACCGCCGGCAAGGTCAGGAAGCTGGGAATGGAGAAGTGCATGAACGCTTCCCGTTCCGGTGTCCGGTAGAGCCCCACGCTGCACACTTTTTCCCCCTGTTGGAACTTGTGGAAATGGCGCGTCACATTGGTCACCATTTCAAAGTGTTCGTATTCGGGGAGGTTTTCCTGCAGGATGGCGGAGATTGCATCGCCATACCCCTGGTTTTTGTCCGGCCCTTCCTGGATGAAATAGGGCGGCATGTTGACTTCCATCCAGGTGATGGAGTCCTGGGCCGGCAACCGGGTGGCGGCCAGCAAAATGAGCAGAAACGACACAAGGATGATCGGCGGCCCAAGCCGATTCGCGTCCATGTCTTTTCTATTCCTCTTCGATCGCGCCGCCATCCGCGACGACGCGATGGATTCGCGGGGCGATGCCGGCCTCAATACCTCCGCCGACCATCATAGTAGTACTCTTCACGGATATAGACCTTCTCCGGTGGTTTGCGGTGGTATTTCCGGTATTCGTAGTACGACGGCGGCGGTGGTGGCGGGCCGGCGGGGACGTACACGCGACGACGGTGCTCGCGGTACCGTGGCACGTAGACCTCTTCATACCAGGCGTCCTCGACGAAATAGACCGGTCGGCCGCAGGCGCCGTAGGAATCGCAGTACCTGTACCAGTTGTCGCGATGATGGGGTGGAACGCGGAGATATATCGGGGGATACCAGGTCTTGACCCGGCGGACAATGACGGGTTCTCCATAGATGAGACGCGGCGGTGGGTTGTTGCCGATGTCGATGCGGCCGTAAAACCCCGGTTCTCCGAGACTGATCGAGACGCCGGCGTTTGCCGTGCCAAGCGACAGGGCCAGGAGAGCGACCAAAAGGGTGGTTGCTTTCATAAAAAATTGCATTGTATCCTCGTTGGTTAAGAGACTGAATTCGATGCCCGTCCCCGCAGTTCGTTCAGAGCGGGGAGTCACAGCGCCCGAAGCGTGCAACATCGAGATGTCTATGCCTTTTTTGCGTACTATAGAACATCTCCGATATTCCGCATAGCAGAAAAAGGGAGTAGGGAGGGAGCCTTCCTTCCTGCTTGGCCGGGTCTCTTCTCTGTGGTATAGAGTCGTGTTTGCCGAGACAATGCAATGTCGAGGGCACAAGAGCACCCGCGCAAGGAGAGGGAACGTGGCGATTACACGAATTATTGTGGTGGACTTCATCATGGCGGGCAGCCTGATGGAGGAGCAGGGGTATGATAGCGAGCAGAGCGCCGACAATCTGGCCGAATTGAAGGGACAGATCATTGTCGACTATCTCGAAGCCCACTACCCCGGCGTGGAGATCTATGCCGACATCGCCATCCAAAAGGAGGGCGGGACGCCCCGTCCCCTGGAGGTCATGGTGTATGTCGGTGAAGAGGAGATCGATCGGCGGGAGTCGGCGGCTTTGCAGCAACGGCTCATGCACCGACTTACCGAAGGGACCGCAGGGTCGGTTTGGGCGGTTCGATCGGAGTGATTGGCGGGGCGGGCGCTGCCCCATCCGCTAAAAGTCGAATCCGATCCGGGTGGTGATGCCGTATCCGTCTTCCTCGCCGTTCTTGAGGGAGGTGTCCCGGTCTTGATAGTATTCGAGGCTGAAGGTGGTGGAGCCGGAAAGGGCCATGGACGCCTTGGTCTTGTACCGTTCCTCGGGGAGGTAGGAATACAGGGAATCCGACGATTTCTGGTAGCCCAGGGCCAGGGTTGTTTCCCGGCGTAACAGTTCCGTGGAGTAGGCGATTTCGCTGTTCCAGACGATGGGATCGCTATCCTTTCCGTCAAGGGCGAGTTCGGAAAAGGTGCGATTGTCCAAGGCGCGGGCATATCCGCCGGTGAGGGTCAAGGCCCTGTAGCTCGCCCCCAGACTGAGATTGACGCCGGACAATGTGCTCGAAGATCCCTCGTCCTCCGGGCCTAATAAAAACTTTGTGTTCCCCTTGGTGTCGTCGAGGTCGGGCACATAGGCCACCCCGGCTTTGACCGATGTTGCGCTGTCCACCGCGTAGCGATAGGTTAGCGGATCGCTGCCCGTCCCGGCGGAGCGGGATTGGCCTTGCTCCCGTTCCGAGATATCCCTGCCCATCGTCGGTTGGGACGCGATCCCGGAGAGCCCGCCGAATGGAGCGGTGTCTTCGCCGTCGGGCAACAAAAGGCCGCGAACCGGCGGCCGGTAAATCGCGGTGGACAAAGGATTAAAGGGGCCGAAGGCGAGGTCCAACGATTGGATCTCGATAGCCTTGATCGTCGGATCGTCTTCAGGATACACGTTGGGCAGATGCCTGCTTGGCGCGATTTGGCCAAAGGCCCATCTCGTCTCTCCAGTCGCAAACAGACGGGCCGCCATTGCCGAATCGAAGACGCCGGCCGCCAATTCCGAATCGTTGGTCAAGGCGAATGCATCGTCGAGGATCAGGTTGCTCAACCGGACAAAGTTGCTGGTCTTGAGCGGCGCTTTGTTCGGGGAACGGTTAGTTTTCTTCTGTAGGGTCGCTTTTTGTTGGCTGTCCTCCCGCCGCTTCTCCGGCGACAAGGGACCTACGCTGGCCGGAGCGGCGACCTGCGTCTGTTCCGCCGTTGCCCCTTCCGTCTCCGCAACCGCCGTACCGGCAACTCCAAACGCAAGCGCCGCGGCAAAGAAAGCAAGTCGATGCATGGGAATCGTCATCCTGTGTGTACCAGGTGAACCCTGGTCTTTCAGAGCGAAGGCCGGAAAAATCCTATGTATAGCCATTACACTAGATTGTATCGTCAAGGAATGCAAGCTGTCCCCGACGATTTTCCGGCAGGCCGGGCACGGGGACCGGTAGTGTCGAGAGAGGGAGTCGGAAGGCAGCCTTCTTCGTCTTTATTGGAAAAACGATGTGTTGATAACAAATAATTGTTGGGGAAAGAGGCGATGACCGATACAATGCCCGCCAACGGGCCGGCCAAGCCTCGCAAAACCCATGCAGTGCAACGGAGTTCGGTCAGGGGATGGTGTGCCGGCCGTGCAACCAAACTCACGGAACCGTTCGAGGATGATATCGCCACGTTCATGGCGCTTGAGAAGCCAATCGCAGCCGTTGCGCGGATTGCTCCAAAATAATCGCGACCATGCCACTGTAAGCAATAAGAGGGGCTGCTTCCCGCGCCTTTTTTCGTTGCTGTTTTACACTGGATTGCTCCTGGCGCAAGCGGCATACGGCGACTCACAGTCCGCAATTCCAGTACAACTCTCATCGGCACAAACCCTTATGGATCGACCAGAAATCACCCAACTGCTTTTTCATCCGCTCAAAGTAACCCGAAATACCCCGCCTGCGGGCGCGGTCGACATCGATGTTCCAGTCGCGGACGGGGTGCGCATCGCCTGCCGTCTGCACAGCCACGCCACTACGTCGCCCACCCTGATCTTTTTCCACGGCAACGGCGAGATCATCCCCGATTACGACGAGGTCGGCCCGATGTATGTCCGCGAGGGAATGAATTTTCTTGTCGCCGAATATCGGGGGTATGGCTGGAGCACGGGAACCCCCCTGACCAGTACCCTGCTGCCGGACAGCAATGCCGTGTTTGTAGCGCTCAAGAATTGGCTCGCCGATCATGGCTACACTGGCGCTCTGTTTGTCATGGGACGCTCGCTGGGCAGCGCCAGCGCCATCGATGTGGCCATCAATCACGGCGAGGCGCTCAAGGGACTGATCATCGAATCGGGATTCGCCAAGACCCTGCCCCTGGCCAAGGTGCTGGGTGTGGATCTCGAAAAAATGGGCGTCGCGGAAGAGGATACCTTTCACAACAGCGGCAAGATCGCCCAGGTCACCATGCCGACCTTCATCCTCCACGGCCAGTACGATCAGTTGATCCCGCTGTGGCAGGCCGAGACCCTCATGGCGCAAAGCGGGGCCAAGGGCAAGGAGCTACAGGTCGTACCCGGAGCGGATCACAACTCGCTGATCGCTCTGGCGGGACCGCTCTATTTTCAGGCCATCAGGAAATTTGTCGAAAAGGCGGCCGGTATCGCGCCCGATTGGCGGGAGCGGCGTCGGCAATTCAAGGCGCAACAGGCGCAAGCCGCCTCGGGAGAGACTCCGTGACCGGAAAACGCACCGATTACCTCTCCTGGGACGAATATTTCATGGCCGTGGCCATTCTCTCCGGCCATCGTTCCAAGGATCCCAACACCCAGGTGGGGGCCTGCGTCGCCAACAGTCAGAATAAGATCGTCGGCGTCGGCTACAACGGCTTTCCCTGGCGCTGTTCGGACGACGAGTTGCCCTGGGCCAGGGAGGGCAACTATCTCGACACCAAATATCCCTACGTCTGTCATGCCGAACTCAATGCCGTGCTCAACTCGATCACCTACGATCTTCGGGACTGCCGTCTCTATGTGGCTCTTTTCCCGTGCAACGAATGCACCAAGGTGATTATCCAGGCCGGTATCCGCGAAATAATCTATCTCTCCGATAAGTATAAGGAGAGCGACTCGGTCAAGGCGTCGAAGATCATGCTGGATAAATCGAGCACGGCCTACCGCCAGTTTTTTCCCTCACGGGATTCGGTGGTCCTGAATTATCGGGTCGATTGACCCAATTGATTGCCGCCACTCGTCGCTTGCGATGAGGAATGGACAGATGGCTCTGTTTTTCCACACAACCTTTTCCCCATAGGAAACAAAAAATGACATCAAGGATGTTGCATGCGATTTGACGAATTAAACCTGCCCGAATCTCTTCGGCAGGGCATTATGGATGCTGGTTTTACCGAGTGTACGCCCATTCAGGAACGGACCCTGCCGCTCACCCTGCAGGGCAAGGACGTGGCGGGCCGCGGCCAGACCGGCACCGGCAAGACCGCTGCTTTTCTCATTACCCTGTTCGACCGGCTGCTGCGCAACCCGGGGGAGGGCAAGCGGCCCCGCGCCCTGATCCTGGCGCCGACCAGGGAACTGGTGGTTCAGATCGAACAGGACGCGCGCCTGCTTGGCGCGCATTGCGGCTTTTCCGTACTCGCCGTTTATGGCGGCGTCGATTACAACAAACAGCGCGAGACGCTTCGGGGTGGGGTCGATGTCGTCATTGGCACGCCGGGCCGGCTGATCGACTATCTCAAGCAAAAGGTGTGCAGCTTGAAAGCGGTCGAGATGCTGGTGATCGACGAGGCGGACCGGATGTTCGACCTGGGATTCATCGGCGATCTGCGCACCATCCTCCGGGGACTGCCGACCTTTGACCTTCGTCAGAACCTGATGTTCTCCGCCACCCTCAACCAACGGGTGATGGAGTTGGCCTACGAGTTCATGAACATGCCCGAGAAGGTCACGGTCAGCGGCGAGCATCTCACCGCCGATAACATCGAGGAGGTGTTGTATCACGTGGCCAGCAAGGAGAAGTTTCCCCTGCTGCTCGGCCTCCTGCGCCGCGAGGCCATGGAACGGACCATGGTGTTTGTCAACACCAAGCGCGAAGGCGAATATCTGCAAGCCCGGATGACGGCCAACGACTATCCCTGCCGCCTGATCTCCGGCGATGTTGCCCAGGAAAAACGGCTCAAGATCATGCGGGACTTCAAGGAGGGCAAGCTGCCGGTGTTGATTGCCACCGACGTAGCCTCACGGGGGTTGCATATTGAAGGCGTCTCCCATGTGATCAACTACGATCTGCCGGAAGACAGCGAGGATTACGTGCACCGCATCGGTCGCACCGCCCGGGCCGGGGCCACGGGCAAGGCTATTTCCCTGGCCGACGAGAGAGGGGTGCTGTCGCTGGAGGCCATTGAAGCCTATATCGGGCATCCCATCCCCACCCAGTGGGCCGAGGACGATCTATTCGTCACGGATTTCAAACGGGTAGCCAAGCCACGCCGCGCCAGTAAAGGGCCGAACACCGGCCGCATTCCCGAAGGCAGGGCAAAGGGCCGTTCAACCCGCCGCCGCCGATAGCCGCAAACACCTGCTCACAGTCGCACGCGCGGCCTGGGGCGGTGCCGATCGTCCCGACGTAGCTGCGGCGTTTGCACGGGCTGGCCGTTGTTCGTCCGGTTGGAGGCCGGCCGGCTCGGCTCCTTGCCCAGCAGGTCCGCGCAGTGGAAAAAGACGTACCAATCGTCCCGCTGCTCGGTTTCGGATGGTGGCTGTTTGCTGTCCGAAGGCCGGTTGTCGCGCAAGGCTCCAAGATATTGTGCCGCCACCGTGGCCAGATGAATCACGCCGATCGAGACGATCAGCCCGATAAAAGAGAGGTGTGCTTCCATGATCTTTCTCCCTGCTTCATGGTTCTTTTTTTCTGAAGTACGGGTTGCGCCGGGCAGACGAACCGGGCCGTTCGTGTTCAGATCTTCTTCACCACCAACGTGGGCAGCGACGATAGCGAGGTGACCCGCTCAACCACGCTTCCCATAAGGATGTCGCCCAGGGCTGTCCGCCCGTAGGTGCCCAAAACGATCAACTCGATGTTCTTTTCTTCGCTGTATTTGACGAGGGTCGCATACGGCGAACCTTCCCGAATCTCGGTCACCACTCGCACTCCCAACCGTTCCCCTTGGCCCGCAAGGGTTTGGAGAGGCGAGAAACTTTTTCTCCTCGCCTCGTCCAGTACACCGTACAAAAAGCCGCGTTCCACGGGAATATCGATCACCGTTAGAGCATGCACTTCACCGCCGAAGGCCATCGCCAATTCGAGGGCGCGCTGGCCGGCCTCCATGCTGTAACGCGAGCCGTCGATGCCCACCAATATCCGGGAGAAGTTGACCACGGAATGCTCGGGAACCATGAGAACATCGCAGGGGCTGCAGCCGATCACCTTGGCAGTGGTTCTGCCGAGGATGACCCGTTCGATCCGCGAGCGCTTGGGATACCCCATGAGCACGACACCGGCCTGTTCTTCTTCAGCCAAACGGACGATCTCATCCACCGGGTCGCCGATGGTGTGGATCGTCCGCACCTGCTGTCCCTTTTCGGCGGCCAGTTGCTTCGCCTCCTCCAAGCACCGTTGAAACGGTTCGCTCAGTTGCTCGTCGGCATTGCTGATTTTCCAACGGTGCATGTTCCCCTCGTACCGGGGAGTGACCGAGACAGCAATCAGCTGGGCCTTGAGAAAGAGGGCCAAGCGAAGGGCCTGCTCAAAGGCTGACCGGCTGGCATTACCGGGATCGACGGCGACAAGGATGGTGGCGATCTTTGCTGGCATGAGGCGCCTCTTTAAGGATGAAGTCAGACGTTAAGCATGGCCGCTTTTTCCAGGCGTCTGGCCTTGAACAGATTGGCAAGGATAATCGAGGCGCCAATCAACAGGGCCAGGCACATGATGCCAAAGCTCAGTTTGGTTGCAATGGACACACTGGTATCGTTCATCGCGATGAGGTGTAGTTCGTTGAGGTACTTGGGCAGTGCAAAGAGTCGACTGACCGCAACAATCAGCATGATGGTCGCCATGACGTACTTGATCATGTAATCCTTGACGTAGGTGGTGCCAATGGCCCCCAGTTGCACCCCAAAGAGCGAGCCGGCGAGGATGATCATTACCAGGCGGATGTCGACCATGCCGTAGTAGGCCCAGATCAGCGTGCCGCCGAGGCCCATGACAAAGGCGATGACCAGTTCGGTGGCCGAGGCCACGATGCTGGTGACGCCGATGATGTACATCATACCGGGTACCCCAATGAAACCGCCGACCGCGATGGTGGCCGCCAACATGCCGGTGGCCAGGGCAACCGGAAGCAAGAACCACATGCTGATACGGAGGTTGGCGGTTTTCATCGTCATCATCGGCCACAGCTCGATCTTCTGCAGCCGCTGGGCAAGGCCGGTGCTGCCTACATCCGTTTCCATCTTCGCGCGTTTCATTTTGATGGCGTCGCGCATGACGAAGGAGCCCACAATCACCAGTACCAGGACAAAGATGACCGATACATACAGGTTCGATCCGGCCTGGCCCCATTTGTCCAAGATGGCTTTTTGAATCATGATGCCCAATTGGACCCCTATCTCGGCAAAAACACCCATGATGAGGCCTAGTTTGATATCCACCTGGCCGTATTTGTAGCGCTTGATCGCTCCGACCAGGGCCTTGGGGAATTTATGGCACATATTGCTGGCCACGGCCACGGTGCCCGGCACACCGAGGCTCATCATGCCCGGTGTGAGGACAAAAGCGCCTCCCGAGCCAATGAATCCGCTGACCAGGCCGCCGATAAAACCGACAATGAAGAGGAAGGTAATGGTATAGGCGTTAAGGTCGATAAATTGGATAACTTCACCAATTGGTCCGTGCATGGGGTGCTCCTGTTGTTGGGTGAGGTGTGCCGGCCGCTTCGAGTTTTGGCTACGAAGTGGCCGGAGGAAATGGTTCGTTCCGTTTCAGGCGTTGACCTGGAGACGAGGCCGGGTATCGGGCCGCGGAGCGACGACGGTATCGGTCGTCTGCGGTTGTGGCGCAACCTGTGTAGCCGTTTTCTTCTTCGAGGCTTCGATGCCCAAGGCCGACCAGAAGGAACCGGTGAAATTGCCGTGGAAATAGGAAACGGCAAAAACCGTGGCCACTGGCAGGACCGCATACACTCCGCCCTTGGTGAAATAGGTCATGACCAGATCCTGGTAGGCAAACACCGCCCCATAGAGGGTCGAGGTCAAGGCGCCGAAGAGGATGCACTGCTTTAGATGGCGTTTTCTGCTGGTGGTGGACATGGCGAATACTCCCTTTTTGGTTGAAGACAATGAATGAGGCTTGCTGAATACTCCTTGCTGTGTAGTGAGGACCGGAAACACGGGAACCGGCGAGTGCCGTGCGGCCTCTTCCACACGAATACCTTTGTCGATGGCAACGAACTCGATGCGTTTCTTGGCGCGGCACAGCCGGCCGATGACATGGCCGATTTTGCCCAGTTCCCCAAGGTGCTCGACGATCACCTCGTTGCTCGCTGCCTTTTCCTGGAACAGGGCCATGCTTTCCTGCATGGCGTGGGCAAAAAGCCGGCTGCGCCTGCTCCGGTTGAACAGGGGCAGGGTGTCGACGTGGACCGCGAGAATGGAGTAACCCAGGCGATGCGCCACGTTGACCGCATAGTCCATCACATGCTCGGACATGTGCCCGTTCCTGGTCACAACCATGATGAAGGAGCGTTCCCGCGACGGGTTCGGCTGGACGGCTCGAGCGATCCGACCGATTTCTTCCACGGTGGAATGGGAGGACGTTGATTCGTTAAGCATGGCAGTGTTCGCTGGTTGCAGTTTGTGTGTTGCCTTGTGCTTTGGATATATCAACATGCGTGCCAAGTGGTTGTTTATAGATAACCGTTTGATTTAGAAGAGATAATTTCGTGTTCTCTGCGAAGGGCGGTTTTTGGCTAGATGTTGCAGAATGAAACGATAGCGGAGGAAGTGCTGAAAATCTGGTGCTGTGGCTGTTGCACTTTGCAATGGTGAGGTGCGGTGCTGCAACATGCAGGCAGGGGTAAGTTGGCGGAGTGCGCAAGCGATTCGCCGCAGTCGACTCGGTTGGGTGCGTAAGTGGACATCGAGTCTCAGCGAGAGCGAGGTGGGAAAGCAAAGATTTGGGGAGAGCAAGCGGCAACCTTTGCCTTGCTGTCGGCAAGGCTATCGCGCTGGGTGAGCGGGGAGCGAAATTGCCATCCGGAAGGGATGGTTACGGCATTTTTATTGCAAAGTTCTCGTGTTGAGCTAGAGAGAAAACGGTGATGTCGAGTCGGTCGGGTGGCTTGGGACGTTTTGCATCGTGTCCGGATCCCAGCGACTGCACAGATACAAGAGGAAGAACCCTATGTTTTTCAAGAAGAGAGCCGAACAGGTCGAGGAAAGCAAACCCGAGCGAGAGGCGGCGCCGTCGCCCCTGGATGTCCTACGCGCAAGGGTGACGGAAGCCCATCTGCCCCATTACGTTCTGGAGGCGGTCGAGGGCGAGTTGAAGAAGCTGGAGAAAACCGATGCCGCCATTGCCGAGTATTCGGTTGGAATCAACTATATCGAGTTGCTGCTCGCGCTCCCCTGGAACATCTCGACCCAGTGCAAGCTCGATCTGGCGCGGGCCCAATCCGTTCTCGATGCCCGCCATTACGGCCTTGCCCAGGTCAAACAACGGATTCTCGAATTCCTTGCCGCCAAGACGCTCTGCAGCAAGGCAAAACAGACCATTCTCATCGTCGACGACGAGGAGATCGCCCGGGGCAACATGATGCATGTGCTCGGCAAGGAAGGGTACACCTGCCATGGCGCGGGTAACGGCGCCGAGGCCCTGGAGGTGATGGCCCGCGAAGAGATCGACCTGGTGGTCACCGATCTGAAGATGGAACAGATGGACGGCATCGAACTGCTGGAGCAGATCAACCGCACCGCGCCCGAGATTCCGGTGATCATGGTCACCGGTTTCGCCACGGTCAGTTCGGCGGTGGATGCCTTGAAAAAGGGGGCGGCCCATTACCTAGGTAAGCCGGTCAATCTCGACGAATTGCGTCGGACCGTCAAGGAAGTGCTGGAAAAGAAGCTGTTCGTGCAGATGGGCAAGGGACCGATCTTGTGTTTCACCGGTCCTCCGGGCACCGGCAAGACCTCGGTGGGCAAGGCTATTGCCGAGGCCTTGCAGCGCAAGTTCATTCGCGTCTCCCTCGCCGGGCTGCGCGACGAGGCCGAACTGCGCGGCCATCGGCGCACCTATGTCGGGGCGCTGCCCGGCCGGATCGTCAACGAGTTGAAGCGGGCCGGAGTGAATAATCCGGTATTCATGCTCGACGAGATCGACAAGATCGGCCAGGACTTTCGCGGCGATCCCGCCTCGGCCCTGCTGGAGATTCTCGATCCCGAGCAGAACGTCCATTTCACCGATCATTACCTGGAGTTACCGTTCGATCTCTCCCGGATCATGTTCATCGCCACGGCCAACGATTTGACCAAATTGCCGGGGCCGCTGCTCGACCGCATGGAGTGCATCGAGTTCACCGGCTACACCGAGCGAGAGAAGCTGCGGATCGCCGAAGAATTCATCCTCCCCCGACAACTCAAGGTGGCCGGGCTTGCACGGTCGACGGTCCGGTTTTCCTCGGAAGGGTTGTCGCGGGTGATCAACGACTACACCCGGGAATCGGGCCTGCGGAATCTGGAGAGGCAGATCGCCGATATCTGCCGCAAGCTCGCCATGCTCTGCCTGAAGGCGAATGGACGTCAGGAGGAGCAGGTGCTGATCGATGCCCCGGCCGTGACCAAGTTGCTCGGGCCGCGAAAGTTCATCCGGGAAGCGGCCGAGGCCACGCCGCAGATCGGGATGGCCACCGGAATGGTCTGGGCCGAAACCGGCGGGGAGATCATCAGTGTCGAGGCCGCCTTGATGCCAGGTTCGGGGACCCTGCTCTTGACCGGCTCGCTGGGTGAGGTGCTGCGGGAGTCGGCGCAGACGGCTCTCAGCTTCCTGCGGAGCAAGGCCGGGGATTTCGGCGTGTCGGAAGATTTTTTCAGGAACACCGATGTGCATATTCATTTCCCTTCCGGTGCCATTCCCAAGGATGGCCCCTCGGCCGGCATCACCATCTTTGCCGCGCTGCTGTCGCTGTTGACCAAGCGACCGGCCCGGCGGGATGTGGCCATGACCGGCGAGATGACCCTGACCGGCCGTATTCTCCCGGTCAGCGGTATCAGGGAAAAGGTATTGGCGGCCAAGCGCGCCGGAGTGCAAATGGTGCTGCTTCCCCGCGCCAACCGAGAGGAGGTGGAGGCACTGGAAGCGGATGTGCTCGAAGGGGTGCGATTGCAGTTGGTGGCGAACGCTGCGGAGATCATCGAGCCGTTGTTTGCCCGGCAGACGTTTATCCTGGCAGAGTAGCCCTGTCGTGAGATTGTGCCGAAAGGCCGGGGAGGAGGCTCGATCAGACGTCCGGATGTTCCAGGCCGTAGCGCTTGATCTTACGCCAGAGGGAAACCCGGTCGATGCCGAGGATCTTGACCGCAGCCGACCGGTTGCCCTCGACCTCGTCGAGCACCTCGAGGATATACTGTTTTTCGTGCTCTTCCAAGGTCGGCCAGTTTTCGCGATGATCGCGAACCGCCACCCCCTCGGCATCGCCGAACACCAAGGCAACGTGCTGCGGCTCGATGAGGTCGCCCTCGCAGGCAATGAGCAGGCGCTGGGCGATGTTTTCCAGCTCCCTAATGTTGCCCGGATAGTCGTAGAACATCAGCCTGCGCTCGGCCTCGGGTGAGAGCCGTGGCACCGTCCGGCCCAGGCGGACATGCTTGGCGAGAAAATGCTGGGCCAACAGGGGGATGTCGTCCTTGCGCTCGGCCAGGGACGGGACGTTGATCGTCAGGACATCGAGGCGATAGAACAGGTCGGAACGGAAGGTGCCGGCCTCGACCTCCCGCTTGAGGTCCTTGTTGGTGGCCGCCAGCACCCGAAAATCGACGGCAATCTCCTGGGTGCCGCCCACCCGAAGCAGGGTGCGCTCCTGCAAAACCCGGAGCAGTTTCACCTGCATCGACAGGGGCAGCTCTCCCACCTCGTCGAAAAAAACCGTGCCGCCCTCGGCCATCTCCAACAGCCCTTTCTTGATCTTGTTGGCCCCGGTGAAGGCCCCCCGTTCGTGGCCGAAGAGTTCGCTGGTGATCAGCTCCTCGGTGAACACGCCACAGTTGAAGGCGACGAACCGTTTTTTGGCGCGAGGGCTGAGTTCATGGATGGTCCTGGCGACCAATTCCTTGCCGGTGCCGGTTTCTCCCTGGATCAATACGTTGCAATCCAGTTGCGACACCTGGTTGATGGTTTCCCGCAGGGCCTGCATTTTTTGGCTCTGTCCAACGATGCGCCCCGCCCCCTTGCCGGCGTCGACCTGTTCCCGCAGGGTTCGAATTTCCCGGCGCAGCAGGTTCTTCTCCAGCGCCTTTTCGACGATAGCCCGCAGTTCGTTGATTTTGAAGGGCTTGGCAACGTAGTGGTACGCCCCCTTGCGCATGGCCTCGACCGCGGTGTCGACGCTGGCATGACCGGTGATGACCACAACCTCGATCGCGGGCCAGAGCTTTTTCGCCTCGTCGAGCACCGCCATCCCGTCCTTGCCCTGCATGCACAGATCGGTGAGCACCAGGTCGATTTCCTCGCGCCGGAGGATGTCGATGGCCTCTTGCCCATCGGCGGCCACCCGGACCGCATGTCCGTCCTTGGCGATGATATGGGCCAGGTTGTCGCGGGCGATGGGTTCGTCGTCGACCACGAGGATGGTGTGGGTGCTCATGCCGGTGCTCGTCTGTCAGTGTTCCTTTTTGCCTGGGAAGGGGAGGCGGATGAAAAAGGATGTACCCTGACCGGGTTGACTTTGCACGGTAATAGTGCCCCGATGTTGTTGAATAATGCCATAGACCACCGACAGTCCCAGGCCGGTGCCCTGGCCCTCTTCCTTGGTGGTGAAAAAAGGGTCGAATATTTTCGCCAGATTCTTCTCGGGGATACCCTGGCCGGTGTCGTGCATCTCAATCACGACCTCGCCGCCTGCCGGTTGTGCTGTGGCGGCAAGCGTAATCTCGCCTTGCCGTTCGATGGCTTGGGCCGCGTTGATCAGCAGATTGATGAAGACCTCCTGCATCCGTTGCGCATCCATGGGGATGATCAGATCCTCGGGGATATCGATTGAGACGCCGATGTCGGCGGGGATCTGACTCTTGGCAAGCAGGGCGGCCTTGTGCGCCACTTCGGTCAGCGAGCATTGCCGCAGGGTGAATTCCTGGGTCCGGGAGAATTCGAGCAGGCTTTTGACAACGTCCCGCGCCCGCAAGGTCTCCTGGTCGATATTCTGGAGCATCCGTTTGAGCAAGGGAACGTCGCCGCTGTCCCATTCGTCGATGGCGATCTGGCACGAGGTCGAGATGTTGTTCAGCGGGTTGTTGAGCTGATGGGCGACGCCGGCGGTGAGCGTGCCGAGCGAGGACAGTTTTTCGGCCTGAATAAGCTGGTCCTGCCGGCGTTCCAGCTCGGAAACCATGATGTTGAAGGCCTCCATGACCTGTTGGATTTCATCCTTGGTGTTGATCACCTCGATGCGGATGAAACGGCCCGCCGCTATCGATTCCGTGGCCCTTTTGATCGCGGAGAGAGGTTTGAAGACAAAGTAGACGATGAGTATTGAGAGGACGATGCCGATGAAAATGGCGATGGATGACCAGGTGACAAGCTGTTCCCGCAGAAGGGAAACCATCGAGTGGATCTGCGTTTTCTCGAAGTTGACGATATCTTCGCTGATCTCGGAGATAATTTTTCCGTAATGCCTGATTTCTTCGGTCGTGCTGTTGTATCGTTCCAGTTCCGTTTTTTTGATGCTTAAGAGATCGTATATTCGTTTCGTATAGATAGTCATGTTTTCTTCGAGATTCTTGAGTTGCGGATTGATTGCAAAATTCTCGTCGTTGTTGATGATTTGCTCCCCGATCTCCGCAGCTTTTTGAATAATCGTTATGTTGTCGTAGAGCGAATCCTCGTTCCCGTATAAGAAATAATTTTTTTCATGCCTTCTCGATTCGAGAATGTTGTTATGGATGTTGTAGGACAGCTCCAAAATTTGGATTTTATTTTCGGTTTTGACGAGGTCGGAATAGGATATCAGCCCCATGACCGTGACCGATGATATATAGAACATCAATACGATTGTAATTTTTGTAATAATTCCAAAATGAAAGAAATTTTTCATTGCGGTAGGATCCTGTTCTGAAGGGAAAAATCGTGCGTGCTGTTATGAGCGAAAAGAAATAGAGTTGTCCTGTTGTGGAAGGTGGTTGTGTCGCGTTCCCTGAAAAAGCCTCGATTTTGTCAAGGGGGTCCAAGCTGCTGGGCAGTCATTTTGCACTATTCATGCCAAAGATAACATGTCGACAGGGGGGCCGGATTTGGCATTCAATAAGCCTCAGTACATCCGGTGGCGAAACAGCCAGGTCGCCAGGGAAAGGGTCGTCGCGGCGATCAGCGACATCGGCCAGAGTTCGTGCCAGAAGTATTCCAGCCCGGCGCCTTCGAGGAAGACGCGGCGGACGATGGTGAGGAAAAAGCGCATCGGGTCGAGATAGGTCAGGGCCTGCATGAAGTCCGGCATGTTGGCGATCGGCGTCGAAAAGCCGGAGAGGGTGACCGCCGGCACGAGGAAGAGAAAGGCGCCGAGCAGTGCCTGCTGGAGGGTGGCGGAGAAGGAGGAGATCATCAGGCCGACGCCGATGATCGAGAGCACATAGATGATCAAGGCGGGCAGGAGGGTGAACAGGTCGCCGGTCAGCGGCACCCGGAACCAGTGGACCGCCACCGCGATGATAAGGAGGGCCTCGCCGACGCCGACGATCAAGCCGGGAACGGCCTTGCCGATCAGGATCTCCCAGGGCCGCAGCGGCGTGACCAGCAACTGGTCGAAGGTGCCGGCCTCGCGTTCGCGGGCCACGGAGAGGGCAGTGACGATCAGGGTGACGACCATGGCCAGGAGGGCCACGATGCCGGGAACGATGAACCAGCGGCTCTCCAGGTTGGGGTTGAACCAGGCCCGCATGACGATGCGCGCCGGCAGCCGGGCGCCGGTGGTCTGCTCGATCCGTTCCTCGTTGAAATCGGTGACGATGGAGCGCACGTAGTTGAGCGCCAGCATGGCGGTGTTGGAGTTGCGGCCGTCGATTAGCACCTGCACCGGGCAGCTTTCGCCGCTGGCCACGTTGGCTGAACACTGCTCGCCGATGCGGAGGACCAGGAGGGCGTCCAGGCGGTCGATCAAGGGTTCGATCTCGGCCTCGGAACGGAGATAACCAACCACCTCGAATCCGGTGGTTCGCTCGAACCGGCCGGCCAGATCGCGGCCAAACATCCCGCTGTCCTCGTTAAGGATCGCCAAGGTGGCGTGTTCCAGGTCGAAGGTGGCGGCATAGCCGAAGACCAGCAACTGGAGGATCGGCGGTACGATCACCGCCATCCGGCTTTTCTTGTCCCGGAACAGGGCGAGGAATTCCTTGACGATCAGGGCGAGGAGACGATGAGCCATGGCGCGCCTATTCGAGGGTTTTCCTGGATTTGCGGTAGACCAGGCCGTGGAAGAACAGCCCCATGGCCACCAGGGCCGCCGCGTTGGGCAGGATCACGCTCCAGACATCGCCGACCAGAAACAACGTTTGCAGGATGGCCACGTAGTAGCGGGCCGCAATGAGATGGGTCAAGCCCTGGATGACGGCCGGCATCGACCGGACATCGAAAATGAAGCCCGAGAGGATGAAGGCCGGGAGAAAGGTGGAGACCATGGCCACCAGGGCCGCCACGAACTGCGACTTGAAGAGGGTGGAGATGAAAAAGCCCATGCCAAGCGCCACCCAGAGAAACAGGGCCGAAACCGCGAGCAGCAGCCAGAGCGAGCCGCGGATCGGCACGTGAAAGAGGGTGTGCGCCATGGCGAGTGACAGGAGCAGGCCGCCCATGCCGAGGATGAAGTAAGGGATCAGCTTGCCCAGCAGGATCTCGACCACCGAGATGCGGGTGACGAGGAGCGACTCCATGGTGCCCCGCTCCCATTCCCGGGCGATCACCAGGGCGGTCAACAGGGCGCCGATCAGGGTCATGATCACCGCCAGGATGCCCGGCACGAGAAAGTCGGTGGAGCGCACCTGGGGGTTGAACCAGATACGTTGTTCCAACTGCACCGGCGAACGCAGTTGTTTGCCCGCGCGTTCAGCCTGTTGTTCCAGCCAACCGAACCAGATGCCCTGGACATAGCCCTCGATCAGACGGGCAGTGTTGGCGTCGACTCCGTTGACGAAAACGCCGATGGGCGGCGCATCCTTGCGCAGGTAATCGCGACCGAAAGTGTGCCGCAGCCAGACGATGCCGTCGATCTTCGATTCCCGCAAGGCAGCTTCCGCCTCCTGGATCGAGGGCAGGGACACGGGGGCGAAATAGGGCGAGTGCTCGAAGCCCCCGGCAAAGCTGAGCGACGGGCCGTCGGGCTGTTCGATCACCAGGCCGATCCGGATGTTTTTCGCGTCTAGGGAAACGCCGTAACCGAAGATGAGCAGCAAGAGCATCGGCAGAAAAAAGGCGATGGCAATGCTCGACGGATCGCGAATCACTTGCAGCCATTCCTTGCGGATCATCCCCCTGAGACGCAGCGCTCGGCCCGGTTTCATGCGCTGGCCTCCGCCTGGTGATGGGCCTCGAGAAGGCCGATGAAGGCGTCTTCCATGGTGGTCTCCCGCCCCTTGGCGTCACCGTGGCGCGCCTTCATCTCCTCCGGCGTGCCTTCGGCCAGCACCCGGCCGTCGGCCATGATCACCAGCCGGTCGCAGTACTCGGCCTCTTCCATGAAGTGGGTGGTGACCAGCACCGTCACCCCCTGATCGGCGAGGCTGTTGATCTGGGCCCAGAATTCGCGGCGGGCCAGGGGGTCAACCCCGGAGGTGGGCTCGTCGAGGAACAGGACCTCGGGTTCGTGCATCAGGGCCACGGCCAGGGCGAGGCGCTGCTTGAACCCGAGCGGCAGGGACTGGCTTTCGACGCCGGCGTACGGTTCCAGGTGGAAGGTGCTCAGCGCCCAATCGATCTGCCCGGTTTGCCGGGCGCCGCGCAGCCCGTAGGCGCTGCTGAAGAATTTGAGGTTCTGCAGCACGGTGAGATTGCCATAGAGGGAGAACTTCTGCGCCATGTAGCCGATCCGCGCGCGGGCGGCGGCCGCGGCGGTGCGCAGATTCATCCTGGCCACGGTGCAGGCGCCGGCGGAGATGGGCAGCAGGCCGCAGAGCATGCGGAAGGTGGTGGTCTTGCCGGCGCCGTTGGCCCCCAACAACCCAAAGATCTCGCCGCGCCGGACCCGGAAACTGACCCGGTCGACCGCGTAAAAGGAGCCGAACCGGCGCACCAGGTTGTCGGCGGCGATCACGTCCTCGTCCTGTGCACCGTCGATTTGCCGAAGGGCGATGTGGGTGGCGGCCGATTTCTCTGCCCCGTCGTCCTTGAGGGTGGCCACGAAATAATCTTCGAATCGAGGAGCCGCCGGGACGATGTCGACGGCGGCGGCCCGCGGCAGATGGGTGAGGCACAGAGGTGCACGGTCGCGGCCGACCACCCGGACCCCGGTGCCGAGGATCAGGGCGTCGAGTACCGCCGGATCGCGGCTCAATTCCCGTTGCAGAGTTCGTTTGGGAAGGTCCGGTGCGCGGACCAGCCAGGTGCGGCCCTCCACCTGGCGGCTGAAGGACTGGGGCAGGTCGTGGCCCAGGATGCGACCGCGATGGAGGAGCACCACCTCGGCGCAGCGTTCGGCCTCGTCGAGGTAGGCGGTACTGAGCAGCACGCTCATGCCTTCGGCCTCGACCAAGTGGTAGACGATCTGCCAGAGTTCCCGGCGGGAGACCGGATCGACCCCCACGGTGGGCTCGTCGAGGAGGAGGAGTTGCGGCGGCTGCACCAGAGTGCAGACCAATCCCAGCTTCTGCTTCATGCCGCCGGAGAGTCGTCCGGCCAGACGATTGCCGAAGCCCTCCAGCCCCGCCATGGCCAGTAACTGGCGGTAACGTTCGGCTCGCGCCTCGGTCGCCACCCCCTGGAGATCGGCATACAGATCGAGGTTTTCAAGTACCGAGAGATCCTCGTACAGGCCGAAGCGTTGTGGCATGTAGCCGATGCGCGCCTGGACGGCGAGCGGATCGCGGACCACGTCGATGCCCAAGGCGTGCAGACTGCCCTGGTCGGGTTGCAGCAGGCCGGCGCAGAGCCGCATCAGGGTGGTCTTGCCGGCTCCGTCCGGGCCGATCAGGCCGGTGACCATCCGGGGGCGGACGGTGCAGCTCACACCGTCGAGGGCGGTGATCCGTTTTTTTTCGACGGTGAAGGTTTTAACGACCACCTCGAGAACCAGCGCCGCGTCCGGTGGGTGCGGATCGCCGCTCGGATGCATGGTTGGAATGGGAGATACCGGAGCGTTTTGGTCCATAGAGGAGGGCTGCTGGCCCGGTTTCGGGGAGAGGGTAGGCGGCATCGCTGGCTTTTTTGGGTTCGGGTCGCGGCTATCATACCACAGCCCGCCGGATTTTCTCGTTCTTATTGCATGCCGCGCTTCGCGGTGACGCAGCACGAATTGCGGGAAGCATGCAAGATAAGCTTCGTTTTTGTCGAAGAATACGGTAAGGTTGGCACGATTACGAGGGCAGCCTTGCCCCGCTTAACCGATGCCGACCCACGGACCAGGCAATGGACAACGAATCGCCCATCTCCATCATCACCGCGCCGGCCTTTCTCCGGCACGACACCGGCGGTGGTGAGCACCCCGAGGCCCCTGAACGGATGATCGCGATCACCGACCGGCTTGCCGAGGGGCATCTGGCCAATCGTATTCGCCATCTGCCGCCCCGTGCGGCCGAACGCAGTCAGCTGCTGGCTTTCCACACCGAAGGCTGGCTGTTCCGCTTCGAGGAGGCGGTCCTCTCCGGCCGGACCTACATCGACCATCCCGACAACCAGGTCGGCTACGATTCCTACGAGATCGCCACCCTGTCCGCCGGCTCCGGCCTGGTCGGCGTCGACCTGGTCGAGACGCACCCCGGCTCGGTGATCTTCTGCCAGACCCGTCCACCGGGCCACCATGCCGAGCCCAATCAGCCCTACGGATTCTGCTTCTTCAACAACTGCGTCATTGCCGCCCGCTACTGGCAGCGCCAATACCGACGGCAACGGGTCTGCGTCTTCGATTTCGACGCCCATCACGGCAACGGCATCCAGACCGCCTTCGAGGAAGAGGCCGATACATCCTACGTCTCCATCCACGAGCACCCCAGTTTCAGCTATCCGGGCACCGGTTGGGCCGAGGACCGGGGGTGGGGGGCAGGGAAGGGCACCATCCTCAACCTGCCGCTGTCGCCCGGCGCCGGCGAGGAACAGGTGGTGCGGGTGCTACCGAAGATTTACAAATTCCTGCAAGAGATGCGGCCGGAGGCCTTGATTGTCGGCGCCGGTTTCGATGCCCACCGCGACGACGATATGTCCGGCCTGGCCTTCACCGTCGATCTCTATCGGCAGTTGGGCGTTTTTGTCCGCGAAATCGCCAGGGAATTCACCGAGGGACGGGTGGTGTCCATTCTTGAAGGCGGATACAATCTGAGCAAACTGGGCAGTTGCGTCGAGGCCTATCTCACGGGACTCTCGGAGACAACACCATGAACGCAGTCCAAACAAAGCACAGTTGATCGTTGGAGGTTCGCCATGTTCATTCGCTACCATATGACGCCCTCGCCGATTACGGTCACTCCCGAGACGACCGTTGCCGAGGCCATCGGCATTTTGGAGCAACGCAACATCCGCCACCTGCTGGTGGTCGATGGGCAGGGCTCCCTGCAAGGGATTCTCTCCGACCGCGATCTGCGCTCCGCCCGGCCCTCGTCCGTGGCCCGCAGCAAGGAGCGGCAACAGGTCGAGGAGCAGGTCAACAACACGCCGGTGAGCGTGCTCATGACCCGCGACTGTCTGAGCCTCACCCCCAACGCCACCCTCGACGATGCCCTGCTCTTGTTTCAATCCCGCAAGATCGGCGCGCTCCCGGTCCTCAATGACGAAGAAAAGGTGATCGGCGTATTCACCACCGCCGATCTGATGAATGCCTATCGTTGCCTGTTCGGTCTGGGAGAAAAAGGATCGGTGCTCGTTTCCATCGAGGACAACGGCGATCCCCAGGCCATGAGCAAGCTGGTGCGGGTGATGGAAGAGGCCCAGGTGGTCTTTACCCGGTTGGTCCGGACCAACGGCGGGCACGAGAGCAAGCCGATGATCTTTCTGCGCATCAACACCTATAACGTCCGGTCCGTGTACAAGGCCCTTGAGGCCGCCGGATTCACCATTCACGTCCCCGAGGAATTCAAACAATAGAGGTCGCTATGCTGGACAGGCTTTTTTCGCCCACCTCCATTGCCGTGATCGGTGCCTCCAAAACCGTGGGCAAGGTCGGCTATTACACGATGAGCAATCTGGTGCAGAGCGGTTTCAAGGGACCGATCGTGCCGGTGAATTCGGCCGGTGGCGAATTGTTCGGCCTCAAGGTCTATCCCAAGCTCTCCGATTATTCCGGCACGGTGGATTTGGTGGTGATCGCGGTGCCGGCGGAGATGGTGCCGGCGGCAGCCCAGGAGGCGGTCAAGAAGAAGGCCGGGGCGATCGTGGTCGTGGCCTCGGGCTTCAAGGAGATTGGTCCGCAAGGGCGCGCCCTGGAAGACGAGCTGACCGAGATCTGCCAGAAGGGCGGGGTGCGGCTGCTCGGGCCGAACTGCCTGGGGGTAATCAACACCGCCATCAACCTCAACGCCTCCTTTTCCAAACGCATTCCCCAGGCCGGGCAACTGGCCATCTTTTCCCAGT
>Ga0074195_1001474_pt1 | contig 32942 bp, 28 predicted proteins | sample EPASupsiteHSE623_FD_64525 | JGI IMG/M metagenome (GOLD analysis project Ga0074195, IMG submission 64525) | Bioremediated contaminated groundwater from EPA Superfund site, New Mexico - Sample HSE6-23 | ecosystem: Environmental > Aquatic > Deep subsurface > Groundwater > Contaminated ... | reverse complement strand
GAGCATCAAACAACGCCGTAGCACAGGATCAGGCACAGCCGGCAACAACTAGTGCAGCTGCTAGCCAACCTGCAGATCAGGAAGAAAAAGCTGCTGCTGCTGCCGAAGAAGGCCAGTCGGTTCACAGTATGATCAAAATGTACTTCATTCAGGGAGGTCCAGGCTTCATGACTTCAATTCTGGTTTGTCTTATTTTGGGACTTGCTTTTGCATTGGAGCGCGTGATTTACCTGAACCTGTCAACAAGCAATAACAAAAAACTGCTGGTTAGTGTAGAGGAAGCGCTGGCTAACGGAGGTATTGAAGCTGCCAAAGAAGTTTGCCGCAATACCCGCGGACCTGTAGCCAGCATTTTCTACCAGGGACTTGACCGTTCTGACGAAGGTTTGGACGTGGTGGAAAAGACCGTCGTTTCTTATGGCGGTGTACAGGCCAGTTTGCTCGAAAAAGGATTAAGCTGGATCGGTCTGTTTATTTCACTTGCACCTATGCTCGGGTTCCTTGGAACAGTCGTCGGTTTGATTGTTGCTTTCGATGCAATTGAAGTCGCTGGAGATATCAGCCCGGCCCTGGTTGCAAATGGTATGAAAATCGCCTTGATCACGACCGTAGGTGGTTTGGTTGTTGCCATTATCCTTCAGATTTTTTATAACTATTGCCTTTCAAAAATCGACAGTATCGTAAACAGCATGGAAGACGCATCGATCTCTTTGATCGATATTCTGGTAAAACACAATCTAAAAAAGTAAAACAAAACTATGAAGACAGAGAAAATACTCAATATTGTGTTGGGGGTGATTATGGTGATCTCTGCATTTCTGGTAATATCGCTGATAGCCAATATCAGTGATGATTCCGGACTGAGCGCTTGGCTTAACACCAATCTGACATGGTTATATATTTTGCTGATCGTAACGATTGCCATTGTTGTTTTGTTTAGTGTGGTTCAGACTTTTGGGAACAAGGAAGCTGCGAAAAGAGGACTGATTACATTAGGTTGTGCAGTCGGAGTTCTTGTTATTTCATATCTCCTTTCGTCTAATGAATTACCTAAATTCTTTGGAGTTGAGCGGTTTATTGAAGACGGGACATTAACTATTTCAGTTTCCAAGAGGATTGACACTTTACTGATTGTGACTTATATTTTATTAGGACTTTCAATAGGTGCTACCATGTTCTGGTCAGTCGCACGAGTATTTAAAAAAGACTGAAATAGTTTTCACGAACAGACGACAAAATTAAAAATATGCCGAAAAGAAAATTACCGGAAATACCAAATGCATCACTGGCCGACATTGCCTTTATGGTACTTATATTCTTTCTGATGGTTTCGACCATGGATACGGATATGGGATTGGAGCGCCGGTTGCCGCCGATGCCGCCTCCCGATCAGGAGAAAGACGATACGCCGCCTATTAAGGAAAGGAATGTATTCGTGGTATTGGTGAATGCCCAGAACCAGTTGCTGGTAGAAGGGGAATGGCTGGATATTAAAAATCTGAGGGAAAAGGCGAAGGAATTTATCGCAAACCCGAATGATGACCCTGATTTGCCTGAAAAGCAGGTAAAGGATGTTCCCTTCTTCGGACCGACTCCGATTACTAAGGGGGTAATCTCACTGCAGAATCATGTTGGTACCCAGTATGGAACCTATATTGCTGTTCAGAGTGAATTGGTTGGCGCTATTAATGATCTGAGAAACGAATTGGCTCAGCAGAAATTTGGGAAACCATACGCGAATCTTAGTGGTGACCAGCAGGACGCTGTACAGGAAATCTTTCCTTCTAAGATCTCTGAGGCTGAACCTAAAAAAGTTGGAGGAGGAAAATAATTATGTCAAAATTCAGAAAAGACAGCGGTAAGGAGTTGCCGGCGATTTCTACATCGTCGCTTCCGGATATTGTATTCATGATCCTCATCTTTTTTATGGTGACTGTGAAGATGCGCGACGTGAGCTTAAAAGTTCAGGTTACTACTCCGCAGGCTTCGGAGCTTTCCAAGCTGGAGAAAAAATCGTTGGTGAGCAATATTTACGTGGGCGAACCATTGCCGCAATACCAAAAAACGTTTGGTTCGGAGCCGACCATTCAGTTAAATGATCAATTTGCAGGAGTAGGTGATATCATTAATTTTATTACAGCAGAACGTGAGGCCCGGGACGAAGCCGAAGTTCCCTTCATGATCACTTCTCTGAAGGTTGACCAGTTTACTAAAATGGGCATCGTCACCGATATCAAGCAGGAATTGCGTAGAGCATCTGCTTTGCATATCAATTATTCGGCCCGGAAAAAAGAAATAGCTGATTAATTCGGATAATATTGAAAATAAAAAAAGGAAGCTTTTCGCTTCCTTTTTTTATTTCATGTTAATGCTGATACAAAGTTCCTTTAGTTGGGTATCCGATATGGGAGACGGTGATTCGTTCATGACATCCCTGCCCGCATTGTTCTTCGGGAATGCAATTACATCGCGGATGCTGTCAAGCCCCGCGAACATGGAAACCAGACGGTCAAATCCCAACGCGATCCCTGCGTGAGGAGGCGCTCCGTATTGGAACGCGCTTAGCAGAAAGCCAAACTGCGCCAGGGCTTGTTCTTTCGTAAAGCCAAGAAGATCGAACATCCTGGATTGTAAACCGGATTCAAAAATTCGGACAGAACCACCTCCGATTTCAACCCCGTTTATGACCAAATCATAGGCGTTTGCCCTGACTTCGCCCGGCGACGTATCGAGTAACGGAATGTCTTCAGGCTTGGGGGAAGTAAACGGATGGTGCATGGCATAATAACGTTTTGTTTCTTCATCCCATTCCAGCAATGGAAAATCGATGACCCACAATGGCTTGAACTGATTTTTATCACGAAGGCCTAAACGGGCACCCATTTCCAGACGCAATTCACCTAAAGCTTTAAGGGTCCTTAGCTTTTCTCCGGAAAGTAAGAGCGCTAAATCACCCGGTTTTGCATTCCAAATGGTAAGCCAGCTTCTAAGTTCTTCTTCTGTATAAAATTTATCGATGGATGACTTAATGGATCCGTCAGTATTATACTTGATATACACCATGCCTTTGGCTCCAATCTGGGGACGTTTTACCCATTCTGTGAGCTCATCCAGTTGTTTGCGTGAATATTCACTGCAACCGGAAGCACAAATCCCTCCGGTATACACAGCTTCTTCAAACACTCTAAAATCCTTTCCTTTTACCTTTCCTGTCAGGTCGCTGATCTTCATCTCAAAGCGGATATCTGGCTTATCCGAACCATAATTTTCCATGGCGTCATGATACGACATCCGCGGAAAGTCTTCAATGTTGATGTTTTTAACTGTTTGGAAGAGATACCTGGTCATATCTTCAAACAGGCTGAGGATGTCTTCCTGTTTTACAAACGACATTTCACAGTCAATCTGCGTAAATTCAGGCTGACGGTCGGCGCGGAGGTCCTCATCCCTGAAACACTTTACAATCTGATAGTAGCGGTCAAAGCCAGCGACCATAAGCAATTGCTTGAACAACTGAGGCGATTGGGGTAAAGCATAAAATTCGCCCGGATTTAACCTTGAAGGCACAACAAAATCACGGGCTCCTTCGGGTGTGGATTTCATCAATACCGGAGTCTCGGTCTCGATAAAATTCCGTTCATTCAGATAGCACCGCACAGCATGGGCGATTTTTGACCGCAGGATCAGGTTGTCCCTGACCGGACTGCGGCGCAGGTCAAGATACCTGTATTTCATGCGAATGTCATCTCCTCCGTCGCTCTCGTCCTCGATGGTAAAAGGAGGTATTGCTGAGGGACTTAACACGGTTAATGACTGCACTTCAATTTCAATATCACCTGTTACTATATTTTTGTTTTTACTGCTACGCTCACGGACCAGGCCTTTTGCCTGAATAACATATTCACGTCCCAGTCTTTTCAGAGTATCAAGAATTTCGGCTGAGGTATGTTCGTCAAATATCAATTGGGTGATCCCGTAACGGTCACGTAAGTCGACGAAGGTCATTCCTCCCAGCTCGCGTTTGCGTTGTACCCATCCGGCAAGAGTTACCAAAATACCCTGATGTTCGGGCCGCAGTTCACCACATGTGTGCGTTCTGTACATAAAGTTGTCTGTTTATTGTTTGGCTGTAAAAATACGCAGATTTTAGTAATTTAAGTTGTAGGTTTGTTATTTAATACGAATTGATGAGAATCATGGAAATATTTGATGATATTTATTTTATGAAACGGGCATTCAGAGAAGCCCAACTGGCCTGGGAGGAAGGAGAAATCCCGGTAGGGGCTGTGGTTGTGATTCAAAACCGCGTGATCGGGCGTGCCCATAATCTGACTGAAACGCTGACTGATGTCACTGCGCATGCCGAGATGCAGGCAATCACTGCAGCGTCAAACCTGCTCGGCAGTAAATACCTGAACGAATGCACCCTCTATGTCACCCTGGAACCTTGTGTGATGTGCGCCGGTGCATTGGGGTGGGCACAACTGGGAAGGCTGGTATACGGCGCTTCCGATGAAAAGCGGGGGTTTACACGTTTTGCCCCGGATGCCCTTCATCCCCGAACCGAAGTTCTTGGCGGAGTATTGGGAGAAGACTGCGCCGACCTGATGACAGCCTTTTTCCGGGAAAGAAGGTAAAGGCAGGCACAAGACAAAAAGTAGTGAGTAGCGACACGAAAAATCAGGAACTTAGGTGTTTTCTTCATCAATCCTTCAGTTCTCCAATTTCAAATCCCACATTCCTGAGATCTTCATAGAATCCGGGGTAGGATTTGGTGATCACAAGCGGATCATCAATGATCACTTTTCCCAATAGGGCGGCGGGAGCGAAGGCGAGTGCCATCCGGTGATCATGATAGGTCAAGATGACCGGAATATCTTCCTTTACAAGAGGGAAACTTCCATCCCATTGAAGTTCGCCCTGTAGTGGTTCGGTTAATTGCACACCAAACTTAGCCAGTTCATTCTGCAAGGCGGCGATCCGGTCTGTTTCCTTTATTTTTAATGTCTCCAATCCTCGGAAATGAAACGGGACTTTCTTTAGTATGCACAACACAGCCATGGTTTGTGCGATATCGGGATTTTCCATAAAATCAAGACTTAGACAGTCAGGACAGTCAAAATTCTTTTTTGTGATAACCACGTGTTTCCCGGTAAACGTGCTTTCGATACCGAATGAGCGGAACCAGTCCGCAACAATGCAATCACCCTGAAAACTTGGCAAGCACAGGTTCCTGAGTTCTACTTCTCCTTCATTGGCCAATGCCAGTAACTGGTACCAATAGGAAGCTCCCGACCAGTCTGCTTCAACTGTAAAATCGATAGGGCGGTAGTTTTGTTCTTCAATCCGGATCTCATTTTCATTCCATATGTAATCAATGCCAAACTGGTTCATCAGTTTTAAGGTCATCCCGATATAGGAACGCGAGGTGATCCTGTTTATAAGGCGCAAGGTCAATCCGCCTTCAATTGTGGGTCCGATCATGAGCAGGGCCGAGATATATTGACTGCTTACACTGCCGTCCAGTTCAAGTACTTTCCCTTTCAAATGAGATCCCAGGATCTTTAATGGGGGAAAGCCTTCCTTTTCAAGATATTCAATCTTTGCTCCCAGTTCATTAAGTGCGTTAACCAGTATCCGGATTGGCCGTTGTTTCATTCTTTCCGAACCGGTCAGAGTCCATTCACCGACAATTTTTGAGAGGAACGCGGTCATGAATCGCATAGCGGTTCCTGCATGACCAATATCAAAAACATTGGTATTGGAACTGAAAATCTGTTGCATCACTTTCGTATCATCACTGTCTGACAGGTTCCTGATCTCATAGGGGCAGTAAGCGAGTGCGTTGATTATCAATACCCGGTTCGATATACTCTTGGATGAAGGCAGGTTGACAATTCCCCTGATATTTTGATCCGGTTTTGAAAGGCTGTATTTCATGCGTTTTTTCAATTTATTCAACTACAATTTGCGTATCTAGCTCACCACTTCGAGACGCACTGCCAACGGTATGGAACTCTCCGGGATAATCATATTATTGTGTGAGAGGTATGGTTCTCATGGCCCGTTTCATGTGTTTATTTTTTCAATCTTTTTATAGGCATCGAATGCTTCAAAGATTAGTTCTTTTGAGCAATTCTGATTAATTTTCACTTGTCCTATTTTCGAGAGTAGTGTAAAATTGATCCGGCCGGCTTCGTTCTTTTTATCATGAGTCATTAGCTCGTAGAGCACTTCATAGTCATTCCCGGTAATCTCAAACTTCCCGTACTGATTGAGCAGCCAGCCTGAGATAAAGCTCATTTCTTTTTCATCAAAACCTGTTTTTATGCATGAAAGGTACAACTCAACGATCATTCCATATACAACGGCATAGCCATGCAGGATCGGCCGGTTCCGGTGCAGGGCGTAGCTTTCAAACGCGTGACCGGCAGTGTGCCCGAAATTTAGGGCCTTACGAACGTTTTTTTCGGTTGGATCGTTTTGAACATGCCAGTCTTTCACGGCAACCGAGTGAGCAATGATTTCCTGCAGTGCTTCGTAATCGATATGGTCCAGATCATACTCCTGCAGTTCTTTCCAGTGTTTAGGACTTTTAATGAGTCCATGCTTGATCATTTCAGCATAACCTGACAGGAAATTTTTCTTGTCAATAGTCTTCAGAAAGCCGGTGTTGATCAGTACTGAATCCGGTTCTCTGAAAACACCGATTTCATTTTTCAGTCCGTTAAAATTGATGCCTGTCTTCCCGCCAAGCGAAGCATCTACTTGGGCCAGCAAGGTTGTAGGGATATTCACAAAGACTATCCCACGCTTAAAGGTCGAAGCGGCAAATCCTCCCAGGTCGGTCAGCATTCCACCCCCGAGATTAATGAGAAGTGACTTCCTGTCTGCGCCCGATTTGGAAAGAAATTCCCAAACCAGCTCCACCGATCGGATGGATTTATTGGTTTCACTGCCGCCGATAACAATTTTCCTGATCCCATACTTATCCAGCAGGGACTGTATCTGAGGGAGACAGACTTTTTCAGGAATTTCTTCAGTTAAAAGGAAAACTTTCCCTGAAGGAAATCTGCTTACAATTTTTTCAAGTTCTGTTTCGGCTTGCTGCGAAAAAATAATATTTGATTCCATAGCTCAAGAAATCATCCGTTTATTTTGAATAGGGCAAAGTTAACAATTAAGACGCAAGACACGATATAATTTTAGCCGTTGACCTTTCGTATCGACAAATACATAAGTATGATCGTTGTTTTTTTGAAAAGAATAAATTAAATTTATCATAAAAATCAACAAATGGATACCGGCGATGACCTCAGTTACAGGATTGCCTTATCCCTGGTCCCCGGGGTAGGATTTATCCACGCCAAAAGCTTACTTACTTATTTTGGCAGCGCCAAAGCCATCTTTAAAGCAAGAGAAAAGACATTAATGAAGGTTCCCGGCATTGGAAGTATTACGGCCGGCAATATCCGGAATCAAAATGTACTTAATCGGGCTGAGGCAGAAGTTGAATTCATCAGGAGACACCGGATCAAAACGTTTTTTTATCAGGACGGGGATTATCCTTCCAGGTTAAAGTCGTGTGAGGATGCGCCCCTCATATTGTTTGCACATGGTAAGGTTGATTTTAGCAGGAATAAAATGATTGCTGTTGTCGGAACGCGTCATGCCACCGAATATGGCCGGAAATTTTGTGACGAGTTAATCGCAGGCATGTCCGCGCGCGAGGGTTATTGTGTCGTCAGCGGATTGGCATATGGGATTGACATCGCCGCACATAAGGCTTGCTTAAAACATGGAGTACCGACAATTGGAGTACTCGGGCACGGCCTGGATCAGATTTATCCTTCGCTTCACAGGCCTGTTGCAGAGAAGATGCTTGAAGACGGAGGACTGGTGACTGATTTTCTAAGCCATACTGAAATCGAGAGACAGAATTTTTTGCGTCGTAACAGGATCATCGCGGGGCTGACTGATGCTGTGGTCATCGTTGAATCGGCAGAACGAGGGGGCGCTCTTGTAACAGCCGATATTGCCTGGTCTTATAACCGGGATGTCTTTGCTGTGCCCGGACGGGCGACTGATCCTTATTCGAAAGGTTGCAATGAACTGATCAGGCAAAATAAAGCCAGTCTGATCAGCAATCTGGATGATTTGGAATACTTCATGTCCTGGCAACCAGAAGTGGATAGACCAGCGGTTGTTCAGTCCCGGTTATTTTCTGATCTGACACCTGACGAACAAAAGATCGTAGGCTCGATACAGGGAAAAGCCCTTTCGATCGATGATATCTGCCAACAGGTAACAATGCCGGCGGGGCAGGTTTCCTCGCTGTTGCTTGGCCTTGAATTTAGTGGGATCGTACTGAGCCTTCCGGGAAAGATGTATAAACTGAAACGCTGAAGATTGCGCAGAGCATAGCGGAGAATAGAGACCGGACACCGGGAAGAGGGTTACAAGGTAACAAGGTAACAAGGTAGCAAGGTGACACGGTTGCAGGGTGACAGGGTAAAGGGCATTGAGCACAGAGCACAGCGCATAACGAAGCATAGAGACCGGACGCCGGAGCGCTCACGACTCACGACTTACGACTATTACTCATTACTTGATATACGTTTTCCGACTAAACTCTTGCCGGTAATTATTATCTTTGCCCGATGATCACTTTCGAAGAATTAAAAGTCAGCAAGTCTATCTTGAAGGCATTGAATGAGATAGGCTTTGAACAACCCACTCCCATTCAGGAGAAAGCAATACCTGTTATCCGTTCGGGGGCAGATGTGGTGGGTATTGCACAAACGGGAACGGGCAAGACAGCAGCATACCTGCTGCCGCTTTTCACGAAGCTGGTGAAAGCCGAAGGAGAGGATCCACGGGCTTTGATCCTGGTCCCCACGCGGGAATTGTCGATTCAGGTAGGGGAAGACATTGCAAAACTGACAACCTATAGTAATTTACGCCATGCAGCGATTTATGGAGGTATAGGCTGGACCAAACATGCAGAGCTGATTAAGCCGGGTATTGATATTCTTGTTGCTACTCCCGGGAGGCTTTGGGATCTGTACCGGGCCGGAGCAGTATCATTGAAAAAAATTAAGACGCTGGTCATTGATGAGGCAGACCGGATGCTTGATATGGGGTTTATTTCTCAGATCAGGCAATTATTTGAAGTCCTTCCTCCAAAACGGCAAAACCTCCTTTTTTCGGCAACTTTTAATGAGAAAGTCGAAGAAATGACGCGTGAGTTTCTGGCTTTTCCGGAACGTATTGAAGTTACTCCTTCGGCCACGCCTGCTTTATTGGTGCAACAATCGTATTATAGGGTACCGAACTATAGGACAAAACTTAATCTGATCCGGAACTTGCTTGAAGATGAGGAGACCTTTAGCCGGGTGCTGATCTTTGTAACAACGAAGGAGCATGCGGAGCAGGTTTTCCAGGTCGTTCGCCGGAAAGTGGAAGGAGAAAAGCGTATCCTGCACTCCAATAAAGGGCAGAATACCCGGATCAACGCGGTCAATGCATTTAAAGATGGCGAGATCCGGATCCTGATCTCCACCGATGTGTCGTCACGCGGGCTCGATGTTCCAATGGTCTCGCATGTCATTAACTTTGATTTACCTTCGCGTTTCGAAGACTACGTTCATCGTATTGGACGCACTGCCCGTGCAAATAATACAGGAGAAGCCATTTCACTGGTAGATCCTTCTGAAGAATATCATCTCCGGAAAATTGAGGAACTAATCCGGATGCAAGTCGTGGAGAAACAGATTCCTGAAGGCTTGGTGATCGAAGCAACCACCCGGTCGGAGCAACAAGATCAGTTACGATTGATAGACAGGCAACGGAAACTTGAAGACCCTGAGTTCAAAGGAGCCTTCCATGAAAAGAAACGGCACCCCTCAGCTTTCGGAAAAAGAAAGACACGAAGAGGCTAACGCCCGGCTGGGGCTGGTTGCTGTAATTGCCGTTATTCCTGTAATAGTTTTTCCAGGATACGTTCTTTTACTTTGAAAACGGTTCCGTGCCTGGTTCCTTGTGGAAAATTAATCGAATCAGTAATAATTTCCCAATTCTGAAGATCTTTCGATCTGACAGCCCCCATATGATGACGGGTATATTCATCGTAGAATACCACCCAGTAACCGTCCACTTTTGTTACCGTGGGCCCCTCTACCCAGTCAGGGGTAATGGGTTTGCTCATCAGTTTATACCCACCGGTGAGAGAATCGCTTGCCGCGATACGAATATGTTTTTTTACAGGGTATTTGGTTTCATCTTTCAGGAACATATAATATCGACCATTTGCTTTTTGAATGGTGGCATCGATCACATTAAATCCTTCATCGTACAGTAACCTGGTTTCGCTGAAAGTTTTGAAATCCCTGGTGATGGTATAATACAGCCGGTGATTGTATTTAGCGTCTCCCATGGTATCTCCCTGAGCGAAGCGCCCCGGGATGGTTGTTGACCAGTAAATCATGTATCCGTCCAGACCTTTATCGTAAAAAATCTCCGGAGCCCAGCAATTTAGCGCTTCGGGTTCGTGTTCCATGACCGGGATATATTGCTGTTCGGACCAGTTTATCAGATCGTCGGACGATGCATAGCCAATTCCTTTTCCATTCCAGCTAACGGTCCAAACCATATGGAATCTGTTGTCAGCACCAATGATTACACAGGGGTCACGCATGAGTTTATCGTTTGAAACCTTTGGTGTGAGGAACGACTGGTCATTTTTCAAGACGTTCCAATGATAGCCGTTACGGCTAAATGCCAGATGGAGTCCGTCCTGACCGTTATCCTTAAAGTATGAAAACAGATAAATCTTTCCTTCAGGATTTTGGCAACCCCCGAAGAGCATTGCAAGCAGCAACAGGAAAAATAATGCTTTAGCGTTCATACTATAATAATTTGTTTTTAATGGTAGTATGGAACCCCATGTTGCTGAAAATTATTATACTATCCTCGGGTGTTGCAAAGCAACATGTTCGTTTCATAGATAAAGATTTATCCAAATTTAATAAATATCTGGAACAAGGAGCAAAAAAAAGCAGGTCTACAGACCTGCTTTTATATCATTGATATGTATTTCTCATTAATAGAATTTTGACCTCTTATCTTCAATTTCGACGGCCTTACGCTGTGCCTCGAATGCCTGATAATTTGCCCTGTATCCAAGCGCCTGGCTTAGCCGTTGCTGTTCTTCCTCTACATTTTCATCCGTTTTTTCGGTAAAAGATACAACTTTAATCACGTAAATGGCAGTATTCCCTTTGATTGGAGGAGAAATCTTGTCTTTTTCCAGGGCGGCAACGGTGCCGGTTACTGCCGGTTCAACTCCCAGCGCGGGGATAGTGTACATGCTGAAATTGATGTCGCTTGCATCTTTTACTTCAGTATTTAGCTTTTGAGCGGTTGCTTCCAGAGGATTTCCTTTTGCGGCCTCCCGAACTTTAACAAATAAGGCATTTGCTTTATTTTCTCTTTTTACAGCAAGTTCCACTCTCGGTTTCACTTCTTCGAAAGGAGCGATCCCTTCTTCGTTTATTGCAACTAAAGTGGCTACCACAAAATTATTTCCAAATTCAAAAATTGTGGAGCCCTCATTATTCTCCAATACATTATTGTCGTCAGCCAAAAAGGCTGCGCGGACTAAGGGCCGTGACTGGACAAGGCCGACAACTTCCTGTTGGTTTTCTTCCACCTGGGCTACTTTCTTTGTTAAATTCTGCGATTTTATAGTTTTCGGGAAAGATTCATTTGTTTGACTTTCACTGGCAAACTTGCTCGCCTGCGCATATATTTTCTGATAAGTCTGGGTGCTTGGCTCAATATTGCGGGTAAGAATAGCCAACCTGGCCTGTTTTACTAATTTCCCTTTCTGAGTTGGTTGAATCAGGTGTACTCCGAATTGGGTGGTGACAGGATAGACCTTGTTTACTTCACCATTGAAGCATGCTTCTTCAAAAGGTTTCACCATCTGATTCCGGCGGAACCATCCCAGATCACCTCCCTTGACTTTTGACCCCGGATCTTCGGAATATTGTTCCGCCAGACTGGCAAAGTTGGCACCCTTTTCTATCAATGATTTCAAACTGTCGGCCAAAGCCAGGGCTTTATCATAGCTGCCTGCAGTCTCAGGTCTGATCAGGATATGACGTGCCTGAACTGAATCGGGAAGATCCCTGAGATCATCCACCTTGGCGAGCTTGTAAGTGTTTCCTTCCTTATAAGGGCCATACACCTGACCTGCTTCACCGTTAAATGCCAGTTCTGCAAGCTCAGGAGTCAGATCCTCTTTCTTCTGATAAATATTCTCAAACCGGACATCTGAATTCACATTCACATATTCTTCATTACCTTTCACAGAAGCAAATTCTGCTTTGATATCTTCGATCCATTTTTTTGTGTTCTGATCATCTTCCTGAGAAGCGGTGACAGGGAAGGTGACATATTCAATTGTTCTTGATGCTGCCTGTTTGTATTCGTCCTGATGAACCTTGTAATAATCTCTCAGTTCTTTGTCTGTTACTTTCACCGCACTATCGGACATAGATGCGTAGGGAACACTGATGTACCGGATATTTGCAGTTTTACTTTTTGCTTTTAATTCCGAGCCTGCATCCGCTTTCGTGACGTAAAGCCCCTGACGGATCAGATTGTTGTATTTGGTGAGGATTCTTTCTTTTTTGATCTGTTCTTCAATATAGAGCCAGTATGCTTTTCTCTGATCTGTCGCATTATTTTCAAGCGATTTGAGAAATTGAAGAATAGCCGATTTATCGACCTGTCCTGTCTGGGGATTTGTAAAAAGCTGTTGGATAATCGGATGAATATTTGACCCTTGGATCATATCGAAAAGTTCATCTGAACTAACGGTCAATCCAAGTTCGTCATAAACATCACCCATTACAGCTTCACGGACAAAATCCTGCCACACTTGTTCCCGAACCTGCATCCAGGCATTGTCGTCAAGTTGGGTCTGCCCGCTATTCATCTTGTAAATTTCGGCAGTTTCTTCGATTTTTTTCTGAAAATCAGGATATTGAACCGACTTCCCGTTAATCTCAGCGATTTTCATCTGCGAAGGTTTCATCAGGGAACTTCCTGCGTTTAACATGTCACCCAAAATGAAAGCAAGTAATGCCAGACCAATAACAACTGCTACTAATATGCCAGCACGATTTCGTATTCTCTGTAAGGTAGCCATTTATTGAAAATTAATTGAATTATGTTTTTTTTATTTTTAATTTTTGCGCTACGAAGATAATAATTTTAGATTTTAATCTTTAAAATTAAGTTTTTATTTTAACGGAATGGTGTGGAAGAAAATGGTTTCCTCGTCAGCAGGTTGTTTCCTTACTTTTGTCCGGATATAACCTTCAGATTGACCATCTCAATCCGGGTACTGGTTGCCTTGAGTATCTTAAAGCGGAATTTTCCGATCGTGATCACCGTGTTGATTTTAGGGATGCTTTCATGGTGAAAGAGAATATATCCGGCAAGGGTTTCATAGTTTTCATCCAGCGGAAAGCCCAAATCATATTTTTCATTTAGCACATCCAGATCGATCCTTGCGGAGAAAATATATTCGTTTTCGCTAATTTGCTTTTCAACCCAATCGATGGTATCATGTTCGTCTTCAATCTCTCCGAATATTTCTTCCAGGATATCTTCACTGGTTACCATACCCGAGGTTCCTCCGAATTCATCCACGACAATTGCAATACTGCGATGCTGCTGAATAAAAGTGCTTAGTAGTTTGCTTGCTGACATGGTCTCGGGAACAATCAGCACGGTTTTCATGGCCGACCGGATCGACTCAGGGTTGGAAAAGATCGTGGAATGGTGGATATAACCAATGATGTTATCAATATTGTCCTGATAAAAAAGGACCCTGGAGTAACCGGTTTCGATAAATTTCTGTCTGAGGTCATCAAAGTTGGAATTGATATCGATCGCAGCTATCTCAGTACGCGGTACCATGATCTCACGCAGTTTGACCTTTGAGAAGTCCATCGCATTGCGGAAAAGCTTAACCTCATTATCAATATGCTCTTCATGATGCACGGAGGTATAATCTTGTTCTTTATTAGTAAAGTGGTCAAGATCAATCTTGTTAAAAAAAAACGTTCCAGTTTCATTATTCCCGGGCTCAAGGGAAGTTTTAAGGAAAACGGTACCTGAAAATCGGTCGATCAGCCATGACAACGGATAAAATAAACAGTAAAAAAGGAAGAACGGAACTGCGCCGGCCCGTATGATCGCGTTTGGGTTAAATCGAAAAAAGGCCCGGGGGATGAGTTCAGCCGTGAGCAAAATAACGGGAGCGGCAAAAACGGTCTGGATCAGAATTACTGCCAGACCTGAATGAATAACAGGGTAAAGTATGCCTTCAGTTTGGTTGAAGAATGCCAGGCCGAACACGGCCAGTGAGATGTATCTCCCGATCAGCACTGTTGCTATGTATTGTCTGGAATTTTCGGTAAAAAAACTCAGTATGTGTGAACTGAGGAAATGATTTTTTTTATCCAGTTCCAAACGAAGCTTATTGGCCGAAACAAAGGCAATTTCCATTCCAGGAAAAAAGACGGAAAGAAAGAGGGAAACAAGAATGACAAGGAGAATTTCCATTCGCTACTCGTTTACTTCCAGGTACAATGAACTTTCCCGTATCTTTTTAATTTGCCAGTTGGTCATGCTTTGATCCGATTCAAATCCAATCCCGTTGATAATCTGATCTGTTCCAATGACTTTTACAAATTTATCGGAATAGATTTTACCGGTTTTTCCTTCCCAGATGAGTTCTTCTGTTTTTAGTGTGTCTCCTTTCTGATTGATAACGACCACATTATTTTTTGCGATCCATTTTTCTTCTCTTTGAAAAAACTGGGCGTAATCGGAAGTCATTTTTGAACTGATCTTCATGTTGGGACCGAATTGTTCTATTTTAACTCCTTTGGGGAATTCCGTGTATGGTACCTCATCCTCATTCTGGCTATATTCAACCATCAGGGGCGTGCTCAACCTGAATTTTACAACAGATGAGTCTGACTTGAGCATTTCAAAATTTTCCGCTTCCATGGTTGGCAGCCTTTCACTGGTAGACAACTCCTTGATCCTTTCTATTTTGTTCTCACACGAAAAGAAAAGCATTGCGGATCCTAACAGGAAAACCGCAATGCTTGTATATGAATATCTTCTTTGCTTATATGAATTATTTTCTTGCACGCACTCTGCTTGTCTCATTGATCCAACTACCATAAGTGATGGTCTGTCCATCCTGATATCCTCCGAAGAATAGGGTTTCCTTGTCAGGGAAATAAACCTTATATGTATTGATCCTATTGTTGGCTTTCGAGAAAACTTCCGGGTCAACCCGCTTGGCTTTTTCATAATAATCAACCGCTAACCAATATAATGATAAATGATCGAATTCATCTTTCCCGTAATTTTTGCTGTAATGCGCATAGATATCGCCGATCAGTATTAACGCCTCTCCATCATTAGGATTATTTTCCAGTGCTTTCCTGGCATACGCGCGGGCTTGCTGAAAGTTACTTTCTTTGGCAAAAGTAAAGGCAGCCAATTCATAATAATATTTGGCGAGTAATTCCTTATCTGTTTCAGCAGCTATCGCATTCTGATAATATTCCTTAGCCTTATTGAACTCATCACGTTTCATGAACAGGCGGGCCATGTTGAACGCTGCTTCAGGAGAAGGATCCAGAGCATAGAGTTTTTCAGAGGCACGGGCATAAAGATCACCGTCTGTACATTCCCGCTTGCCTAAAACCCGCAGCATATTTTTCAAAGCATCCACATCCTTGGCAATCTCATCGAACTTTGGTGTATATAAGGCCAATAGTGCTTCACAGTCGGCAGCACCACTGGTTTGAAATAACTCATCGATCATGGATTTCGATTGCGTATACTTTTCGTTTTTAGGATCCTTTGCAAGGTTAGCATCCACAACGCCCGAAACTAACTCGTAATTGGCTGCCACGTCTTCCTTTTTCAATTCCTCCATACCAAATAACCGTTTTGTCACCTGCATGTATACAACCAATACAGCCATTTCTGTTTCGTTTTTTTCCAATTGGATGGATTCCTTCAGCTCATTATAGGCGGTCTTAAGAACAGTTTCCAACTGCTCATCAGTCATGTCCTGATTGTTAAGCTTATACTCGAGATAATCGGTTGCTTTCCGTCCCAACACAAAGCCTTTTTGGTCAAAGTATTTGAGCCGTTTGTCATAAACCATCATCAGGGTATCGGTATAGGCATCTTTTGTAGCCTGATCAGAGGCCGATTTTATAAAAGATGAATACATATTGGCTCCGTGAATGTAAATGTTGATGGAGGATTTAGGGTATTTGTTAAACAGAACCCTCCACGGACCAAGTGCTGATTTGAAGTCATTTTGCTTATAAGATTGATCATACATCGTATAGGTGCTCATGAACGCTGTTTCTTTGGCTTTCACCAGCTCATCGGTGGTTCTTGTATCAACCCCCGCTTCACCTGGTTCTCCGGCCTGACCTTGCTGGCCAGTCGGAAGGTCACCGTCGAAACTGAAATCGATGACATTGCTTGGATTATTTTCGATGTCAACTTTCCTTGAGTCATCAATGAAAGTGAATTTTAAGTATTTACTTTTATTGTCCACTGTCATTTTATATTTCCCGTCGAAGCTGGTCATGAATGCCTCAGATGACTTATGAGCCTCGACGGTCACACCGGCAGCAACTTTCCCTTCCCGGTAAACAGTACCTGTAATTACCCGTTGTGCATAGGCCGACATGCTCATCAGCACAGCCATGGTAAAAGCGAGTAGTTTTGTTTTTGATAGCAAAGATTTCATTTTATATTACTTTTAGTTTTTAATTGCTGTTATGAAATTAGTTCTGATCACCTCTTTACAGAGAATTTTTCTGTCAAGACTTATTTCATCTTTTAAAAATTGCCTTTTTGATTGTTAATATATTCAGGCTGTCAAAAATAATTCTAATTTCCGAATAATTTATACGAAAAATATTATCAATAACAGCTTCAGTGTTAAACTTTTGTTAAAATGCTAAGATAAAATGTTTTATCACAGGCATAGATTCAAAATACATGCCAACTTAAAGATTATACTCCAAAACTTTATTTAAACCGAATAACGCCAGATTAAATTGCACAAAGATGGTATTTTTTAAATTTTTATCAAAAAATTCCGCATCGCCTCCGGTAAGAATAACCTTTAAATTTGCGTAAATAGTGTTAAAATATTGAATAGTTTGTTCCGCTTCAAATATAAGTCCCAGTTGAACGCCCGCTCTTATTGCTGATTCTGTATCTCTTCCAATCGGTTGAAATTCCGTTTGTGGTGTTACCAAAGGTAGTTTCTCTGTATAATGATTCAGTGCCTTGAACCGGGTAACCAATCCCGGCGAAATATTTCCGCCCAGATACTCGTTGTTTTTTGTGACCAGATCATAAGTAATAGCAGTACCGGCATCTATGACCAAAATATTTTCGCCAGGGAAAAGGCAGGATGCTCCTATTGCTGCGGCTAATCTGTCAGCGCCCAGTGTTTCGGGAGTCTTGTAAAGGTTCACGACAGGGACCGGGGTCAGATAGTCAAATTCAATAAACTGCTCAAATGAAGCACTGAGAAAATGACGTACCTCATCCGGATAATCCCGGACGGAAGAAAGAATGGCTTTGTTTAGCTGAGGATACTCGTCCAGTAGAAGCTGAAGATGATTCACTTTCAGCTCGTCGAGCGGCACGTTAAACATGAGGTCGTAATCGTTAAAAACGGCCAGCTTAATGCGCGTATTGCCGATGTCGATAATCAGGTTCATATTTCAATTCGCTGACTGATGTCCAATGCCTGCACCGAGTGGGTTAGCGCTCCGACAGAAATATAGTCTACTCCGGTTGCTGCAACTTCTTTGAGTCGTTCAATGGTCATATTTCCTGACGCCTCTACCTTCGCTCTTCCGTTTATCATTTTGACCGCACTTGTCATCGTTTCAATATCCATATTATCGAGCATAATGATATCGGCATGAGCATCAATTGCTTCCTGTACCTGTTGCAAGGTGGTGGTTTCGACCTCGATCAGGATTCCTTTTGATATTTTTGATCTGACCTGTTTGATTGCCGGAGTAATTCCTCCAGCTACATCAATATGGTTATCCTTGATCATGACCATATCGAAAAGCCCAATGCGGTGATTGGTTGCGCCTCCTGTTTTGACTGCATATTTGTCGAGCAGACGAAATCCCGGCAGCGTTTTTCTTGTATCGAGGATTACTGTTTTGTCGCCTGCAAGTGCTTCTGCATATTGAGATGCCATGGTTGCGATCCCCGACATCCTCTGAAGAAAGTTCAAAGCGGTGCGTTCACCTGTTAAAAGGGCACGGTAACTGGTTTCAAAGCGAACAATGATGTCACCTTTTTTTATATGACTACCTTCCTTCACTTCAGGGTTCCATACCAATGCCGGATCAAGTTTGCGGAAGACCATTTCTGCAACCGGCAGTCCGGCCACTGTGCCATTGGCTTTGGCGACCATGAAGGCTTTTTTCCTGATGTCCGAAGGGATTAGATTATCAGTGGTGATATCCCCCGTGGCAACATCCTCCTGGATGGCCATGTTAATTAGTTTTTCAGCAGCTTCTATTTCTTTTGTGTTCATTTTTTTATCGGGATAAATTCAGGATCTTTATCTTTTTGTTGAATGATATGTACTCTGTAGTCGGGATCCTCCTGTTTATATTCTTCACGGATATGACCGCCCCTGCTTTCTTTCCGCAATATCGCTGATTGAATGATCAATTCACAAATCTTGGTCACCTGGCTGCACTTTAATAAATTATAGTCGGGTATAGTCGGATTGATCTTTGATCTGATTTCGGCGAGACGGAACAAAGCATCTTTCAGGTCTTGTTCATTTCTGACGATACCCACTTTGTCTGATACCAGATCGGCGATTTCGTTTTTAATACTGAGAAAAAAGGCTTCATATTCCTTTAAATTAGTCATTGTCTTCTGTTCGGCGACGGGAACATCCTTTTTTTTGCATGATGCCGCTTTTTCGCTCGCCCGTTTTCCGAATACCAGACATTCCAGCAGCGAGTTACTGGCGAGCCTGTTTGCTCCCATTACTCCTGTTGAAGCCACTTCACCACAGGCAAATAACCCGGGGATATTTGTTTCCCCGTTCAGGTCTGTTTTGACACCTCCCACCATATAGTGGGCTGCCGGAGCAATTGGCAACAGATCGGTGGTCATATCATAGCCAAATTCCATCAATTTTTTGAAAATATTGGAAAAACGTCTTTTTACCTTTACCGGATCAAGATGCTTGAGTGAAAGAAATACAAATGGCTGCTGATCTTTCTTCATTTGCTGATAGATGGAAAAGGCCACGACATCGCGTGGAGCCAGTTCAGCCAGGGGATGGATTTCTTTCATAAAGCGTTCTCCTTTTTTATTGAGGAGCCATGCGCCTTCACCCCTGACTGCTTCACTGATCAGAAATGCATCCTGGTTCTCGATACAAAGTGCAGAGGGATGGAACTGGATAAATTCCATATCTTCCACCTTCGCGCCCGCTTCATAAGCCAATGCTACTCCATCCCCCGTGGCGGTATGTGGATTGGTGGTCCGGCTAAAAATGCGGGAAAGTCCCCCGGTGGCCAGAATACAGGCAGGTGCTTCGAAAATGATGTTGTTCCCGTTTGTGAAATCCAAAGCCTGAACACCTGTGCAAACGCCTTCCTGAATGATCAGCTTTGTAATTGCAGTGTATTCAAAAATATGAATCGTTTTTTGTTCAAGAACCTTTTTCAGCATAAAACAGGTTAGTTCTTTCCCTGTAGCATCGCCTCCTGCATGTAGTATTCTCCTTTTGCTATGCCCGCCTTCGAGTCCGAGAACCAGTTTCCCGTTCACTTTATCGAACTGCATTCCCATGGCGATGAGTTCCAGGATGCGATCGCGCCCTTCATTGACCAGAATTTCAACCGCTTCTTTTTCGCATAGCCCGCGACCGGCAACAAGTGTATCTTCAAAATGTAATGCAGTAGAATCATCTTCTCCTATGGCTCCTGCAATACCCCCTTGAGCATAATAGGAATTGCTTGTATCCAGCTCTGATTTGGTAATCAGGGCAACTGTACCGTATTTTGACGCATGAAATGCAGCTGTAAGGCCCGCAAGTCCGCTGCCGGCAATAATTGTATCAAATTTCATTTTTTGCATGAGACGGCAAGCTATCTTTTTGTTAATCGGGTGGTAAAGGTACAAAAACTGTTTAATCGGGGGCTCAGAATCAGAAGGATGTTAGGATTTATTTAATGACAGCCTGAGCTTATCGTATGCTTAATATTGAATTTTAAAAAAAAGGGCTGTCAACCAGCCCCTTCATTTCATCTTTTCAGTTATTCCGGTTCTTTGTTTATAACTCTTTGATCTTGATATTCTTGAAGAAAACGCTGTCACCATGATCCTGAAGAGCAATAAAACCTTCTTCAGCTACATTGGCAAAATTTTCATTCAGCGCCGGGAATTTACTGTCAGCTACCATTGCTTTCCAGTCGTCAGTCCATAAATGGTATTCGACAACAGTTGCACCGTTTTGCTTATGCACAACAGTTCCCTTAAAACAGATAATTTCAACATTGTTCCATTCGCCTGCAGGTTTTGCATTCTGAGGTTTGGCAGGAATGAGGTCATATAAAGATCCTGCCTTACGGTTACCATCTTTTCCAAGCATAGCGTCAGGATGACGTTCGTTGTCCAGAACCTGCATTTCAGGAGCGGTTTTATAAATCGGCCAGTCGGCAACTTCCTGTCCCAGATAGAAGATACCTGAATTTCCGCCTTCTGAAATTTTCCAGTCCAGTTTAAGATGGAAGTTTTTGAATTTTTTGTCATAAAGGATATCTCCGCCGTTATCAGCTCCGGCTTCGCCTTTTCCTGATCCCTGGCACATTAAAGTTCCATCGGAAACGATCCATGCACCCGGCACAACAGTCTTATTTACACCACGCCATCCTTCCGTATTTTGTCCGTTAAATAATAATTTCCAGCCTTCCTGTTGTTCTGCGCTGGTCAATGCATTGTCTGCTGCCACTTCCTCAATTTTAGCGGAATCTTGCGCTTCTGCAGTTGTTTCAGTTTTTTTCTGACCACCCGTGCAAGCAATGGCAAGAAATAAAACTCCGGTTAACAGGTATGAAAAAAAATTTCTCATTTGAATTGAATTTTAGGTTATTGAATAAATTTAAAATGTTTCCATATAGTTTACGAAATTAATAAAAAAATCTTCTCTGCACATAACAAGTCTTCGGTAGAATCGTACAGAATTTAAAATTGCACCGCTTAATCTCATGTTTGTGAACCGTTCATTAAGGTTGCGTTTTAAAAAGTTATGAAACCGGGAAAGACGAATTGTTTTATTAATTTCGATAGATTTTTTTGAAGAAGATTGAATGGAGGTAGAAATAAAATGAAACAAGATGTTGCCTTACGACACCCAAAAGTGTGATGGTCATTCAGCAACATGGAGTTCCATACTGCCGGTAAAAACAAGTTACTATATTTGAAAAATTATGAATGCTGAAAAACCGAAGAGAATTGGAATTTTAACAGCCGGAGGAGATTGCCCCGGATTGAATGCTGCTATCAGGGGAGTTGGAAAAACTGCCATTGTGAATTACGGAATGGAGGTTATTGGTTTTACTGCCGGGTTTTCGGGCCTCATCGAAAAGGAATATGTACAATTAAAGGAGAATAATCTTTCCGGCATTTTGACACTCGGGGGTACCATCCTTGGAACTTCAAGAGAAAAACCTTACAAGTTTGTAAAAGAAGGCGATAATGAAAAGCCAGAGTTGATCAAAAACAATTATCATGAACTTGGACTGGATGCCTTGGTCTGTATCGGGGGTAACGGGACCATGAAAACGGCCGACAGATTAAGGGAAGAAGGACTAAATGTAATTGGCATTCCCAAAACGATCGACAATGATGTATGGGGAACTGATGTTACGTTTGGTTTTGATTCGGCCATTCAGATAGCGACCGAAGCCATCGACCGTTTGCACACCACTGCCAACTCACACCAGCGGGTAATGATCATTGAAGTGATGGGACATCATACAGGCTGGATTGCATTATATGCCGGGATGGCAGGAGGAGGTGATATTATCCTGTTACCTGAGCTGGATTATAACATCAGGTCGGTGTGCAAAAAGATTGAAGAACGTTATGAAAATAAAAAGGCCTATTCTATCGTGGTTGTGGCTGAGGGAATTAATCATCCCGGTGACCTGTCGGCCGGCCGCTACGTGGCTGAAGCCATTCACACTTATACCGGCATCGAAACCCGGGAAACCGTGTTGGGTTATGTTCAAAGGGGAGGAAGTCCAAGCCCGATGGACCGTATTCTTGCTACCCGGTATGGTGCATTTGCTGCCCAGTGCATTGCGCAGGGTGACTTCGGAACCATGGTCGCTATAAAGAATAACAACCTGATTACCATTCCTCTCAGCGAGATTAGTGATCGCCTCCGGTTTGTGGAAAAGGATCATCCGCTTATTGTAAAAGCAAGGCAGATGGGGGTTTCATTTGGAGATGAATAAATTGAATCGTGAATAATGAGTCGCAGGTCTTGAGTAAGGTTTTACCTGGCTTGCAGGTTATTGCTTTTCGACGGTCGCATTAAAGCGGAAGCCGATCCCGTGGATATTAAGGATCTTGATGTCCGGATCACCATTTAAATATTTCCGCAAACGGGAGATAAAAACATCAAGGCTTCTGCCCAGATAGTAATCGTCGGAACCCCATACACTCTTCAATATTTCTGACCGGCTGAGTACCGTGTTGGGATGCTCGCAGAAATACCTGAGCAACTGGGCTTCTTTATAGGTTAATATTTTACAGGTACCCTGATGCAGGAGGGTCAGGTTGTCATAATAGAAATCGAAACTCCCCACCTTACAGTTTTTTATTTCCAGGAGCAGGCTGTCAAGAGGTTGGCTTCGTTTTAAAAATACCTTGATCCTCATCAGCAGTTCAACCATGCTGAAAGGTTTGGTAATGTAATCATCGGCCCCGAGGGTAAAGCCATTGATCTTGTCTTCAGGAAGCGATTTTGCGGTCAGAAACAAAATAGGTACGATCTGGTTGGTTTCCCTTATTTTTTTTGCCAGGGAAAAACCATCCAGTTTTGGCAGCATAACATCAAAAAGACAAAGATCGAAACTCTCATTTGTAAAGATACTGAAGGCTTTCTCACCATCGCTGGTTTCAGTCACCTCATATCCTGCTTCTGAAAGATGATCGCAGATAATGAAGTTCAGTGTGCTGTCATCTTCAACCAAAAGAATCTTTTTTCCTGTAAAATCCATAACTTAATCAGGTATAATTAATGTAAAAATGCTGCCTTTGGGCGAATTCTCAATCACCCTGATTTTCCATCCATGACCTTCAGTAGTCTTTTTTACATAATCGAGGCCGAGCCCGAATCCTTTTACATTATGCACGTTGCCCGTTGGGATACGAAAAAAACGGTCGAATATTTTTTTCCTGTATTGTCGGGGAATCCCAATCCCGTGATCGGCAAAACTGATCTCAACACGATCTTTATAATGTTCGAGCTGAATTTTTATTTCGGGTTTGTCATCGCTGTATTTAAATGCATTATCCAGAATATTATAAATGATATTGCAGAAATGAAAGGGATCTGCCTGGATAGTTACAGGTGCAGGAGGAATACTCATTTCAATGGTATAATGATCTCCGCTTTGGCTGTTCCTGAATTCATCGACACATTTATTCAGAAAGTCTGATAATTCAATTTCCTGTTTCTCCAATTGTAGTTTTTTCTTTTCAATACTGGCCATCTGCAACACCTTTTCAATCTGAAGCGAAAGCCGTTGGGTCTGTTCTCCGATAATTCCTGCATATTTCTCCAGCCGCTTGGGTTGCTTTATGATTGCCGGATCAGCCAATACCTTGGCTGACAGGTCGATCGAGGCGATTGGCGTCTTGAATTCGTGGGTGAGGTTGTTAATGAAATTTTTTTGTACCTCACTGAGTCGACGCTGTTTGATGATAATATAAAGCGTGTAGCTGAAAAATAAAATAACGATGAACAAAATGCCGTTCACCACATACCAGGTATGGATGTTGTTGCTGTAATATTTGGAACGGTTTGGAAAATAGACGCCAAAATAATACGTGTATTTTTTACTGGTGGGGAGAGGACAAATTTTCTTCTCAGTCTTGGTGCGATAGTGATCCTCAAAAAATTCCTCATCCGAGTCGCATCCTGCTTTTTTGGGAGATTTGATGGACTCCCGGTGCATCGTATCGTTCTTTCCCTTTAACGAAATACCATACACCATTTTTTTGCTATCGCAATCATAGATGGCATATTCAAAATCGAGACTGAGGTTGTATTTTTTAAATTCCTTGATCAAAAAATGCTCCAGCAACGAGAGATTGATTTCATCATTTACATTGACCACATAATAATTATTGGAAATTTGATCAACTTCGATAATATTGGGATTGGTCGTTCTTCCTGTAGACTTATTGTTATACTCAATTAAGTGGCGGGCTACGTTTTTCAGAGCCTGTGTTGCGACATCATGAAACCGGGTTTCATTGAGATCGGCCGTGTTTTTTAAAAAAAAGAATTGTATCAGCAGAATGCCAAGTACTGAAATTGTGGCTAAAATGATGACGATCCGGATTGTATTTCTTCCCATGTTCCCTTTTACAGCTACCTTTTTTACGGCTACGAAGCTAATCAAAAAAAGTCACAGAAAAGCTCATTAACAAATTGTTAACAAAAGTTTGAGGAAATTTACAAAGTAAAAGAACATCTACTGGATAGTCTTAATTATCTTTGGTTCGCTTATAGGTAAAAAAGTAAGATATGAAGATTAAATTGATGATGTTGATTCTTGCTGTTCTTTGCATCGGGAAAAAGGCGCAGGCGCAGGCCAAAGTCGTATTCGATCGTGTGGAACATGATTTTGGCACATTTAAAGAGGAAGGTGGACTGCAAACGCATACTTTTACTTTTGTAAATAATGGGAATACACCCCTGATACTAAATAATGTAATGGCTTCGTGCGGGTGTACAACTCCCGAATGGACACAGAAGCCTGTCGCTCCGGGTGAAAAAGGCTTTATAAAAGTGAGTTATAATCCTCAGGGAAGGCCGGGGCCCTTTCATAAGACCATTACAGTGTCGACCAATGCGGATAATGCGCAGACAATTCTTCGTATTGAAGGAGTGGTTGAACCCCGGCCTAAAACGCTTTCAGAACTTTATCCCCGACAGATTGGCCCGGTGAGAGCACGGTCAAATCATGTTAATTTTTCTTCGATCAGGCAAAATGAAGTGTTGAGTGATACACTCGAGATTGTCAATGATTCCGGGTCCACGGTTCATCTGTCGTTCCGGACTCCTCCTCCTCATTTAAAAGTTCGTGTTGAGCCGGCTGCCTTGAAGCCAAATGAAAAGGGGAATATTATTATTACTTATGATGCCTCCAGGGTAAATAGTTTTGGTTTCGTTATTCACCGTATTTATATGGATGTGGATGGAAAATCTGATTATAATAACTCAATAGGAGTAACAGCTACTATCGAAGAAGATTTTTCATCATTTACCCCGGAAGAACTGGCAACCGCTCCATCGATTTCATTCAATACGATGAGTCACGACTTTGGCAATATTAAGCAGGGAGACCGGGTAGAGTATGATTTTATTATTCAGAACAGAGGGAAACGCGATCTGATTGTCAGAGATGTCAAAACTCAGTGCGGATGCACAGTCGTGTCGCCGGCAAAAAAGGTGATCAGTCCGAACGAAAGTGTTCCGGTAAAGGTAATTTTTAATTCAACAGGAAAGCGAGGCCGTCAGAACAAAACGATTACCGTGATTACTAATGATCCCAGGAGACCGACCAGCATTTTGCGAATTTCAAGCAATGTCAATGAATCCTGAAATAATATTTCTGAAATTGTTAAGGGCCGCTTTAAGTTTTAAAGCGGCTTATTTTTTTTATCTCTGATGAAATTTTACCTTCGTAAAAATTTGTAAGATGATTGACAATGAGCATCACCATATAGAGAATGAGGAAGAGTACAAGGGATTGGTGGTTCACAGAGGGATTGAACAACCCGGATCATTCAATGAAAATTCAGTCAGACGCTTTCTGAAAAATAAGAAAAAGGCGGCGCTTTCGGCCGATGATTACGTGAAGGGGATCCTGGAGGGAAATATTACGGTGCTGAGTCAAGCTGTTACCATGGTCGAAAGTTCACGAAAAGATCATCAGGAAATTGCTCAGAAGATCATTCTGAGATGTCTTCCGCATAGCGGGAATTCGATTCGTATCGGCATTACAGGAGTTCCGGGAGTGGGAAAGAGTACTTTTATTGAATCGATGGGGAAATACATCACGTCTCAGGGACATAAACTCGCCGTTCTTGCTATTGACCCGAGCAGTGAGCGTTCTCGTGGAAGTATATTGGGTGACAAAACAAGGATGGAAGAATTATCAGCCGATCCGAATGCTTATATCAGACCGTCACCTTCGGCCGGTTCATTGGGTGGTGTTGCACGGAAAACCAGGGAGACGATCATTCTTTGTGAAGCCGCGGGTTTCGATATCATATTCATTGAAACGGTTGGCGTAGGGCAAAGTGAAACAGCAGTCCATTCCATGGTCGATTTTTTTCTGTTGCTTATGCTGGCAGGAGCTGGTGATGAGCTTCAGGGAATAAAAAGGGGAATTATGGAAATGGCCGATGCCATCGCGATCAACAAAGCCGATGGTGATAATATTGCAAGAGCTGAAATGGCGCGGGTGCAGTATATGAATGCTCTTCATCTGTTCCCCCCTGTCGAATCAGGATGGGTCCCTAAGGTACTCACCTGTTCTGCGGTTAAAAAGAACGGGATTGATCAGATCTGGAAAACGATTGGGGATTATATGAGCAAAGTGAACGGGAATGATTATTTCCAATATAAGCGAAACGAGCAATCCAAATTCTGGATGTATGAAACAATTAATGAGCAATTGAAGAATAATTTTTATCAAAATCAGCAAATAAAAGGAATAATACAGGGATTTGAGCAGAAAGTACTGAACGGGGAAATGAGTTCATTCGTTGCTGCAAGGCAGTTGCTCGACTTTTATTACCAAACGAGACATATCGAAAAATAGAATCATCGTATTGTTAACAATTTATAAAATGAATAAAAAATGAAAAATTTCGCCTTGTTGTTTGTTTTTGTCCTATTCCTGGCTTCCTGTCAGATGGGTTCAAAAAAATACAGTATTTCCGGGAATATAGCCGGACAGGATTCAGGTAAAGTGTACCTCGTGAAAGCCCAGGCAGGACAACCTGTCAATTTGGATACCGCCGACCTGAAGGGCGGTAATTTTAAGTTTGAAGGAGAAGCCGATGTCCCTGCTGAGCTTCATTATCTCAGGTTGAATGACCGTGATTATTTCGCTCAGTTTTTTCTTGAAAATAAAGGTATAAAAGTGACTGCATTTAAGGATAGTCTCCAGGCAACAAAAGTAACGGGTTCGCCGGAAACAGATATTTTCAATGCCTATCTGGAAGAATTGAACGCGATGGGAAAGAAGATGAACCAATACCGGCAGGAATATTCTAAGGCAGTGTCTTCAGGTAATCAGCAGGAAGTTGACAGGATACGGGTCGATATCGAAGCAACCTCCGACAATATGATGGTTTATTCCAAAAATTTTGTGAAAGAAAACAGGACATCAATTGTTGCACCGTTCATCACTATTTCTCAATTGGCACCGCAACTTGAATACGCGGAATTGAAATCGCTTGTGGATACGTTTTCCGCGGAACTTGACAGTTCCGTGTATGTGACGGAGTTGAAGAAATTCGTGGAACTTCAGGCAAAAACAGCAGTGGGTGCAATGGCTCCCGATTTTACAATGAACGATCCTGAAGGAAATCCTTTTACCCTGTCATCATTGCGGGGAAAATATGTTTTGGTCGACTTCTGGGCGGCATGGTGCGCTCCCTGTCGTCAGGAAAATCCTAATGTGGTGGCAGCTTACCATACTTTTAAGGATAAAGGCTTTGATATTATTGGTGTTTCACTTGACCGCGACAAGGATGCATGGCTGAAAGCAATCAGCGACGATAAATTGACATGGCATCATGTATCAGACCTGAAATACTGGCAAAATGAGGCCGCAAGGCTTTATGGGATTAACTCAATCCCTCATTCTGTTCTTCTGGATAAAGAAGGAAAAATAATTGCAAAAAACCTGAGGGGTGAAGAACTTCAGCAAAAGCTGAAGGAATTAATGCCCTGATCGATCATAAAAGTAAAGCCGGTGAAAGCCGGCTTTTTTTACCTCTTTACCTGTCATATTAAGGATAATTAAGTCAGAACAGAACAAGAATTTACAGAACTTTTTTGGTGCCTGATCTGTTTTGCTGTAAGTCGAAAAATGATGATTGACAAAACTGAAGCAAACCATGTGAAGAATCATCTGCATGATTTATCATGGTGAGGTTCAGATCGTCTTAAATAAATAAATGACATAAAATGAACTACGATGTTTTAGTTATTGGGAGTGGTCCGGGTGGATATGTTGCCGCGATCAGGGCTGCCCAGCTTGGAATGAAAGTAGGAGTTGTTGAACGCGAAAACCTGGGTGGTATTTGTCTGAATTGGGGGTGTATCCCTACCAAATCGTTATTAAAAAGTGCCCAGGTATACGAATATGCCAAACATGCATCCGACTACGGCGTATCCATACAGGGTGAACTGAAACCTGATTTTGATGCGATGGTGAAACGAAGCCGGGAAGTGGCTGACGGAATGAGTAAGGGAGTGCAGTTCCTTTTTAAGAAGAACAAAGTTGAAGCCATCACAGGCACGGGAGCGCTGGCCGCCAAAAACACAGTCGAAGTGACTACCGCCGATGGAAAAAAGCAAAATTATACTGCGAAACATATTATCCTGGCTACGGGCGCCCGTTCACGCGAGCTGCCCAGCCTGAAACAGGACGGAAAAAAGATCATTGGTTACAGGGATGCCCTGGTTCTGTCAAAAATTCCCAAATCAATGGTCGTGGTGGGTTCAGGAGCTATCGGTAGCGAGTTTGCATACTTTTATCAGTCATTGGGAACCCAGGTCACACTGGTCGAATTTATGCCTGCCATCGTGCCCAATGAAGATGAAGAAGTTTCGAAGGCTCTGGAACGTTCATTTAAAAAGAACAAGATGGAGGTGCTCACCAGCGCTTCTGTTGAGGCAGTTGACACGTCCGGCGAATTATGCCGGGTAACCATTAAAACGAAAAAGGGAGAACAGGTCGCTGAAGCAGAGATTGTTCTGTCGGCTGTCGGAATTACCTCCAATATTGAGAACATTGGGCTGGAGAAAATGGGAATTGAAATTGAGAAAGGGAAAATCAAGGTTGATGAATATTACCGGACCAATGTGGAGGGTATATATGCTATTGGCGATATTGTTCATGGACCTGCTTTGGCTCATGTGGCGTCAGCCGAAGGAATTGCCTGTGTTGAAAAAATAGCCGGGATGAATCCTCATCCGATCGATTATGATAACATTCCCGGATGTACTTACACGGGTCCCGAAGTGGCATCGGTAGGACTGACTGAGAAAAAGGCGCGGGAAGCCGGATATGAACTGAAAATAGGAAAATTCCCTTATTCTGCGAGTGGTAAGGCCAGCGCGGCAGGGCAAAAGGACGGATTTGTGAAACTGATTTTCGATGCCAAATATGGCGAATTGCTCGGGGCGCACCTGATCGGCGGGAATGTGACAGAAATGATCGCGGAACTGGTTGTGGCTAAAAAACTGGAGATTACGGGCCATGAACTGATCAAATCCATTCACCCGCATCCAACTATGAGTGAGGCTATTATGGAAGCTGCTGCTGCTGCTTATGAAGAGGTTATTCATCTTTAAGTGATAGATTCATCATGTTAGCCCGGCTTAATGCCGGGTTTTTTATTTAAACCTTCATAATTTGAATAAATGAATAAATAATTCGATTATTCATAATCTATTGATTTTCAGTTGGAAATTTTTGTTGTGAACAAAAAAAGCTATTTTTGTCGGCTTATCACTAACCTTAATTACGATGAAAAAAACTATTCTATTTGGTATTTTCTACCTGATGGCTGTCTCCTCAATCTTCGCGGGTGGTATTTTAACTAATGCCAATCAGAGCGCTCAGTATGTCAGGATGTTGTCCAGAAATGCTTCTATGCAGGTCGATGCTGTTTATTTCAATCCTGCAGGTGTGGTAAAAATGGATGATGGTTTTCATTTTGCCTTGAATAACCAGAGTATTTTTCAGACTAAAACAATCGAGAACCGTTTCCCGTTGCTGAACACATCTGTTTATAAAGGAGATGTTTCTGTACCGGTATTTCCAACAGGGTTTGCGGTATACAAAAGAGATAAGCTGGCCTTATCTTTCGGGTTTGGTCCCAATTCAGGAGGAGGAACCGCAGAATATAACACCGGACTTCCTTCTTTTGAAACTTCAATCGCCCAGATCCCGCTCAGTTTAAAGGCATCGGGTATTGATGTGGATGCATATTCCGCCGATCTGTATTTCAATGGTGAATCCGTTTTCTGGGGAGGTCAGTTGAACATGTCCTGGGCATTCAGCGATGTCGTTAGCGGGGCCGTTGGTGTTCGGGTGATTCTTGCAGGAAATGATTACGAGGGTCATATTAAAAGAGTTAGTGTGATTCAAGATGGTGAGAGTATCCTTGTAAGTGATTTAATGACAGGGTTGGCAGCTCAGGCTTCAGCCGGAGCAACGGCATTTGGTCAACAGCCTGCAAATGCCACAATGCCTGGCGCCATGGCTGCCCAGTATGGTTTTCCCTCAGGGACAACATTTGGACAAGCTGCTACCGTCATGTCAGCTAAAGCTGCACAGGCGACAGCGAGTGCCGCTGCCGCACGGGATCGTTACGTTGATTTGCAACAGAAAGGAACCGGATTCACCCCGATTATCGGTTTGAATATTCAACCTTGCGAAAAACTGAACATCGGGTTGAAATATGAATTTAAAACCAGGCTTGAAATGGAGAATCATACCGAGAAGGATGATCTGGGCGTCTATCCCGACGGAGACAAGTTCCGGAATGATTTGCCCGCTATTTTCACAGCAGGAGTCGATTACAATTTATTGGACAATTTTAAAGTATCGGGATCTTTCAGTCATTATTTTGATCAGGGTGTTGACTGGGCAGGAAAAGAAGATGAAATTGACAAGAATTTGTATGAGCTGGCTTTGGGAATGGAATATCAACTGACTGAAAAGACAGCAGTCAGCGCTGGTATTATGCATTCCGAAACCGGAGTAGGGCAGGGTTATCAGACTGACATCAGTTACAGCCTGAGCTCAAATACCGTCGGCTTCGGTATGCAGTTCCATATCAATGATCGCTTTGATCTCGATCTGGGAGGTTTGTTCACAGTTTACAAGCCTTCAGGCAAAGAGATTACTTATATGAATGGCGAAAAAAACCTGGGTACGTACAAAGAAATATACAGTAAGACCAATCTGGACTTTGCCATTGGCTTAACCTATCATCTGTTTAACTAGTTGATCGTATCAAACTTGATTCTCTGTTTGTAATTACTTGAAAAACTTTATTTTTTATCCACGCAACCAATTGGCGTGTATTTCCGTCAAAGGATATGATCAGTAATGAGTAAAGGGAACCAATCTAAAAATGTTAATTATTGAATTAACCAATTGATGAATTTTGGAAGAACTGAGTCAGCTCATAATAGATTGTGCTGCTGGTAAATCGATGGCGCAAGGTCGTCTGTACCAGTTATTTGCGCCTAAGATGTATGGGGTATGTCTTCGTTATTCCAAAGATGCAACTGAAGCGGAGGATAATTTGCAGGATGGGTTCATTAAGGTCTTTGAAAAAATTGATACGTTTAGACATGAAGGATCATTTGAAGGTTGGATACGACGCATCATGGTGAATGTTTCACTTGAAAAATACAGGAAACATAACTTGCTCCAGACGGTGGATGATATCTCGTCTTATGAGTTGCCTGACCTGAAGGATGAGATTATCTCGGAAATATCAGCAAATGATCTGATGAAGCTGATCCGCGAATTACCTCCACGTTACAGGATGGTTTTTAACCTGTATGTGTTCGAAGGGATGAATCATCGGGAGATTGCTGAAGAAATGAGAATTTCGGAAGGAACTTCCAAGTCAAATCTTGCACGGGCACGTATCATTTTAAAGAAGCAAATATTAAGGCATTTTCAACAGACAGAGAATAATTATTCTGCATGATAAACAAAGATGACATATTGGACGAGCTATTCCGTTCGAAACTGGATGATTTTGAACAGGTTCCTCCTTCGTATGTTTGGATGAAAATACAGGAGAAACAAAACGAAGGAAAGAGAAAGCGCATGGCGTACGCTCTGCGGATGGGTGGCATCGCGGCGGCATTACTTCTGGCCTTTCTCTTGGGATGGCAGTTGCAGGAGCACAGGGATCTGTTAAAGGAAAGTCCCGTCGTTGCGGAGAAGGAGCAACAGGAAGATCAGGTACGCGAACAAAAGCAGCCCAAAGAAGGCGAGTCTTCCGCTGTTGCTGTTCAGGAATCTGCAACTTCGGAAAAAAAGCCGCCATCTTTAGCAGAGAAAAAAGCAATGGCAGAAGCCGGAAATAAGCCGGAAATCCAAGGTCCGGCAAAAGTTCCTGTCTCCCATCGGTCACCCGCTTTTCTGGCGATGGCAAATGTGAAAATAGAAACCCCTGACGTGATCAGAGAACTGAAGAGTAAACGGGCAAATGACGGAGAAAATGAGCTAAATTTGACAGAA
>Ga0074195_1001071_pt2 | contig 32951 bp, 35 predicted proteins | sample EPASupsiteHSE623_FD_64525 | JGI IMG/M metagenome (GOLD analysis project Ga0074195, IMG submission 64525) | Bioremediated contaminated groundwater from EPA Superfund site, New Mexico - Sample HSE6-23 | ecosystem: Environmental > Aquatic > Deep subsurface > Groundwater > Contaminated ... | reverse complement strand
CCAGAAGTTCGGCAGGCAGCTCAAAAGCAGGGACGCCCTCTCCTTTCATTTTGACGCAGGATTCGAGGTGGAGAGCTACCTGCGCTACCAGGGCAACAAGTTTGTCGAGCGCTTTGACGCCAACTCCTTTCTCTACCTGACCAAGGCCGCGGATTATTTCGACCTTGACGATTACGCGGCTGGCGGTCTGGCCGGACCATTCAAAGACTCCCGCACCAGCTTCCTGGTGGTGGCCTTCACCTCGGACTGGCTTTACCCCACCGAGCAGTCCCGCGCCCTGGTGCAACTCCTCAAGCGCAACGGGCTGGATGTGAGTTTTTGCGAGATTCAATCGGATTGGGGCCATGATGCCTTCCTGCTGCCCAGCGAAAGGCTGCACGCCCTGGTGGCGGCGTTTCTCTCCCGGATTTTCCGGGAGGGGACTTCAGTGGGGGGAAGCCATGCGTTTTGATCTGCAGATCATCGCCTCCTGGATCGAACCAGGTTCGCGGGTGCTTGACCTCGGCTGCGGGGAGGGGGAGCTGCTCCAGTACCTCAAGGAGCGCAAAGGGGTGAAGGCCACCGGTATCGAGAAGGATGAGGCCGAGGTGGCGGTCTGCATCACTAAGGGGATTTCCGTGCTCCAGGGGGATTTCAACCTGGAGGTGGCGGATTATCCGCCGGAAAGCTTCGACTACATCGTCATCAGTCAGACCCTCCAGCAGGTTTACGAGCCGGTCGCGCTCATCGATGCCCTGCTTGCCATCGGCAAAAAGGTCATTGTCAGCTTCCCCAACTTCAGCTTTTGGCGCATTCGGTTGCAGCTCCTCTTTGCGGGCTATGCCCCGAGAAGCCCGGAGCTGCCCTACGAATGGTACAATACCCCCAACATCCGGGTGATCACCCTCCGGGATTTCCGCAACTTTGCCAGGGAAAAGGACATCGCCATCCTCAAAGAGGTGGCGATCAACACCCACCGGCAGCAGGAAACAGGGAATATCGTTCGCTTTCTCCCCAACCTACGGGCCACCTACGGCATTTTTCTGATTGGGCGCGGCGATTAGCAGCCAGTCTGGCTCAATGTGACTGTTTTGGTGGTGCCGCCAATCCTTCCTTTTTCTTCCCTTCCTCCACAAAAAAAAATCTGTCTCGGACACCATTTGTCCCAGGTGATGGGGTAGAATGGTACAGAAATCAGGTGGTGTTTCCTTCGGGAAATGGTGTATGGTGCTGTGCGCAACTTGTCGAAACCGCATAAAAAAATGGCATATCTTCTTTTGCGGGTTTGATGGAAAGCGACGGTTTGTGTCACATGGATACGGTAAGGAGATAGCATGGGGGTTCCTGACCAATACAGAGGCCGCGAACAGACGTACTTCAAGCATCGCCTGCTAGAGGCTTACCTGGAGCGATTGTTCATGATTGTCGGCCATCATGAGCAGACCATCTGCTACGTCGATTGTTTTGCCGGACCATGGGAGGAACAGGGTGACGATCTTGGAGACATCTCCATCGCCAGATCGTTGAATATCATCAAGAAATGTCGTGGAGGACTGCGCAAGATTGGTAAAAATGTGCAGTTCCGGGCGTTGTTTGTCGAGCAGAAAAGTAAATCCTTCCACAAGCTTCAGGACTACCTGTCCAGCAGGAAGGACGATGGCATCGACACCCAAGCTCTCAACGGATCGTTCCATGAACTGATCCCGGAGATTCTCAAGTAGTGGTGCGGCCCTCATGGTTTTGTCTTTTTCTTTATCGATCCGAAAGGCTGGAAGAACGCGGTGGAACTCCCAACCCTGGCCCCGCTCCTCAGGCGGCCTGATTCCGAGTTCCTCATCAATTTCATGTACGATTTCCTTTCGCGCACCGTTCCCCAGGCGAAATTCCAGGACGACATGTGGAATATCTTCGGCGTAATTCCGGATGATCAGGGGAAGTCACCCGAACAGCGGGAGGCGTATCTCCTTTCGCTTTACCGGAACAACCTCAAGCAGGTATTGCCCGTTGGTGGCAAGAAGCCGCGCACTGCGTGCGTCAAGGTGCTCAAGCCCACCAAGGACCGCACCCTTTATCATCTTGTTTACTTGACAAGGCACCACAAGGGGATCGTCGTATTTATGGAGGCATCGTATAAACTGGAGTTGGTCCAGAAAAGGGCGCGTGCAGTCGCGAAACAGGACGAGCGGTTTCAGCGAAGCAGGCAGATGGAAATGTTTGCCGCCGCCGAGCATGTTAGTGGGGAGAGAGTTGGACGGGACCTCGTTGATGTCGAAGAGTACTGGCTGAAAAATTTAAAAGATAAGCCAGAACGTTACGGGATGGAGAAACTGGCGGACATGCAAGAAGAAACCGGCTGGTTCGAGAGCGACTTCCAAGAAGCTTTTGGTGAATTGACCAGGAAGGGTTTGGTGAAAAATCTCGATGGAACTCCGAAACGGCGGAGCAAATTTGTACATTTTAATGACGATGAACGGTTGGCAAAGGTAACACTATGAGTACACAGACTTCGATTGAATGGACCGAACAGACCTGGAATCCCACAGTTGGTTGCAGTAAAGCCTCGCCCGGTTGTGCCCACTGCTATGCCGAGGTCATGGCTAAGCGCTTGCAGGCCATGGGTGTTAAGGGTTACGAAAACGGCTTTGCCCTGACCATGTTGCCAAAGCGGTTGGAAGAACCGTTGAAACGGACCAAGCCGACCGTCTACTTCGTCAACTCCATGAGCGATATTTTCCACGAAGAAATTCCCGACGATTACATCCGCAAAGTCTTCGAGGTGATTCGCCGAGCGCCGCAGCACACCTTCCAGGTTTTGACCAAGCGGGCCGAACGGATGGCGGAGTTTTTCCGGGATTATAACCCGCCGCGCAATGCCTGGTTGGGGGTCACGGTGGAGGATCGAAAATACGGGGTTCCGCGAATCGACTTGCTTCGCCAAGTGCCGGCGCGGATTCGTTTTCTCTCCGTTGAGCCGTTGCTGGAGGACTTGGGCGCTGTGAATCTCAATGGCATTCATTGGGTTATCGTCGGCGGCGAGTCCGGCCCGAAGGCTCGCCCGATGCAACAGGAATGGGTGCTCAATGTCAAACGCCAGTGCGAGGAACAGCGGGCTGCCTTTTTCTTCAAGCAATGGGGTGGGTGGGGGGTCGATGGCAAGAAGCGGGCAAAAAAACATAATGGAAGACTCTTGCAGGGCAAAACATGGGACGCGCTGCCGTCGCTTCAGGGGCAAGGTCGTTTGGGACCCTGAAATCAGGCGGTTGAACCGCGCCTGATGCACGCTCCCATTTGATCTGGAACTCTATCTCTTCTCCATCCTTAGATCTTTCGTGCTCAATGGAAAAGGCGGCTCGGACAGGCACAGAGATTCGTTCACCCTCAATCCGGATCTCAAAACGAGAGCCGCTTTCAATCGCATCCGCCAGACGCCGCAGCTTTGCCACGAAAGCAGCTTTCGGATATTCCTTGTCGATGTCTCTTTTTTGCTTAGCTTCCATATCAGTTCCCCATAGCGACTCTTGCAAAAGATCTAGTTTGTCATTCCTTCCTCTCACATCTGACCGATGATCTTTTCCAGCACACCGCTGAACAATGCCTGTTCCTCATGGGAGAGAGTGGCGGTGATTTCCTCGGTGAGGCGCAGGTGGTACTGGTGGTGTTCGGCAAAAAGGTCCTGCCCCTTTTCCGTCAGCGCAATCAGGTAGGAGCGGCGGTCCGTTTCGTGGGGGGTTCTTTTGAGCAACCCCTGTTGCTCCAGCCGGTCGATCATGACGGTGAGGGTGCCGGTGGTCACTCCCATCTTCTTGGCCAGTTCCTTCATGCGCAAGGGGGCGCCGTGGGCTCCGTCGGCTCCGTGGCCCACGATCTCGATGGTGTGCATCTGGGCGGTGGACAGGCCGGAGCTTTTCACCACGTCCTGCTCCCAGGAGGAAAGCTTTTCGTACAGTTCCACGAGCTGGTGGGAAAGTTTCGCGGTCTCGCTCATTGGGGCAGGCATGGCTCGCTCTCGCAGGGGTGGACTTCCACGGTGAGGTGGGCAAGATTGGGGAAGTCGTGCAGGAGTCCTTTGTAGTAGTCGATCTTCTGCGGATAATGGGTGACGATGGAGAGGATGGCCGCGTAATGGGCCGGGCCGACCTTCCAGACATGCATGTCCGCAATCCGGTTGTCCAGCGTCCCCTCGATTTTTTCCTTGATGGCGGCAAGCTCCTGCCCGCTGATGCTGCCGTCCAGCAGGATACCGCCGGTTTCCCGCACCAGGCCATAGGCCCAGCGGGAGATGACCAGGGCGCCGACAATGCCCATCAGGGGATCAAGCCAGTTCCAGCCGAGATATTTGCCGAAGAGCAGGGCGCCAATGGCCAGGACCGAGGTCAGGGCATCGGCCAGGACATGCAGGTAGGCGGCCTTGAGGTTGTGGTCGTGGTGGTGATGGTGGCCGTCGTCATCGTCGTCGTGGGCATGACCGTGATCATGGTGGCCCTGCAGGAGAAAGGCGCAGGCGATATTGACCAGCAAGCCCAGGGCCGCCACGCCGATGGCCTCGTTGAAATGGATCGGCTGCGGGGCCAGGATGCGCTGGCCCGACTCGATGAGCATGAACAGGGCGACCACGATCAGGGCGATGGCGCTGGCAAAGCCGCCCAGGACGCCGACCTTGCCGGTGCCGAAGGCAAAGGCCTTGCTGTCCGCGTGTTTCTGAGCAAAACGGTAGGCGAAGATCGTGATCATAAAGGCGGCGACATGGGTGCCCATGTGCCAGCCGTCGGCCAGCAGGGCCATGGAGCCATAGGCCATGCCCGCGGCGATCTCAAAAAGCATGGTGACGGCGGTGATGATCAGCACCTGGAAGGTCCGCTTTTCGCCGTGCTTCTGGATTACGGCGAAATCGTGGGGGTGCTGCCAGGCGTCAAGGGAATGGGCGTGCATTGGGGCCTCTCTCTTAAAAAGTGTTGCTTGATGCGCTTCCGGTGAAAGTCATTCTCCGCAGGAAGCCAAGGGTCAAAGAGAGGGGAAAATACCGGTATGTTGTTTGACTGTCAAGATGTTTGTTTGTCAAACAACATAATTGGGCCGGAAGAAGATTGGAGGGAAGAAGAAAACCGGCGCGGGATAGTTTCCGCGCCGGTCTCGACTTCCAGGGTGCCGTGGATTACAGCAGGTCGGTTTTCTTGAGGGCGATGATGGCGCCCTGGTACGAGACAACCAGCACCAGCAGCCAGCCGACAAGCAGAATTGTATTCATGGAGTGCTCCTTTATTTGGTTAATACATTTCCTTGGCGTCTTCGCCGTTCAGCTCGGCCAGGGTCAGTTGTTTCGCATTCATCAGCTTCCAGACATAGGCGATATAGGCCAGGACAAAGGGCACCGCCAGGGCCACATAGCTCATGACCGTGAGGGTATACTTGCTGCTGGAGGCGTTATAAATGGTGAGGCTCGACTGCAGGTCGCTTAACGACGGATAAAAGGCGGTGTTGTTGTAGCCGGCCAGGGAAAAGATCGCCAGCCCAACCAGCACGGTGCCGATGCCGCCGAACCAGATGCCGCTGTTCTTGTTGAGAAAGCCGGTGGCGGCCACGCCATAGATCACCGAACCCAACCCCGTCAGGAGCAGGACCAGCACCACGGGCATGGCCAGCAGGTTGTTGAGATATTTGCCCTTCTCCATGAACACCGTGCCGGTTTCAGGATTCACCGCAAACCCCTCCATGGTGACAAAGCTGATCAGCATGGTGAGCAAAAAAGGCAGGGCCCAGAGCAGGTTGATCCAGGTCGCCTTGCGGGCCCGTTTGACCAGGGGGGCATGGTCGATGTGGCTGACGATGTACATGGCGCCCAAAATCCTGGCCAGGAACACCAGAAACAGGCCGAAGGCCAGGTTGAACGGGTTGAGCGCCGCTTCCAGGCCATGGTAGGGCGTGCCCCAGGTCACGGAGTTGTAGAGGTTCAGGCTGAAGCGGGAGCCGGTGAAAAAGGTGCCCACCGCCGCGCCGATCAGAAGAAGCCCGATGCTGCCGTTGATGGACATGAAGATCTCATAGGTCCGCGCCCCGAGAACGTTGTCCGGTTTCTTGCGGAATTCGTAGCTCACCGCCTGGAGGATAAAGGTGAAGAGAATGAGCATCCACACCCAATAGGCCCCGCCGAAGCTGGTGGCGTAAAAGAGCGGGAAGGCCGCGAACAGGGCGCCGCCGAAGAGGACCAGGGTGGTGAAGGTCAGTTCCCACTTGCGGCCCATGGCGTTGATGATGAGCGTTTTTTCCTCCTCGGTGGAGGCCAGGGTAAAGATCAGGGTCTGTCCGCCCTGGACAAAGGTCAGGAAGAGAAAGAGCGACCCCACCACGGAGGTGATCAGCCACCAGAGTTGCTGCAGAGTTGAATGATCCAGATTTCCTATCATTGTTTTAAGCCTCCGGTCCGATCTTGATTTGCTTCATCATAATGCGAATCTCCGCCAGCAGCAGAGCGGTGAACAGGGTCAGGAAGATGAAGAAGGTGGTCTGCACGTTGCTTGCGGCAATGTTGGTGACGGCCACGCCCACCGGCAGCAGACCCTGAATGGCCCAGGGCTGCCGGCCTACCTCGGCCACGACCCAGCCGGCCTGGCTGGCCACATAGCCGAGAAAGATGGAAAAGAAGCAGATCAGGTTGAGCCAGCGCTGGTACTCCAGGGTGCCCTTGAAGGCGAAGTAGAGCACCAGCAGGAAGATCACCGGGAAGAGGGTGCCCAGCACCACCATGATGTGGAAGCTGTAAAAGGTTGTGGCCACCGGAGGCGCGGCCTCCACCGGGCTGTTCAGGTAGCCGTAGCCGAGATCCCCCTTGTGCTGGTCAAAAATGGCCAGGGCTGAGGCGGCTTCCGCCTCATCTCCTGTATCCTTGGCATACTTGTATCGCGCCAGCTCGGCCAGGGCGATCTTGCCGGTGACCATCCGCTGTTCGGCGCCGACAATATTGCGTTCGGCATTGCCGAAGACCAGATCGTCGATCCCCGGGACAAAGCTGTTGGGGTCCCGGTTGGCCAGGAGCGAAAGCAGGCCGGGGATTTTCACCTCCTGATAGAAGGCGAGCAGGTCGTCGCCCGGTTTCTTGCTGGCGTTGATGATGCCCATGGCGACGAGGGGGGCCTTATCCTGCCCCACATACAGCCCTTCCATGGCGGCCAGTTTCATTGGTTGCCTCTGGGCCACGCTGAAGGCGGCCTCGTCGCCGGTGAGACCGACAAAGAGAGAGGCGATGAAGCCGAAAACCGCGGCGACCACCATGCTGCGCTTGGCCATTTTCTGATGCCGCTCCTGCAGGAGAAAAAGGGCGGAGATGCCCACGACAAAGAGGGAGGCGAGCAGAAAGGCGGAGCTGGTGGTGTGGGTGAACTTGTGCACCGCCACCGGAGAGAGGGCGACCTCCCAGAAATTCTGCATCTCAAAACGGGCTGTGTCGGGATTGAAGGCCATGCCGATGGGGAACTGCATCCAGCCGTTGGCCACGAGAATCCAGACCGCCGAGAGGTTGGAGCCCACGGCCACCATCCAGGTGGAAAAAAGGTGGAATCCCTTGGAGACCCGCTGCCAGCCGAAGAACATCACGGCGAAGAAGGTGGCCTCGATAAAAAAGGCGAAGATGCCCTCAATGGCCAGGGGCGCCCCGAAGATGTCGCCCACCATCCAGGAGTAGTTGGACCAGTTGGTGCCGAACTGGAATTCCAGGATGATCCCTGTGGCCACTCCGATGGCGAAGTTGATGCCGAAAAGGGTCATCCAGAATCTGGTCAGTTTTTTCCATTCCTCGTTGCCGGTTTTGACGTAGATGGATTCAAAAAAGGCGAGGAGAAAGGACAACCCCAGGGTCAACGGCACAAAAATCCAATGATACATGGCGGTCAGGGCGAATTGCGCCCTGGCCCAATCCACCGTGGTTAGGATTTGATCTCCCACAATATCCTCCTTCTGTGTGCTGGCGGCAGGAGCAAGCTCCCGCCATGGTTAAGCCGTTGTTCCAGGCAACCTGATCATTTCGTTTGGGCAAAGCGGCATGAAGAGCCTTAAGGGATCGCCCGGAACTGTACAAATTGCTTGGTGACGGCTCCTGAAAAAGCGGTAAAAATAAAGCCGGAATGCATGAATCAGCGGGCTGACTGTGGTCTGGTCAGGTTTTCCAGAACATGCCCGGCCCGGTCGCGCTCGGTGTGAAAATTGGTGTTGAGATAATTGGGAAAGAAAAAAAGCTTGAGAACGGCAAACATGATGAACAGTTTGACGGCGATGATCTTCCACAGGGTTTTCCCCACCACCATGGAGCGGAAGCCGTCTCGATACAGAAGATACGCTTGTTTCGGCAGAGCGGTCATGGATGATTTCCTCAGCGGATAAAAAATATCCTGTTTCTTTGTTGTATATGGAGGACATTTGCCCGGTCAAATCATTTTTTCCCGATGGGCTCTTTATGGCCGGCGGTCTCAGGGAAAGGTGTCAGGCAACAGGACTCTTCCTTCGCCAGGGTGGCAAAGTCCGCCTCCTGCAGGGTTGCCCGAAGCTGTTGGTTGGCCTTGTTCCAGATCAGGTGCACGGTGCAGAGCGGGCTGTTGTGGCAGGATTCCGGCCGGCCCACGCAGTCGTTGAGGGATATTTCGCCGATGATCGCCTCGATGACCGCCAACAGGGTGATCCCCGAAGGGTCGCGCAGCAGGCGATAGCCGCCGTTCGCGCCCTGCTGGATCTCTATGATCCCGGCCCTGGCAAGCTGCTGGGCGATCTTGGCGAGAAAGTGCGGCGGCACATCGGTGCGCACGGCAATCTCTTTTCTGCTGACCAGCGTTCCCTTGCCATGCCTGGCGAGGTGCTGAACGCAGCGTATTCCGTATTCTCCGGCGCGGGTAAGTCGCATGGCACAGTCCACTGTTAAAAAGGATATATAAGATATTTTTAGTCTTATATCGAATCACGAGCATGGTTGTCAAGAAAAAATGTAGAGATATTGAGGGCGGGGCTGGACGGAACGGTGGGTTGTTCGTTGTGCGAGGCGATGCGGAGCGGGTCAGGCAGCGGATTTTTTTTGGTATTTGGTTGCGGTGGCGATGCATTTGCTCCGGTATTTGAGCGTGGTGAGGCCGTAGCGGATAACCCCCGAGACGTTGCCTACGGTGTCGGTCAGCGAAAGCGACATTTCAAGGAGCGGGAGCATCTTCATGGGGAAGAGGTTTTTGAATCGCCGGGCCATGACATGGGGCGGCCTTTTGTAGCAGATATCCCGGATAAAGAGGTTGGAAAAAACGGCAAGGTTTTGCAGGATATGCAGCGCGTCAACCAGGGATTCCGCTTCGGGAGGGTTGGGCTCCATGCAGGCGACGATGGTGTCGGAAAAATTCCAGAAGCGGGCAATCTCCTGACCGATTTCATGGAAGGTGAGCTGCTTGAACATCAGGCGGCACATGGCATCCTCGGAACTGCCACTGGTCGTTCCCGCCTCGATGCGCCGGTACACATCCGGAAAATAGATGGTCATGATAATGCGGCCCAGGTCATGCAAAAGAGTGCAGACATAGGCCTCTTCCGGCGAAACAGGAAGTTTGTATTGCTGGACCACAAGCTTGCTGAGATTGGCGCTGAGCAGCGAGATCGCCATCTGCTGGCTCAAGCTGTCTTTGTCGCCGCCGGATTTGAGGAATTCCTCGATAAGGCTGATGGAAACGGCAAGCTCCCGGACAACATCGAGTCCCAGGGAGGCCACGGCCCGCTCAATGGTGGTAATGCGCGCTCCGCGAATATAATAGGCCGAGTTGGCAACCTGGAGAACCTTGTTGGTGAGCGAATAATCCTTGAGAATGACCTTGGAAACACAGTTTACCGAAGCGCGTTTATTGAGGGTTATCTTCAGAACCTCATTGACGTGCCCGGAGATGGCTGGAAGTTCGCCCAGGTTCATCTTGGCGAAAATCTCGGTGAGCTTTTGATTTTTTACAATCGAACTGGTGTCGTGCTCCACGAGCTCCCTTTTATATGAAAACCGGCTAGCGCGTTAAGCGTAAAATGCGCAAAATCAATAAGGTAAGTGTTAAACATGTGAAATATACCATTTCGTACCAGCGAAAGCAATGGGCGGAGAGGGACGGGATGGAGAATTGCAAGAGATAAGGATACGGCTATTCAGCAACAGGCGCGAGGGCGGCAAGGGCTTCACGGACAAGCTGATCGGCTGTAACCGAGCTGAGGCTGTGGTCCGCATACAGGGAGAATTCCGTGGTATCCCCGAGGCAGCGCGCGATTTTTTTTTCAGCCGCAACGACCCGAAGCTGTCCCAGGGCCCGGGCGGCCAAGGCCCGGACCATGGGGTCTTCCGATTCGAGGTAAGGGAGGAGGTATCCGGGTGCCTGCCAGAAGCGGAGCAGGTCCGGGCGTACCTGGGCCACCCGCGCCACTCCCCACATCAGGCCGCGCTGGAGGGCGGGAAGTTCGAGATAAAAGCCGTCCTCCCGCATGAAGGAGACGAGGATCTTGGTGTATTCCTCGGCCAGTCCGGCATGCAAGGCCAAACATTCGGCCATGGCCTCGGGGGCGCCCCAGCCGATGCCGCCGGACTCGTCGTTGAGGCTCCACATGAAGCGGCGCATGACCACCCTGGCCGCTTCCATGTCCTGGCCGGCAAGACGGGCCACGGTGGCGCCCATGGCGGTGATCGCGTGCCAGCGGGTTTGCGGGTCTGCGGAGCAGATGCCGGAGAACAGGGCGTTGAGCAACGCTTCCGGAGGATGTGCAGCCAGCTCGGAGAGGATTCGATCAATGTCCGGTCCTGGGAGCAGGGCGAGAACGGTTTTTTTGAGGTTTCTCTGGCCTGCCATGTCGACTCCTTTCCAGAGAAGAGCCTCCTGCCGGGCGGTCAGGACGGGCAGGAGGCAGAAGGAATTCCTATTTCTTCATCGCCGCGGCCACGGCGTTGCCCAGCTCGGAGCAGGCCTTGAGCGCCTCATGGCTGGGAACGTTCTTGATCTTGACCCCCTCGCCGATGATAGCAAAGCCCATGTCCGTCATGTGTCCGGTGAGATGTTTAACCGCCTCGCCGCTCCAGCCGTAGGAACCGAAGGCGGCGCCGATCTTGTCTTTCGGGCGCAGCCCCTTCATGTAGGTGATGATGTCGGCCATGGCGGGCATGATGTTGTTGTTCAGGGTCGGCGAGCCGAGGATGACAGCGCGTGCGTCCAGCACTTCGGTAATGATGTCGCTGCGGTGGTTTTTGCGGACATGCAGCATCTTCACATTGGTGATCCCCGCCTGGAGCAGGCTGTTCATCACCCCTTTGGCCATCTTCTCGGTGCTGTGCCACATGGTGTCGTAGATGATGACCGCCTTGTTCTTTGTTTCGCCCCGGCTCCAGCGGTCGTAGGCCTCAAGGATGGCCAGCGGCGAGGTGCGCCAGATCACGCCGTGGTCCGGAGCGATCATCTCGATTTCGAGCCCCATCTCCTTGACCTGGGCAAGCAGCTTCTGGACGATGGGCGAGAAGATCATCAGGATGTTGGCATAATACTTTGCGGCATGCACCATGAGTTCATGGGGGTCCACCTCGTCGTCGAACCGTTCGGAGGTGGCCCAGTGATGGCCAAAGGCGTCGCTGGAGATGAGCAGCTTATCTTCGGGAATATAGGAGAACATGCTGTCCGGCCAGTGGAGCATCTTGGTTTCAAGGAACTGCACCGTCTTTTTGCCGAGGCTGATGGAATCCCCGGTGGCCACGACCTCAAACGGCCAGTCTTCCCGGTGGAAATGCTCGATCAGCGCCTTCTTGCCCATGGGCGAGCAGAAGATCTTTTCCGGCTTGATCAGGTCGATCAGCTCCGGCAGGGAGCCGGAGTGGTCCATCTCCACATGGTTGACGATGATGTAGTCGATCTTGCTCGGATCGCCCAGCACCTGGTAGAGGTGGTGGATCAGGTCGCCCTTCATCTCTTTTTTCACGGTGTCGAACAGGGCGATCTTCTCGTCCTTGATCAGATAGGCGTTGTAGCTGGTGCCCTTATCCGTGGAGTACCCATGGAAGTCGCGGATGTTCCAGTCCACGGCGCCAACCCAGTAGATGTCTTTTTTGATTTCTATCGCAGCCATGTTGTCCTCGTTTTTTAAAAAAACTGCCGGCCGTTTCCGGCCGGCAGGCCTTGATTGTGCAATCGGAAGCAGCACTCTTTCCGACTTTTTGATGGGGGGAAAGAGGCTACTCTCCCTTTGCCGGAGGCGGGGTAAAGACCCGTTGTCCCAGCGTGGCGTCCAGGGTGAACAGGGCCGTGGCGTCCTTGCCGATGAGCTTGAGCTTGTCGAGCACCGCGCCGACATTGGCCTCCTCTTCCACCTGCTCCGAGACAAACCACTGCAGGAAGATGTTGGTGGCGTGGTCCCGCTCGTCCAGGGCCAGGTTGACCAGGTTATTGATCAGCCCGGTCACCTTCTGTTCGTGGCTGAGGACATCCTGGAAGACATGCAGGGTCGATTTCCAGTCGGTGGGCGGTTGCTTGATGGCCTTGAGCGCCACGCGGCCGCCCCGTTCATTGACATACCCAAAGAGCTTCATGCCGTGGAACCATTCCTCCTGGGTCTGGGCCCGCATCCACTGGGCCGCGCCGGGCAAGCCGACGGAATCGAAGTAGGTGGACATGGAGAGATACATGTAAGAGGAATAGAATTCCGCGTTGATCTGCTCGTTGAGAGCCTTTTCCATGGTTTTGCTCAGCATATCAGGCCTTCCAGAGTCCGTGGAGATTGCAATATTCGCGGGCGCTGACGGAGGGTGCGTCCACGGCGAAAAAGGCTTCCGGAGCATCGCCGGGTTTGAGGAACTGGCGGTACGCCTTGTCCCCGGCGATGAGCTCGATCCATTCGATGTGATGTTTTTCCTCCATGGGATGGGCCACGGCTCCCACTTTTACCTTGTAGCCGCCAGCCACCTTCTCGATCACCGGCACATGTTTTTCCTTTGCCGCATCCACGGTGTTCTCGGTCTGCAGGGTCATGGGCTGGCCGCAGCAGACGAGCTCGCCCACTCCGCCGTGCAGAACCTCGACGATGTTGCCGCATATTTCACATTTGTACACTTGCAGTTTTTCAGCCATGATCGTTCCTCCTTGGGTTACCAGTTTTCGCCATGCAGTTCAAAATGATCGCGGGGATGCGCGCAGGCCAGGCATTTCTCCGGGGCTTCCGGGCCGCGGTGGAGATAGCCGCAGTTGCGGCACCGCCAGGCTACCGTGTCTTCTCTCTTGAAAACCCTCCCTTTCTCGATGTTGGCCATGAGATCCAGGTAGCGTTTTTCATGCTGTTTTTCCGCCACTCCAATGGCCATGAACACCCCGGCAAGATCGGGAAACCCTTCTTCCCTGGCAATCGCGGCGAACTCCGGGTACATGACGGAGTGTTCGTGGTTTTCTCCGGCTGCCGCTTCCTTGAGGTTCTCCAGGGTGGTGCCGACTTTTCCCGCAGGAAAACTGGCGGTTATCTGGACCTCGCCGCCCTCCAGCATCGTGAACAGCCGTTTGGCGTGTTCTTTTTCCTGGCTGGCTGTTTCGGTGAAGATGTCGGAGATCTGGACAAAGCCTTCCTTCTTGGCCTGGGAGGCAAAATAGGTGTATCGGTTGCGCGCCTGGGATTCGCCGGCAAAGGCGGTGAGGATGTTTTTTTCCGTGCGGGTTCCTTTCAAGGAGCTCATGGGTGTACCTGCCTTTCTGCTTCAAACGTGATGATGTCTCGGCAAAGTGATTGTGTTCGTATTGTACATGGTTCTCCGCGGTCTGTGTAGGAAAAACCGGGCCGGGGGGAAATCAGGGCTGGCATTCCGGACAGAGGCCGGTGAACTCCAGGCGGTGCCTGAGAATCTTAAAGGAGGTCAGCTCGCCTGCTGCTTTTTCCACATTAAAGTCGGGCGGGAGATCAAGGTCGTCAACCCGGCCGCAATGGTTGCAACGCACATGGTAATGGATATGGGGCGCGCCGTCAAAACGCTTTTGGGTGCCGCCGATATCGAGTTTTTGGATGATCCCGCACTCGGACATGATCTCCAGATTGCGGTAGACCGTGCCCAGGCTGATTTTGGGCAGACGCTTGCGCACCATCTGGTAGAGCACGTCGGCTGTAGGGTGCGAGGTTACGCTGCACAGCTCATCAAGGATGATCTGGCGTTGCTTGGTTATCCGTAGGCTGTGATTGTTGAGCTGCGACATATTGTCCTCCTTGTTTGATAATAATTCTTATTACAAGAGGATCAAGGGGTCCGCAAGGTTTTTTTGCTTGGCATTGCGCCGGGCCATGCAATAATGGAGCTGTGCACGGAGTGCGACCGGCAGGCATGAAAAAACACTGTCTTACAGCACGAAGGCTTCGGGGTGTCCCGTGTGGGACGCGAAGGTGTTTCCCGTTGGCGGCGGGGGGGTATTTTTTCGTCGTTGGGCTGATTGTGGCCGCCGGCACGATTCCAGTCCGGCGAAATTGCATGTTTGCGGAGGGGAGCATATGCCTTTTGCGCCACGCTATCTGGCCCTTCACGCCTCCGGTGAGCTGCTTCTCCGGAGGCATGCGGCCTGTGAACGGCTCTCCTGTTGCCACCTTTGCCCAAGGCGTTGCGGAGTGAACCGCCTGGCCGGGGAGAAGGGCTTCTGCCGCACCGGCAGACAGGCCGTGGTGGCGGCCCATTATCCCCATTTCGGCGAGGAAGCCCCCCTGTCCGGGCATGGTGGCTCCGGCACCATCTTTTTCTCCGGCTGCAACCTCGGTTGCGTCTTCTGCCAAAACTACGAAATAAGCCATCAGGGGGAAGGGGAGGAGGTCACCGCCCCGCAACTGGCGGAAATGATGGTGCGCCTCGCTCGGCAGGGCTGCCACAACATCAACCTGGTCACGCCCAGCCATGTGGTGGCGCAGATATTGGAGGCATTGCCCCTTGCCGTCGAGGGTGGGCTTTCGGTGCCTCTGGTTTACAATACCAGCGGTTATGACGAGGTGGAGACCCTTCGGTTGCTGGAAGGGATAGTCGACATCTACATGCCGGATTTCAAATTTTGGTCAGGGGAAAGCTCCCGCCGCTTTGCCACGGCAGAGGATTACCCGGAAAAGGCCAGGCTGGCCATCGGCGAGATGCACCGCCAGGTGGGGGATCTGGTGATCAATGATCAGGGGCTTGCCGAGCATGGCCTTCTGGTGCGCCATCTGGTCATGCCTGAGGGATTGGCCGAAACCCGGGAGATCTTCGGTTTTCTGGCCAGGGAGATTTCGCCTGCCACCTATCTCAATGTGATGGATCAGTATCGCCCCTGCGGCCAGGCCATGAGCGTCCCGCCCCTTGACTGCATGCTGCTGCCTCAGGAGTACCGCCAGGCGCTGGAACTGGCTGCCCAGGCAGGGCTGGCCCGGCTTGCGCAGCGGGATTTCCGCGCCATGCTCCGTGCCTTGGGCGTGGTCTGAGCACCGGACCTGGTTCAGCGTTTTCTGGGTGGCTAGAAGGTGCCCACCACCGCGGCATCCGTGGCAAGGTCCGCAGGCTCCTGAAGGGGGCCGAGGGGGTTCTTTTTGTACACCTCTCCTTCTATGCGGGGTTGTCCGTCCCAGAGTTTGTACACCACCAGATCGTCCACCAGGACAATGAAGGCGGAAAAGCGCCAGCCGGTCTGGTGGGCCTGGCGTTTGAAGCGCAGGAGGTCAAGAAAGAGATTGCCATGCCGTTGGCTTTTAAGGTTTTGGGTCTTCAGTTCATAGGCGATACAGGAATCCGTTGCCTCCACGCAGCCCTGAAGCCCTGGGGGCAGGTCGGCCTTGGTGATATTGGTGTTGGGCATGAATTTGGCGATGATGGCCAGATAGTTGAGGATCTGGATATTGGAGGTTTGGTAAGGGTCGAAGCCAAGCTGTTGCAGGTCGGTTTTTGTGGTTGAGAAGGGAACGATCAGGTCAAAGGAAGCCTTGACCTGATCAAAGCTCTCCCAGCGGGATTCGTCCGTGGTTTTGGCCACCGGGAGCATGCCCGAGCAGCCCGAGACGAGGCAGAGGCCAAGGGCGAGCAGGATGGCGGTGTGCAGGCGCATGGAGGTCTCCTGTGGGAAGGATGGGAGCAAAGAGAGGGTCAGGCGTCGAGATTGAGGATCACCCGTCCCTTCTGTTTTCCTTGTAGAATATATTCGATATGTTGGTCAAGCGCTTTGAGCGAGATTTCCGTGGCAACCCGTTCCAGATTGGGCAGCCGCCAGGTGGTGGCGATTTTCTGCCAGATGGGGATGCGGGCCGCCATGGGGCATTCGGCGCTGTCAATGCCGATGAGGCTTATCCCTCGCAAGATAAAGGGGTAGACGTTCAGGGGCAGGTCCGGGGAGGCGATGTTGCCGCAGCAGGTGACTGCGCCGCCGTAGCGGGTGGACTTGATGGCCGTGGCCAGGATTTCTCCCCCCACCGTGTCGATCACCCCTGCCCATTTTTCCTTGAGCAGCATCCGGGTGCTGCGATCGATGCTGTTTTCCCGCAGGACAATCTCCCGGGCGCCCAGGTCGCGCAAGAATGGTTCCTGCTCCGGCTTTCCGGTTACGGCGGTCACGGTAAAGCCGCTTAAGGAAAGCATGGCCACGGCCATGCTGCCCACGCCGCCTGTGGCGCCGGTGACCAGGACCTTGCCCTGTTCCGGCAACACCGGATGGCGCTGCAGACGGTCAACGGATTGGGCCGCGGTAAAACCGGCGGTGCCATAGACCATGCTCTCCCGCAAGGTGAGCCCGGCGGGCAGCGGCATGACCCATTTGGCCGGAACCCTGATGCACTGGGAAAAGCCGCCCGAGGTATTCATGCCGAGATCATAGCAGGAGACAATGACCGCGTCGCCGGGGGAGAAATCGGGGGAAACGCTTTCCAGCACCTCGCCGGCGGCGTCAATGCCGGGGGTGTGCGGGTAGCGGCGGGTCACGCCGCGGTTGCCCGAGGCGGAGAGTGCGTCCTTGTAATTGAGCGACGAGAAGCGCACCCGGATCAGCACCTCGCCGGCCGGCAGATCATCGAGGTTTCTGGTGACGATACTCCGCTGGAATTGGCTGGGGGCAGTTTGTGTTACGACCATGGCTTGGAAGGTGCTAGGCAACGGAATGCTCCTTTGTGCTGTGATGCGGGAAAAACGCGTGAATCCGCAATAGTTGCAAGGGCGCACTATACCATGGTGCAGCCGGGAAAGCCACCATCTGCCACGTCCGCAGGACCGGAAAAAAAACTGTTCGACTTTGGGAAAAAAATCTGCTGGACGCCCCTCTTTTTTGCTATCCTGAATGTGATGCGATCTCCCCCCAGTCCATGTTGGGCTGGCTGGTAAGCCGTTGTTCAAAAATAACCGTACTATTGAAATGACCTGATCGGCATAACGGGCCGTAACGGCCCCTAACCATATTGGCCAAGAGAGGTGGCGCCGCATGAAAGTCTATGACGACAAGCACATCAAGAACATCGTGTTGCTGGGCAGTGTCAAATCCGGCAAGACAACCCTGGCCGAGACCATGGTTTTTGAGGCTGGGCTTACCAAGAGACGCGGCACCATCGAGGACAAGAACACCATCTCCGATTATCACCAGATCGAGCAGGAACGGGGCAACTCGGTGTACGCCACCTCCCTGCACACCGAATGGCGGGATTACAAGATCAACATCATCGACACCCCCGGGTTGGACGATTTTGTGGGCGAGATCGTCTCCGCCCTGCGGGTGGCGGACACCTGCGTCATGCTGATCAACGCCCAGTACGGGGTGGAGGTGGGCACCGAGCTGGTCTGGAATTCGGTGGAACGATTCGCCAAGCCCACCATTTTCGCGATCAATCAGGTGGATCATCCCAAGGCCGCCTTTGACGAGGCGGTGCTTTCCCTGCAGGAACGGTTCGGCACGGCACCGGTGCCCATGCAGTATCCGGTCAACCAGGGCCAGGGTTTCAACGCAATCATCGATCTGCTCAAGATGACCATGTACCGGTTTCCGCCCGAGGGCGGCAAGCCCGAGAAGCTTCCCATCCCCGAAAGCGAGAAGGAGCGGGCCGAGAAGCTCCACAACGAGCTGGTGGAAAAGGCGGCGGAAAACGACGAAGCCCTGATGGAGCTCTATTTCGACAAGGGCAGCCTGGATGAGGATGAGATGCGCATGGGGCTCAAGATCGGGATGCGCAACCGGTCGCTTTTCCCGATTTTCTGCCTCTCCGCCAAGCAGAACATGGGCAGCGGGAGGATGATGGGCTTTATCGACAACGTGGCGCCCTCGGCCCACGAGATGCTGCCGGAGCAGACCCTGAACATCGGGGAATTGGCCTGCGATCCGGCCGGGGTGCCGGTGCTCTTTGTCTTCAAGACCCTGGTGGAGCCCTATCTCGGCAAGATCACCTTTTTCAAGGTCTGCTCCGGCGAGGTGAGCGAGGGGCAGGATCTGGTCAACTACCAGACCGGCGACACCGAACGGCTGGCCCAGCTCTTTATCATGGACGGCAAGGAGCGCAACCAGGTGAAGAAGCTCTCCGCCGGTGATATCGGCGCGACCTTGAAGATGAAAGGCACCAGCACCAACCACACCCTGCATGGCAAGGAAAAACGGGTGGGGGTGGCGCCCATCGAGTTCCCCGAGCCGCGTATCCGTTCGGCCATCGTGGCCAAGGAGAAAAAGGACGACGAAAAACTGGGCGAGGCGCTGCGCGACATGCAGACCGAGGACCAGACCCTCAAGGCCGAATTTGCCTCGGAGGTGAAGCAGTTGATCCTCTGGGGCCAGGGCGAGCTGCACTTGCAGGTGGCCCGCTGGCGCTTGGAGCATGTCTACGGGATCAAAACCGAGTTCGAGGAGCCCAAGATCCCCTACCGGGAGACGATCCAGAAACCGGCCACCGCCATGTACCGCCACAAGAAGCAGTCCGGCGGCTCGGGCCAGTTCGCCGAGGTGCACCTGCGCATCGAGCCCCATGTGGAGGGAGCGCCCGACCCCACCGATCTCAACGTGCGCGGCAAGGAGGAGATAGACCTGCCCTGGGGCGGCAAGCTGGTGTTTTACAACTGCATCGTGGGCGGGGTCATCGACGCCAAGTACCTGCCCTCCATCCAGCGGGGGGTCATGGAGAAGATGCAGGAAGGCCCCATGACCGGCTCCCATGTGCGGGACGTGCGGGTCATGGTTTTTGACGGCAAGATGCACGCGGTGGACTCCAACGACATCTCCTTCAAGATCGCCGGGGCCCAGGCCTTCAAGGAGGCCTTCAAGCAGGCGGACCCGCTCATCCTCGAACCCATCTACGAGATGGAGATCATGGTGCCGGAAGAGGTCATGGGCGAGGTGATGGGCGATCTCCAGACGCGGCGGTCGATCATCGGCGGCATGGAAACCCAGGGCAGATATCAGGTGATCAAAGCCCTGACCCCGCTGGCCGAGCAGTACAAGTACACCACCGCGCTCAAATCCATTACCCAGGGGAGGGCCAGTTTCAAGCGGCGGTTCAAGGAGTATGCGCCGGTGCCTTTTGAGGTGCAGAAGAGTCTGGCGGCGCAACACGCGGATTGATCGCGCAGAAAGGCCGCAATAAAAAAAGCCGCCGGACTCGCGTCCGACGGCTTTTTAAGGGGAGGGGGAGAGAATTTGCCTGTGCTGCGCAGGAGCAACTGCGGATGGTGAATACAGGCGGGCACAAAAGTGTTTAGTAATTTCACTTAATACTTAATATATCTATTTTAGATTTTCTGCAACTGCTTTTTTTTCTGCATATTTCTGAGGGGTTGGCTGCCGGGAGAGTGCTTTGGCGCGGGGAATTGCTGGTGCAGGGCGTTATCCCAGAAGGGCAACGCCCTGCGGACAGAAGAAAAGGCGAATTATTTGGTGATCAGCACGGAACAGGGCGAGGAAGCGATCAATTCGGCGCAGACGCTGCCCATCAGCAACCGTTGCAAGCCTGTTCTGCCATGGGAACCCACGATAATCACATCGACCTTTTTTTCCCGTGCCTTGTGCACGATCATGTCACAGGGCGATCCGATTTCAGTCACGGTTTCGATGGTGATTTTTTTGTTTTCCGCCTGTATCCGGGTTTTGATGCGCTGGACGCGTTGTTTGGCCTCCTCAAGCTCTGCTGCGTTGGCTGCGGCCGAGACGACACAGATGTATTTCAGGTAATCGCAGCGCGACACCATGTTGATGGCTTCTTTTTCCGCATTTTCGCTGAACGATGAGCCATCGGTGGCAAGGAGGACGCCATCGCCTTCAATGACAAAATCCTTGGGAACAATGAGGGTTTTGCAGGGCACCATGGAGGCGACCTTTTCCGTCACCACTCCCATCAGGATTTTCTTGATGCCCCGTCTCCCCCGTCGTCCTGTTATGACGATGTCTATGTTTCTTTTGAGGACCTCCTCGTTAATGACTTCCACCGGGTCGTCCGAATGGCGGATCACGATTTCCGCCTTGATTTCTTCGTTTGCGGCCATCTTGTGGATCTTTTCAAGATGGTCTCTGGCGGATTCTTCCATTTCCCGTGCGGTTTCATGGCCGATGGTGGAAAATTCCGGATTGGCCTCAATGACATGCAGGATTGTCAAAGCCGCCCCGCAGGCCTGGGCAAAGAAAATAGCCTCCTGCTCGGCGCCTTCGCTGAACGAGGAGCAATCGGTGGCGAGAAGAATCCTTTCGACAAAAGATACCATCTGCGTCTGCGCGGTTTCCATAGTTGTCCGTCTCCTTTGTGTCCGTCTTGTTGATGGGTTGTCGGGCCATACGAGTGGCGGGCTTGAACGGAAACCTCTCGCACAGGGCGCTTGCCGCAAAGGACAGCGCCCCGAGGTTTTTATTTAGATCTCTTTCATAGTCACCAGTTTTAAGGCGTGGGTGGTGCATTTGGTCACACAGGCCGGTTGCAATCCCGCATCCAGACGATCCATGCAGTAATCGCATTTCACCGCCTTGTTTGTGTCCGGATTGTGCTGGGGGATGCCCCAGGGGCAGGCCCCGGCGCAGGCCATGCAGCCGATGCATTCCGCCGCCTCCACATAGACGATGCCGTCTTCCCGTTTTTTCATGGCCCCGGTGGGGCAGATGGTGACACAGAACGGGTCCTCGCAGTGGTAGCAGGAGCGGAACTTGAACTCGGTTTTTGGAACCCCACGGACGGATTTAAGCCGTTCATGGCTGATTTCGCAGAGGATCGGCCCCACCGGCAACCCCTTGTTGGCCTTGCAATGGACCACGCAACCGTGACAGCCTATGCACCGTTTGTTGTTGAGATACAGGGTGTAGGTGTTCATAGTTCCCTCTTCCGTTGATGATTTTTGGAGCTTTTCCGTACCGCGACGAAGGTTTCGCAGAGGTTGAGTCCGCCGCCCACGGGGTCCATGTTCTGCAACTGGCCCTTCATGAGTTTTTGATCGCTCATGCCCGCATGGTAGGCCCGGGTCTGGAGGGGAATCTGGCGGCCAAATCCATGCACGGTGTAGACCGCCTCGGGATGGATAAAATCCGTCAGCTTGGCGATGATTACGCTGGTGACATTGCCGGAGATGACATCGACGAGATCCCCTTCGGCAATGCCCATCTTGCCCGCCTCTCTGGTGTTGATCCACAGGGTGTTCTGCGGCATCAGCTCGTTGAGCAGCGGATTGTTGATGGTGTGGCTGTGGGCATGGATCGGCGAGCGGCCAAACACCAGGCGATACTGGCCCTTGGGGGGTTTGGCCGGACTCTCGTAGGGTTTCCATGAGGGGAATCCCCATTCATCGAGCTTTTGGCTCATGATTTCGATCTTGCCCGAAGGGGTCTTGAATTTGCCCTCCAGCTTGTCCCGATCATACAGCACCGGTTTGTCCGCGTATTCGACAAACCCCTTTTTCTCGAAATCGGCGAGGGAAAAGCCGGTGGGCTCCAACTGCCAGGCCCAGAGTTCCTGCATGGTGTTGTGCGGGAAATACTCGTCGAGCCCGAGCCGGGTGGCCAGCCCCTTGATGATGCTGTAGAGGTCGCGGGTATCGGCCTGGGGTTCGATGGCCTTGTTGCGCATGACCAGCCGCGGTTTCATCCCCTTTTGCAGGGCGATCATGCTGTCGCGCTCAAGATAGGTCGATTCGGGCAGGATCACGTCGGCATACCAGCCGAACTCGCTGTAATGGGTGTCGATGGAAACGATCAGATCGCAGTTGTCCAGGGCCTCTTTTTGCGCCTGCGGGTCTGGGAAGCAGGCGAAGGGATCGTGACGAACGCAGATTATACCCTTGATCGGATAGGGCTTGGCTGTGGCCATGGCCTTGTAGAAAAGGTGGAAGAGACCGGGGCCTTTCTCGAACTGTTTGTAGACGTCTCCAACCCCGTCGGCCCTTTTAGCGGTGGGCTTGGGCGAGAGATCGGTGAGGCTGCGCGGTCCTTTGCCGCCGCAGTCTCCGGCGCCCTTGGCAAAGATGAGACCGCCTTCGACCTCGATGTTTCCCATCAGGGCATTGAGGCAGTTCAGGGCTCGGCTGGCGTAAAAGGAATCGTTATAACGGGAGAGCATCCAGCCAGGATGGAAGACAACCTTGGGCCGGTCGGCAATGAGCTGCGCGACAAGTTCGTGGATGTCCTTGGCCTTGATACCGCATTCCTTGGCCGCCCATTCCGCCGAGTAGTTTTCCACGAAGTAGGCCAGTTCGTCGAAGCCGGTGGTGTAGCGTTCTACGAAGTCCGCGTCGTAGCCCTCGGCCTTGATGATTTCGTGAATCAGGGCCAGGGCCAGGGCGTAATCCGTGCCGGGCCGCACCTGGAAAAAATTGGTGGCCTTGATTCCGGTCAGGGTCTGGCGCACATCCACATAGGTGAGTTTGCCGCCCTTGTCCAGCATATCCATGACCTGGTTGACTTCGGCGGGCCTGAGGGAGGAAAGGATGTTGCGGCCGAACAGCACCAGATGCTTGGCGTTTTTGATGTCGTAGATGAACCCCTTGCGGCCCAAACCAAAGAGCGAGATGCTGGCGTGGTGCACGTTCCGGCCGCAGGCGCTGTCGTGGTTGCTGTAGTTGGGCGAGCCCAGGGCATGGGTAAAGGCCTTGACCAGGTCCTGGAATGGGCCGCCCCTGGAGCTGGCCATGATCGCCTCCGGGCCGTGGCGGTCGATGATGGTTTTGAGCTTGTCCGCTATGTAGTCAAGGGCAAAATCCCAGCTCACCGCTTCCCAGCGGCCTGCTCCCCGGCCGCCGCGTCTGATCAGCGGCTGCTGGGGGCGCTCTTTGTCGGCCACCAGGGCAGGACCGGCCGAACCCTTGGCGCACAGAGCGCCTTTCAGGATGTGCTGGTTGCCTTCGAGCCAGGTCACCGTGTTGTCTTCGACCTCGACCCGGATGGGGCAGCGAACGGTGCACATGCCGCACATGCTCCAGACTGATTTCTTCATGATTACAACTCCTGTTTCTGTGGCTTGCCGTTCGCGGCTCAATTGGCCAGCGCGGCGGAGACCTTCTGTTCCAGTTCGCTTTTGTCCACGGGCTTTACGCAGTAATCCGCCGCGCCAAGGCGCAGGGCCTGCCGGGCTGTTTCAATGGTCGGATATCCGGTGAGCATGATGACCCGGATCATCGGGTCCGCGCGCTTGAGTTCTTCCAGCACACTGATCCCGTTGGTTTTTTTCAGATTGATGTCCAGGATGGCCAGATCCACATGGTTTTTCCTGGCATACTGCACAGCTTCCCGTTCTTCGGTGAAAATCGCCACCTGGTGCCCTTTTCTGGTCAGAATTCGCTGGGTCAGTACGGCGGCATCCAGGACATCATCCAAGACGAAAATGTGAGCCATGCTGTACCCTCTTTTTGCTTCGCAGGGTGGCTGGCCCAAGGCTTATGCCCCAGGCCGGAGCCTGGTCCGGCTCCGCGGCGGGTAAGGGAGGAGTGCGCCGCGGAACCGGACCAGGACGGATGGTTTTTTAATAAACGCCCAGCAGGTTCAGGGCGAGCAGCAGCAAGCCGGCGCAAGCAACGCGTTTCACCACCTGCGGGCTGACCCGTTTGGCGATCTGCGGGCCGAGGTAACCGCCCAGCAGGGCGGCGGGAAACATGGCCAGAAAGAGCAGCAGGTCGAAGTTGCCGAACTGCATGTGCCGGACAGTGCCCATGGCCGTGTTGAAAAAGATGGCCAAGAGCGAGCTGCCGACCACGATGTACATGGGCAGCCCCAGGGCGACGGTCATCAGCGGCACCATGAACGGGCCGCCGCCGAAGCCGAACATCGAGGACATAATGGCGATGAGAAAGCCGCCGAGGCAGCCGACCCACATGTTGACTTCAAATTCATGACCCCAGAAATCTACTTTCATAACGGATTCCTCCTGATGGTATTTTTAGTTGCCTTTGGTTGCCGCTTCTTCCGCCCGCTTCTTGAACTCCTTCAGGATGGCCTGTTCCTTCTTGTTCTTCTCAAGATAGCCGGGGGTGGTCTGCCAGAACATCAGGCCGGCCAGAACGATCAGGATCCAGCCGAAGGCGAACTTGAACTGGTCCAGGGTGATCATCTCGGTGAGCTTGGGGCCGATGAAACCGCCCAACAGCATGGCGCAGCCGATGCCGACGCCGAGCTTCCAGTTGATGAACTTGATCTTAGAGTAGTTGTAGATGCCGGAGCCCTGGGAGAAGAGCACGGTGGGCATGACGGTGCCTGCCACGATGGTATGGGGCAGGGGGAAGAGCGTCACCAGGATGGGGTTTAAAATGAAGCCGCCGCCAGCGCCCATGAGCACGCCGAAGATGGAGATGGCCAGGCAGAGGATAAAGGGGTAGATGAGATTGATGCTGGTGCCTGCGGAAGCCAGGTACACGGTGGGGAAGGACACCTTGTTTTCAAAGTTGGCGGATTCGCTCTTGACCTTCTTGACCGTTTCCTTGTCCCCGTCCTTGATGCGTTCGGTGACAGCGGTGACGGTGACGTTATACTTGCCCGGGGCTTGACCTGCCGGCAGCGTGACCTTGGCGGTATAGGCACCGGTGGGCGTGGTCTCGACATTGGCTCCCAGCAGTTTGCCGACGCCGCGGAAGCGGCCTTTCACCAGCTTCATCGACTCACTCTTGGTCGCTTTTTCGTCCATGGCGTCCAGCAGTTTGCCGCGGGAACCGATGATGCTGGCCATGATGGTGGCCTGGTAGCTGTCAATCATGATCTTGGCCGGGGCGCTGTAGGCGGCGTCCGCGCCGGTTTTCTTCAGCACCTCGGAATATTTCCAGTCTTTGCCCGCGGCCTTGGCCTTGTCCAATTCGGGCGCCATGTCCTTGGGCACTAAAATCTTGTAGAAGGCGGGCATCTCATGGGTCAGGTAAAACTTGTAGGGGATCTTGCCGGTTTTCGGGTCCTTCTTGCCGTCGAAGCGGTTGGCCCGCACCTTCTTGTCCGCGGCATAGACCTCGACATACACCTGGGCGCCCGCCGGGGCCTGGCCGCTGACGGTGATCTCGCCGCCGTTGGCAAGCGAAGTTTTATCGAGCGTTATGGTTGGGGCAGAGGCCGTTTCCTGGGCCTGTGCCTGCGGGATGATGGGCAAAACCATCATCACCAGGGCGAGTAACGGCAACACACTGAACTTGACTTTCATACCATCCACCTCCTGTCTGAGATAAAATGTCTTAAAAGACGGCTTGTTCCCTAAGTCCCCCCTCTTGTGCCGTTGCACCTCCTTTGTTTTGTTCACAGGTTGAGAGGCGCGGACGGTTGTTGGGCAGAACATTCGCGCCTGATGCGTAGTGGGTGATGTCGGGGAGGGTTGCAGATTTCTCCCATTCATTATGCTAAAGCAATAACAGTGCCAATTCTGGAAAGGCTTGGGTGGTTTTTTGTATCCCTTTGACTGTGCGTGGATATTGCTGTTTTGTGGCGGGCGGGGCAGGACGGGAAATGGCCGGAAAACGGGCCGGATGGTGCCGCAAAAAATATGCACCGCCTCTTTTTTGCGGCGCATATTTTTTTTCCGGGGGGGTGGCGTGTCTTGCTGGCTGGTTACCGGAAGGCCTCGGCGACGAGACCAAAGCGGTGCAGCAATTTTTGAAAGGCCTGGCGGTTCATGCCGCTTGCCTGGGCCGCGGCCGTGACATTGCCGCCGTTGTGTTGCAGGGCCTCGGCCAGGTAAGCGGCGGAGAAATCCTCCACCAGCCGCTGTTTGGCGAGATTGTAGGGCAATTCGTGCAGGTTTTCCGGTATCGGCCGGGGGGAGGGAATCTCCGTTCCGGGTTCCGTAAGGGATCGGGCGGAGATGGGGGTGTCATCGGCAAGCAGCACCGCCCGTTTGACAACATTCTGGAGTTCGCGGACATTGCCTTTCCAGGATCGTTTCACCAGGGCGGGGAGTGCGTCCGGCGCAAAGACAAGGCCCGGCCGGTCGTATTCCTCTCCAAAGGCCGCGAGGAAATGCTGGGCAAGGGGAGGGATGTCTTCCTGCCGGTTTCTGAGGGGCGGCATGGTGATGGTCACCACGTTGAGGCGGTAGAAAAGATCCTCACGGAAAAGCCCATGGCGGATTTTTTCCTCCAGATCCTGGTTGGTCGAGGCCAGCACCCGGACATCCACCCGGATGGTCTTGGTCTGGCCCAAGGGCATGATCTCCTTTTCCTGGAGAACCCGGAGCAGCTTGGTCTGGAGAGCAATGGGGAGGTCGCCGATTTCGTCCAGCAGAATGGTGGAGGTGTTGGCTTCGAGAAACAACCCTTTTTTGTCGTGGGTCGCCCCGGAAAAGGCGCCCCTGGCATAGCCGAAGAGTTCGCTTTCCAGGATCTGCTCCGGCAGGGCGGGGCAGTTCACCGTGACCATCGGGCGCGAATGCCGGCCGCTCAACCCATGCAGGGCGCGGGCGGCCAGCTCCTTGCCCGTGCCGGATTCGCCCCGGATCAGCACGGTGACATCGGTATCTGCAAGCCTGCCGATCAGCCCGGAGACCTCCTTGATCGCCGGAGAGGTGCCGATGAACCCGGGGCAGGCTTCCTGCTCGGCGAGCCGGCTCTGAAGCCGCCGGTTTTTTTCGAGCAGGCAGAGGCGTTCCAGGCAGCGCCGCAGGGTGTGCAGCAGGTGCTCGTTGTCAAAGGGCTTCTGGATAAAGTCGTAGGCCCCGTTTTTCAGGGCGGCGATGGCCGACTCCACCGTGCCGTGGCCGGTCATCATAATTACGGCAATGGCCGGATACGCTTCCTTGATCTTTGCAAGGAGCGCCAGCCCGTCCATCCCGGGCATCTTGACATCCGTCAGCACCATGTCCGGCCGCCAGTCCGCGATGATCTGCCAGGCACCCTCCGCGGATGGCGCGGTTTTCACTTCGCAGCGGAATTTCTTGCGGATGAGCCGTTCCAGCATGGAGAGCATGTCGCGGTCGTCGTCGACGAGGAGGACCGAGGCGGAAAAATCCGCGTCGGGGCAGGGAGAAAGGGGCTGATCAGAGGTCACGGACATGTCTCCGGAAAGCGCGGGCGTTTGGCGGATTTTTTTTCAATAACTCCCAATTGATGCACCATTTCCGAAAAACAAGCAACATCTTCTTGGCGGGAATCCGAACACTGATATGGCTTGCGTCCCTGCAGGCAACCTGCTATTTCTGGAAAAGGCACAATTTTTCCGGCGCGGGTTGTGGGGGAAACGGATGAAAAAATACAGTGTTCTGCCGGGTTTTGTTTTCCTGCTTTTGTGGAGCTGCCCGGCTTGGGCGGTGCAGGGGCATGGAGTGGCGGAAGGCCCGGTGGTCCATTTGATGGCCCATCTCCTGCTTGGGGTGGCCTTGCTGCTCTTTCTCTATGTTTTGCACACCAAGCCGCCGGATACCGGGTATTCCTGGCGGTCACTCAAGCTCTCCCTGCTGTTTTTTCTCCTCTGGGACCTGGACCATCTGTTCGTGCACTGGTTTGCCGGCCAGATGTATCCCGATATCAGGGATTCCGGCGCCCGGCTGGTGGACGATTATTTTACCGGGCCGCGCACCCTGCTCAGCGGCTTTTATTATCTGGGCCGTTTTGATCATCTGCTCTGCGTTCCGGCTCTCTGGTTTTTCACCACCGCCCTGCGGGGCTTCTGCGAGACCATCGCCACGCGGCGGCAGGGCTCAAGCGGCCAGGGGGGGTGATGGAAGAGCCCCTTGTCCTGCCCCTGTTTCCTGTGTATCTGGTGGATTATCTCGGCGCCTCCGTGATGGTCATCCTTGCCCTCTTTGCGCTTTCCTATGCCCGTCGTCTCACAAAGCTTGAGCCCAAGAATATCCTCTGGGCGTATTTTTTCTGGTTTTCCCTGGTCATGGTGGTGTTTTCCCTTTCCCGGGGCGTGGGGCATCTGCTGCCCTATGCCCTCAGGCTTGCCGGGATGCCGCAGTTCTGGGACGAGCTCGACCCGTACAGCGGGGGGCTGAACACCATCGCGCTCTGCGGGGTGGCCATCCTCACCCTCCACTACCACAACACGGCGGTGCTTATCGAGCGGGCCAAGGGCGATGCGCTCTCGCTGGAATTGGCCAACGAACGGCTTAAAACAGCGCATGCGGACCTGTCCCGGTTGAATCAGACCCTGGAGCAGCAGGTGGAGGAGCAAACCCACGACCTGCGGCTGTCCGAGGAGAAATTTCGAGGCTTCTTCGAAGGCTCCAAGGATATGATCTATTTTTGCGACGCGGAAGGCAAAATCTGCGACATCAATGAGAGCGGCCTGCAGTTGCTCGGGGTTGGCCAACGGCAGGATATTCTCGGCCAGCCCCTGGCCGAGTTTTTTTCCGACCCGGAGCGATGTGCCCAATACCGCGCCCTGCTTGATTCGGACGGCCAGGTCAAGGATTTCGAGGCGGAGTTTGTTGGCAGGGAGGACGGCCCATTGTATCTGATGATCACCGCCTCGGCCATTACGGACCGAGGTGGGGCGCCCCAGGGGTATCAGGGGATTGCCAAGGATCTCACCCATTTCAAGAAGATGATGGAGCAGTTGGTGCACTCCGAGAAGATGACCTCGGTGGGCCAGCTCGCCGCCGGCGTTGCCCACGAAATCAATACCCCGCTCGGCATCATCCTTGGATATGCCCAGTTGCTGGAGGAGGATTTTCCGGAACAGAGCGAGGTGCATGAGACCCTGGGGATTATCGAGAAGCAGGCGAAGATCTGCCGGCGCATTGTTGCCGACCTGCTCAATTTCTCGCGGCAGACCCAGGAGCATAATAAATTGTGCGGCGATCTCAACCAGTGTCTGGAAGAGGTCCTGGCCATTGTCAACCACACCCTGAACATGGACCATATCTTCATCCACCGTTGCCTGGCCGAAAACCTGCCCAGCACCTGCTTCGACAACGAGCGGATGCGCCAGGTGTTTGTCAACCTGCTGACCAACGCCCACCATGCCATCGGCAGCGAAGGGATTATCGGGGTGTGGAGCCGCTGGCATGAGGAAAGCGGGCAGATCGAAATCATCATCGGCGATTCCGGGTCCGGCATTCCCCCGGAGCAAATAGGGAGGATCTTCGACCCCTTTTACACCACCAAGGGGGTCGGCAAGGGCACCGGGCTCGGGTTGTCCGTTTCCTTCGGCATCATCCAGGACCACAACGGCAGGATCGAGGTCAAATCCCCGCCGGTGGAGCCGGAGCTTGTCGCCCTGGACATGCATACGACCTTTCATCTTTTCCTGCCGGTTATTGCCGCGGGTCAGGAAGAGGAGCAATAGGAGGATGGCGCAAATTCTGGTTTTGGACGATGTGTTGGACGCGGGGATTCTGATCCGGAGAATTCTGCAGAGGAAGGGCCATGTGGTGCATGTGTTCCACGATGAGGACGAGGCCCTCCGGTTCACGGAAAAAAATCAGGTGGACCTGGCAATCCTCGACATGAACCTGCGCAAGATGGACGGCCTTGCCGTACTTTCCGAGATGCAGAAGTTGCTGCCGCATTTGCCTGCCATCATGCTGACCGGGTTGCCCGATGCCGATATAGCCCGGCAGGCGTTTGCCCTCGGAGCGGTGGCCTATTGCGCCAAGCCCATCGATAAGGATCGGCTGGAAGAGCGGGTTGCCGAGGCCCTCTTGGCCGGGGAGGATCTGCCGGAGCAGTAGGGTTCACACCCCAGGCGGGGTGGGGCCGGCAAGCTCCCGGAGGGGGATGCGTGTGGCCGGGTCCAGATTCCGCTTGCGGCACCAGGCATTATTGAGTTCGGCAAGGCGGACGTTGAACGGGTCCAAGAACAGGAGGTTTTCCGGGGCAAATCCATAGTCGGCCGGGAAATTCAGCCCACAGGCCGAGACCTCGATGGCCTCGCGTTCTTCATCCACATAGGCCAGGGGCAGCCCCTGGGTCCGGCAGATGACGGGGCGGGCCGCATAGATGGAGCAGAGATCATCAATGAGCAAGGGGCAGCGGTCGGGGTTTTCGGAAAGGTTGCGGCCAATCCGCTCCCGGCTGGCGTCATCCAGTGAGGCAATGGCTTCCCGCACGCAGGCAGCCTCAAAGGGCAGCACACTGAAGGGACGGCAGCAGGAGGCGCAGCCCGGCCTGCAGGAGAGGGTCGCGGCATGGAGCTGTGCGACGCGACCGATCTCAGCGTCAAGGGCGGCAATAAGCTGGTGGTATTCTCGGATGCAGGTCATGGTGCTGTCATGAAAAAAAGGGAATCAACCGCATGCGGCTGATTCCCTTTAGAATTTCTGGCGTCCCCAACGAGATTTGAACTCGTGTCGCCGGCGTGAAAGGCCGGTGTCCTGGACCGGGCTAGACGATGGGGACTAATATCCGTACAGTAAATGGTGGGTCGTGCGCGATTCGAACGCGCGACTCTCTGCTTAAAAGGCAGATACTCTACCGGCTGAGTTAACGACCCACCCTGTAGGAAAAGGCACTTTTACAACAGTCGGTTTTCCGTGTCAAGTATTTGCTTTCTTCTTTTCCCTTTTTTTTGCCCCGGAGTCATCCGTGCCGGCCCGGTGGATAACGGACTGAGCTTGTGTAATTATTAGGGTTTTCCGGCGGGAGAGCCTCCGCTTAAATAGCTTGTGGCGGTCGCCTGGGTCTGCTATATCTTCTGATTTGTTACGGAGTTCCGGCGCCAGGCAGGGACTTTTTTTCTGACTATTTACTTTTGGGTGCGGTATGGGATTGTTGGCCAGATCGGCAAGTTTTGTCCGTTATGCGGTGGAAGGGGAGCTGCCCGCGAATTTCTGGGAGTTCGCCGCCGAGCGGATCGCCAGGCATTCCTTCCGGGATATTGACGAGAGCTACGAAGAGCGCTCCATTGGCTGGGTTTCCGTCTTGAACATGTTCGACAGCGAGTTCGCCTATGCCTCGTACGCGGCGGCGGACCATGTCGTGCTCTCCCTGCGCATCGACGAGCGGCGGGTTTCGCCCAAGGTGCTCAACAAGTTCTGCCTCAAGGAAGAGGAGCGGCTCAAGAGGGCGCGGCAGATCCCCAAGCTGGCCCGGGCGCATCGGGTGGAGATCAAGGAAAGCGTCAAGCTGATGCTGATGAAAAAGGCGGCCCCCACCCCGGCGGTGTATGATCTCTGCTGGAATCTGGCCGAGGGGACGGTGCTGTTTTTTTCCACCAGCCAGAAGGCCCAGGAGCAGTTGGAGGAGTTTTTCAAGCAGACCTTTGATCTCAGCCTGATGCTCCAGGTGCCGTACCTCACCGCCGAGCATCTCCTCGACGCCCCCGGCCGCGAGGCCCTGGCCGGCATCACCCCCGCAATCTTCATTTAATCCCCAGAGGCCTGAACGCATGGATTTAGTTGATCTTATTGACGAAAAACGATTTGTGGGTCAGGAGTTTCTCACCTGGCTCTGGTTCAAGAGCGAGGAGCGGGGGGGCACCATCTTTCTTCCCGAGGCTGGGGAGGACATCCAACTGGTCTTTGAAAAGCACATGATGCTGGAGTACGGCGAAGGCGAGAACCGCGAGAAGCTGATCTGCCGGGGGCTGATGACCGAGCTGCAGGAGGCGCGCACCGGCCTGGCCATGGGCAAGAAGCTGGAGCAGGCCCGGATGCTGCTGACCCGGGGGGAGTATGAGTGGAACCTTTCGTTTAAGGCCACCCTCATGGAGTTCCGCAACGTGAAGCCGCCCAAGACCATGGGCTCGGCCGAAGAGGGCAACGACCCCGAGGCGGTTGAAGGCCGACTGCTTGAGCACGTCAGCCTGCACGAGATGGTGGTGCGCACCGTGGATCAGCTCTTCCGGATGTTCCTTGATCTGCGCATCGGCTCCGGCTGGGAGCAGGAACTGACTAGGATGCAAGCCTGGGTAAAAAAAGAAAAAGAGACACACTGACCGGCGCTGTTGTCCCGCCGCCGTTTTGTATTTAGGAGCCGTTAAGAAATAACAGATACGCTGCTGGTCGCTAATTTACGGCTCCTTATGCCGTTTTGACCATACGAAACGTATATGTTTTTTTACAACGGCGAAGGGAGAGAACACCATGGAATTTGAAACCGTCATCGGCCTTGAGGTCCATGCCCAGCTCAAAACCAAGAGCAAGATTTTCTGCGGCTGCACCACGGCCTTCGGCAATCCGCCCAACACCAACACCTGCCCGGTCTGCCTCGGCATGCCAGGCGTCCTGCCGGTGCTCAACAAGACGGTGGTGGAGTATGCCATGAAGATGGCCTTGGCCACCAACTGCGCCATCGGCCCCATGAACCAGTTCGCCCGCAAGAACTACTTCTACCCCGACCTGCCCAAGGGCTACCAGATCTCCCAGTTCGATCTGCCCATTGCCGAGCACGGCTGGGTGGAGGTTGAGGCGGGCGGGAAAACCAGACGGATCGGGATCACCCGCATCCACATGGAAGAGGACGCAGGCAAGCTCATCCACGACGAGCGCGAGCCTAAGAGCTATGTGGACCTCAACCGCACCGGCGTGCCCCTCATCGAGATCGTCAGCGAGCCGGACATCCGCTCGCCGGAGGAGGCCGCGGCCTATCTCAGGAAACTGCACGCCATCCTGCGCTATCTGGACATCTGCGACGGCAACATGCAGGAGGGCAGCTTCCGCTGCGACGCCAATATTTCGCTCAGGCCCGTGGG
>Ga0074195_1001473_pt1 | contig 32962 bp, 25 predicted proteins | sample EPASupsiteHSE623_FD_64525 | JGI IMG/M metagenome (GOLD analysis project Ga0074195, IMG submission 64525) | Bioremediated contaminated groundwater from EPA Superfund site, New Mexico - Sample HSE6-23 | ecosystem: Environmental > Aquatic > Deep subsurface > Groundwater > Contaminated ... | reverse complement strand
GTTTGGCACCTCGATGTCGGCTCATCGCATCCTGGGGCTGGAGAAGGTCCCAAGGGTTTGGCTGTTCGCCAATTAAAGCGGTACGCGAGCTGGGTTCAAACCGTCGTGAGACAGGTTGGTCTCCTATCTGCTGTAGGCGCTGTTGCTTGAGGGAACTCTTTCCTAGTACGAGAGGACCGGAAAGAACGAACCTCTGGTGTACCAGCTGTTCCGCCAGGAGCATTGCTGGGTAGCTACGTTCGGACGAGATAATCGCTGAAAGCATATAAGCGAGAAGCTCTTCCCAAGATTAGGCAATGCCAATGCTTTGCATTGGCCAATTTCCTGGAAGATGACCAGGTTGATAGGTCTCAGGTGGAAGCCGAGCGATCGGTTAAGCCAAGAGATACTAATGAATTGAACATTATCTCTCTTATCACGCAACACGCAGCACGAAGCACGAAACAGTGTAAAAATTGTTTCATGTTACGTGTTTCGTGATGCGTGAATCGATTAGCAGTTAGCAGTTACCAAAATGTATAGGACATGTAGCAGGTGACATGTAACAACCAATGTATTTGTATTTTTGTTATTTCGTGGTAAAATACAATTATAAAAATTTGTTTCATGTTTCGTGTTACATGCCACATGATTTGACTATGGAAAAATACAAGAAAAGTTTTAGTCTTATGATGGCTTTTTTTGCCGTTATTATCATTACTATCGCTTCCTTCTTGTTTTTTGCTCCCGTAATCAATGCATTTTAGGCCGTCTTTTTATTTGAAAATATAATTCTCGGTGTTTCTGGCGACAGGGGTACACCTGATCCCTTTCCGAACTCAGCCGTTAAGCCTGTCAGCGCTGATGATACCTCTATGAGGGAAAGTAAGCCAATGCCGAGAATTATGTTTTTAATGAGAAACGGTTTTTTGTTTTTTTGATGAGATGTGATATAATGTTGATATGGATTCCAGATCTACCAAAAAAATAATTATCGCTTCTGTATATCTTTTTATTTTTGCAGTTATCGCTGCATCTTTTTATTATGCTTTCAAGCCGGAGGAAACTTGTACGGATAACAAAAAAAATCAAGATGAAGAGGGCGTTGATTGTGGCGGTGTGTGCAAAAAATGCGAAAAAATTGAAGCTCTTCCCCTTTCAGTTCGAAAAACGGGGGTTCTGGAAAGTGGAATTTCGGGAAAATATGATGTTTATGCGGAAATTGAAAATCCGAATAATCTTTACGGCGGCAAAAATTTTCTTTACCAGTTGAAGATAAAAAATTTTTCCGGCGGGGTCTTGTTTGAAAAAACAGGCGCTGGTTTTATTCTTCCAAAAGAGACGAAATTTATCCTGGAAAACGTTATCGAACTTCCGGAAAAACCGGCAGTGGTTGAATTTGCTATTGCCAAGACCGATTGGGTCGAGTTTAATGAATATTACGAAAAACCTGTCTTAAAAATAGTAAACAAAAACTATAGCCAGGTATCTTCCGGCGTAGGATATGCCCAGGCCTCCGGGGTGGTGAAGAATGACAGCCCGTTTGATTTTGAAAAGATCAAAGTCCTTGTGGCGCTTCGGGATGAAAAAGGGGAAATAGTTGCTATAAATTCTACCGAGATGCGCACGGTTGTTTCCAATCAAGAACGAGAATTCAAGATTCCTTGGCCAAATCGGTTTCCTGGAGATGTTCGGGATATGGAGGCGTATGCGGAAATCAATATTTTTGATTCAGAAGCTTTTATTAAGAAATATTTCAAATCGGAAAAGTTTCAACAAACTATCGGTCAGTGAACATGAAAAACTTATTTAAATTAGATTGGATAATACTCACCGCGGTAGCCCTCCTCCTGCTTGTCGGTCTATTGGCGCTTTACAGTTTGTCGTTTGACGGAAATTCTCTTAATCTTACTAATTTTAAAAAGCAATTAATTTCTTTGGCAATCGGCATGGGCGCGCTGTTTTTTTTTGCTTTTTATGATTACCGGGCGTTTAATTCAAACAGCACTCGTCTCTATTTCGGGGTGCTCTTTATCTTATTCGCTGTCGTGATGTGGGGAAAAACCGTGCGTGGGACAACCGGTTGGATCGGGCTGGGCACTTTTCATTTTCAACCGGTAGAGTTGGCGAAGCTTATCCTCATAATTTTTTTGGCTAGCTTTCTTTCCAAGAAAAAGACTCAACTTAATGTTCCGGTGAGAATAATCGCTTCCGTTGTTTTGACGTTTATCCCTGTATTTTTGATTTTGAAACAGCCGGATTTCGGATCATCGGCTATTGTCGTGGGCGTGTGGGGCGCCATGCTTTTGGTGTCGGGAATTGACAAAAAAAGTATGGCGGCCCTTTTCCTTATGGGCCTACTTGTCAGTACGTCAGGATGGTTTCTTCTCCGAGATTATCAAAAAGAAAGACTGGTTAATTTCGTTAAACCATATAATGATCCAAAGGGGAGCGGTTACAATGTTATTCAGTCGATGGTGGCGGTGGGGTCGGGAGGAATAACCGGCAAGGGTTTAGGTCACGGTTCCCAATCGCAACTGAATTTTTTGCCGGAAAAACATACCGATTTTATCTTCGCCGTGATAGCGGAAGAGCTGGGATTTATCGGTTCGATCGTTATTTTTTTGCTTTTTGGCGCACTTTTTTACAGGATGAAAGAGATAGCTGGAAAAGCGCGGGATAATTTCGGCTATTTGTTATCCACCGGAATCATGGTTATGTTTTTTTTGCAAATGTTAATTAATATTGGCATGAATATCGGGGTCATGCCGGTGACAGGAGTGCCGCTTCCTTTTTTGAGCTATGGGGGGAGTTCTTTGGTTATTGTCCTGGCGTCAGTCGGGATTTTAGAAAGCGTTCATCTGCGAGGTATGAAAAAAGGAGTTGACTTGGGATAAGAGATATGCTACCATTTCATAGCAAAATATATGTTAGATAACAAAAAAAATTCTTTAGGAACTCTGTCCAATTGCTTGGTATGTGGACGTTCTTTTGGTGAAAAAGATCTCATCGCTCTCGAGAAAAAAACGGAAAAGACCATTATTCATGCTACTTGTTCCAAGTGTAACGGATCAACTTTATTATTTCTTTTCTCCGGATCAAAAGGACTTGTGAGTATGGGAATGATAACTGATTTGGACCGAGCGGAAGTGAAGAGCAAATTTGGCGCCTATGCGATAAGCACGGATGAAGTGTTGGACGCTCATTCGATGATTGACAGTTGTCAGGGTAATTTGAAAAAAATTTTTAGCGATAATATTTAAACGCTTGAGAGGCTTTTAAGAATAAAGAATAAAGAATGAAAAATTAAATATTTGAAACAATTGTTTTTTGCAGATGCTTCATTTCTTAATTATTGCTTCTTACTTCTTATTTCTTCAAAGGTGGGTAAAGCGCAATTTTTATGGAAAAGGTTATATTAGAATCGAAAACACGGGATGTGTTTGGCAGAAAGACCAAAAAAGGAAGAGAACAAGGTCTCATTCCGGCCGTGGTTTATGGGAAAGGCATCGAGAATCAGCCAATCTGGGTAACGGATTTGGACTTCCGACGGCTTATCAAAAAATCCGGAGAAAGCACCATGATCAGCCTTTCTATTGATGGAAAAAACAACAGGAACGTTATTATTTACGATACACAAGAAGATCCGATAAAAAATCGCTTTTTGCATATTGACTTTTTTCAAGTGCGAATGGATGAAGAAATTGAAACGGAAGTGGAATTGGTTTTTGTGGGCGAATCTCCGGCAGTGAAGGAGCAAGGCGGAGTTCTCATTAAAAACGTGGATAATGTTACGGTCAAGTGTCTGCCGGCCGATTTGCCAGGAGAAATTGAAGTGGACATTTCTGTTCTCAAGACTTTTGAAAACTATATCTACATAAAAGATCTGAAAATTTCCGACAAAGTGGAAATTGATCTGGAACCGGAAACGGTGGTGGCATTGGTTTCTCCTCCTAGGTCCGAAGCGGAACTGGAAAGTTTAGAAGAAAAAGTCGAAGCGGACGTGACGAAAGTCGAAGGAGTGGTGAAAGAAGAGCCAGCTTCGGAAAACAAGGAGAAATAAGCATAGTTCTGAAACGAAAAGCGCCCGGAATACCCGGGCGCTTTTGTTTTTTTGGTGAGAGTGGTATAATGTGGGTATAAAAATGAAATCTAAAAGAACAACTATTGAGGATGAAATTTTAGGCGTAAAATCGGAGATAAAGGATCTTAAGGCGAGGCTTATCATCAAGGCGGATATAGATAGGCTGGCTCTTCTTGAAGCGCGTGTGCAAAAATTGGAAGAGCGCCAGTTAATTTTAAGGGAAGAAAAGAAAAAATATAAAGCGTGGGAATGAAAAATCACATGAATAAAAAAATCATATTATTCTTAGTTATCGCGGGTCTTTTTTTGCAAAACATGGCGTTTTTTCGCGCGCAGCATGTGCGTGCGGCAGATGATATCGAGGACATTCAGGATAACATAGAAAAGTATCAAGAAAAAAAGGAGGAGACGCAGGAACAATTGAATACGGCGAACAAAATGCTTCAAAGAAACCAATATCAAGTAAACGTGACAAAAAACTTGCTGCAAAAAACCGAGAGTGATATTCTTCGGAAAGAAAAAGAGATAAAGACACTAAATGAAAAAATCGCGCTTAACAAAAAAATTCTGGAAAGTTATTTGGAGGAGGTCTATTTAGACGATACCGATTATCTTACCTATCTTCTTTTAAGCGAGGAAACTTTTTCCGGTTTAGGCGAGAATACTGACCAGTTGCTGTCGGTGAAAGAAAAAATACTTTCTTTACTTAGTGAAATCGACGATTCAAAGTTGGAGGTTGTCGCGGTCAAAGAAAATTTGGATGAAAAGAAAGACGATCACGAAAAGCTGTTAAACATTCAAAAAAGCGAACAGGTTGAAATTAAGGAAGACATTCAGGAAGCGGCGGCAACTTTGGAAGAGGTGAATAAAAAAATTGAAAAACTGCGGGGGGAGCTTTCCAAACTCTTGGGTAGCGCGGTTAGTTTCAAAAACATTACTGATGCAGCTTCTTTTGCGGCTAAGGTTACCGGAATCAGAAAAGACTATCTCCTGGGAGTTTTGGTGGTAGAGTCAAATCTTGGTCGTTATACTGGCGGATGTGATTTCAAAGAAAGCCGAATGAGCGGATATAGGGCCGACGTGTTTAAGGATATTTGTGAAGAATTGGACTATAATTACAAAAAACAAAAAGTTTCTTGTCCGCCGTCTGGCTACAAAGGCACTGGGGGGGCGATGGGAGTGGCGCAATTTATGCCGGATACTTGGTTGGGATACAAAAGTTCCATTGCGTCAGTCACTGGACACAATCCGCCTGACCCATGGAATTTGACGGACGGCGTGGTGGCAATGGCACTCAAACTCACCAAGGTGGATGGAGTGAAAGCCCACAAAAAGAGCGCTGAAGCCAAGGCTTACTGTGTCTATTTGGCAGGAGGAAACTGGTCGGCATACTGCGACAATAAAGGCGTCAATTACGGAGAAAAAGTGCTCTACTGGGCGGATAACTATGAAAAATTATTGAATTAAGAAGGCTTTATTTGATTTTTTAGCGTTTTTAGGCTATATTGAGTATAGCCTTTTTTAATTATTTTTGGCTTAATTATGGAAAATTTTGAAATTATCGGAGGAAAAAAATTGAAAGGAGAAATCGAAGTTAATGGAGCGAAGAATTCAGCGCTTAAGATCTTATCCGCTCTCGTGCTTTCAAAAGAAAAATGTAGAATTACCAACTTTCCTTTTATCGAGGACACAAGAAGAATGTTGGAAATCTTGGAGGATTTGGGAGTCAGGATTTTTATTGATGAAAAAAACAAAACTGTTGAAGCGGATCCGAGCAGTATATCTAAGACAGAACTGAATGAAACGCTGGTCAAAAAGCTCAGATCCTCAATGGTCATTTCCGGTCCGATACTTTCTCGTTTTGGAAAATTGCGGATGCCTTATCCGGGCGGGTGTGTAATCGGGAAGCGCCCGATTGATATGTTTCTGGACGGGTACCAAAAATTTGGCGCGGAGATTGCATGGGATGAACAGGGCTTTACCCTTACAGCGAAAGAGGGGAAATTAACGGGAGCACATATCTTTTTTCCGAAAGTGACGGTTACCGGAACAGAAACGATGATGATGACAGCCGTTTTGGCGGAAGGAAAAACTGTGCTTGAAAATGCGGCGATGGAGCCGGAAATCGTAGAGTTGGCTAATTATCTCATGCGTTGCGGCGCGAAAATAAAAGGGGCGGGAACTTCTACTATTGAAATCGAAGGCGTCGATGAAATTTCTGGCGGAGAATTTTATGTTATTCCTGATCGGATTGAGACAGGTACATTTGTGATGATGGGGTTGGTTACTGGAAGTGAGATTAAAATTACTAACTGTATCCCGAAACATTTGGGCGCGGTGCTTCCCATTCTTGAAAAATCGGGCGCAAAATTGGAAGTTGGAGAAGATTATATCATCACAAAAGAAAGCAAGCTGGTTGCCAATTCAGTCACTACGCATGAATATCCCGGCTTTGCCACTGATTTACAATCGCCCTATACGCTGCTTATGACGCAAGCGGAAGGGCTGAGTATTATCCACGAAACTATTTTCGAGGGCCGTTTGTTTTTTACCGATCAATTGAACACGATGGGGGCTAACATTATTATGTGTGATCCTCATCGGGTGGTTGTGTCCGGGCCGACAAAGCTTTATGGAAAAAGGCTCACCAGCCCCGATCTCCGGGCGGGAATCACCATGATCCTGGCCGGCATGATTGCGGAAGGAAAAACAGTGATTGATAATATCTATCAAATTGACAGAGGTTATGAACATATAGAAAAAAGATTACAAGCATTGGGAGCGGATATTAAACGAGTTAAAGAAAAGTAGAATGAAAAAATATTACGAAGCTATTCAAAAATTTCATGATAAGCATGGAATGAAAGGGACTAACGGCGAGGAAATGACTTTCCGATTGAATCTAATGACAGAGGAATTGGGAGAATTGGCGCAGGCGGTGACGAAAGGAAAACCGCGGGAAAATATCATCGAAGAAAATGTAGATTTGTTTAATTTGGTAATTGGGAATTTGATAAGTCTGGAAATACCATTGGAGGAGTTTGACGCAGCTTTTTGGAAAAAGCACGAGAAGATTATGAATAGAGAAAAGAGGCAATTGCCGAACGGGAATTATCGGGTGAGTGAGTTTAAGTAAGCAAATATTCCACCGGACTTTAGTCCGGGTTTCGCGGTTTTAACCGCAATGCTGGAATTTTGATTTTGTTCGTTTGTCATAATTTAAAAATCCATTGGATTAGAATAATATGCTAGTACGAAAAATAGGAATTGATTTGGGAACGGCCAATGTGTTGGTTTTTGTTCCAGGAAAAGGGGTTGTTGTCAATGAACCGAGTGTGGTGGCGATTTCGATTGCGGAAAACAAGGTTTTGGCAGTGGGAAATGAAGCTAAAGAAATGCTTGGAAGAACTCCTGACACCATTATGGCCAGTCGTCCCATGAAAGATGGAGTGATTGCCGACTATCGAATCACTGAGGCAATGCTTCGATATTTCATCAACAAAGTCAGCGGCCGCTTTCGACTCATTCGTCCCGAAGTGATGATTTCCATTCCTGTTGGCGTGACTTCAACAGAGAGACGGGCGGTGGTTGATGCGGCGGTTCGAGCGGGCGCTAAAACTGCTTATGTAGTTAAAGAACCGATGCTAGCGGCGATTGGAGCTGGCATCCCAGTGACATCAGCTTCTGGGAATATGATCATCGACATCGGTGGTGGAACGTCAGAAGTGGCAGTGATTTCTTTAGGCGGAATTGTAGCTGCAACAAGTGCGCGCGTCGGAGGAAACAAAATTGATCAAGCGATTGCCGATTATATCAAACGAAAACATAGTTTAGCGGTAGGAGATCGAACAGCGGAAGATATCAAAATAAAAATCGGATCCGCCATTGCCCAGGTTAAGGAAGATTACATGGAAATCCGCGGTCGGGATCTCACTGGCGGACTTCCCAAAACTGTTCGCCTAAGTTCCAATGAGGTGACGGAAGCCATTCAGGACGAACTTCGAGAAATCATTAACGCCGTTAAAAAGGTGCTTCAGGAAACTCCTCCGGAACTGGCGGCGGACATTATGGACAAAGGCATGGTGCTTTCCGGTGGCGGAGCGCTCATTCGCAATCTTGATCAACTTATCACCAAAACCATTGGAGTGCCGTGTTACGTGGCGGATGAAGCTTTGTTTTGTGTTATAAAAGGAATCGGGGCTGCGCTTGATAATTTGGAGACGTATAAAAGAACAATAATCCTCAGCAAATAACGGTAATAATCTACGAATAATTTTTTTGTATCGCTTATATGAAAATTGGGATTGACAGTTCGCGGGCTTTTGTTAAAAACAGGACCGGAATTGAAGAATATTCTTATCAAGTGGTAAAACACCTGAGAGAAGAATTATCCGATTGTAATGTTATTTTGTATTTAAGGAGAGACCAATCGATTGATTTTGATTTGCCAAAAAAATGGGAAATCAGAAGGATAAATTTTTCTCGTTTTTGGACACAGCTGGGTCTTTCCTTCGAAATGTTCCGACGTCCGATAGACGTTCTTTTTGTTCCATCTCACACCGTGCCCTTCATTCATCCTAAAGACACGATTGTAACAATTCATGGACTGGAGTATGAAATAATGCCAGAGGCCTACTCTTTTTGGGAAAGAATGTATATGCGTTTTTCCATCAAAAAATCTTGCCGGTGGGCAAAGAAAATCATCAGCGTTTCAAGAAACACCAAAGAAGACCTGATGAGGTTGTATGGTGTTCCGGAAGAAAAAATATATATTGTTTATGAAGGAGTAAGCCTCGAAACACGAAGCACGCAACAATCAACAAAATTTTTGCCGTCCAGAAAACACAAACCATACTTGTTGTTTGTCGGCAGGATAGAGAAAAGGAAAAATATTGAGGGAATTATCGAGGCATACAGGATTCTTGTTGAAAAATACAATATTTCTCACAAGTTAGTCCTGGCTGGTAGGCCGGGATATGGATATGAAAGTATAAAGTATAAAGTAGAAAATAGTAAGCATAAAGAAGGTATCATTGAAACAGGCTATGTAAGCGAGGAAGAAAAATATAGTTTGCTCAAAAATGCTGCTGTGTTTTTGTTCCCAACTTTTTACGAAGGCTTTGGCCTTCCAATTTTGGAAGCGCAAAGTCTGGGAACACCAGTGGTGGCTTCCAATGTTTCATCTTTGCCGGAAGTGGGAGGGAATTCCGTTGCTTACGCTACTCCGGAAGAGCCGGTATCTATTTCTGAGTCGGTCAAGGAAATATTAAGCAATGAAGAATTCAGAGACGATCTGATAAAAAAAGGATTTGAAAATGTAAAAAGGTTCAGTTGGGAGAAATGCGCCAATTCTATTTCTAAACTGTTAATGGATAAGCTAGAAATATAACCAAGAATGAATACAAAAACCGATATGCATGATAATTCAACAGCAAGGCAACCTATCCATTTGCGTGTGGCTTTAGTGCATGATTTTTTGGTTGATCTTGGCGGCGCTGAGCGGGTTTTGGAGGCGATGGCAGAAATGTTTCCGGAAGCGCCAATTTATACCCTCATTTACGACAAAGAAAAAACCAAAGGAAAATTTTCCGGTCGAGATGTTCACACTTCTTTTTTGCAAAAATTTCCTGGATTTTTGAAAAGGCGCAGGAAACTTCTGTTGCCGTTTCTTCCGGTAGCACCGGAGACGTTTGATCTTCGCGATTTTGATTTGGTTGTCTCAAGTTCTGGGGCTTGGTCAAAAGGAATCATATCCCGTCTTAATACCATTCACATTTCCTATATGCACAGCCCGATGCGGTTTGTCTGGGACAAAAATGAGGAATATCTTTTAGAACAAAAAAAGGCTGGTATCACAAATTTTTTTTCTCGTCTCGTAACAAGCTACATTCGTCTTTGGGACAAAATGGCGGCCGATCGGCCGGATTATTTAGTTTCCAATTCCATCTATACAAAAAAACGTTTGCAAAAATACTACGGTCGCGAAAGCGAAGTGATTTATCCGCCCGTAAATCATGTGGCATATAACATGAAACGCGGAACAGTTTCAGAAAAAAAATATTTTCTTGTGGTGTCGAGGTTGTCGCCCTACAAAAAAATCGACAATGCCATCTTAGCGTTTAATAAGTTGAGATTGCCGCTGGTGATTGTTGGGACCGGTTCGCAAGAAAAATATCTTCGGTCTATTGCCGGACAGAACGTTAAATTTTTCGGTTGGCAAAGTGATGAAAAACTCTCTGAAATTTATGCCGGGGCGAGAGCTTTTGTTTTTCCCGGCGTGGATGATTTTGGCATTGCTCCGGTAGAGGCGATGAATCATGGGATCCCGATTTTGGCCGTAAAAAAAGGGGGAATAGTGGAGATTATCGAAGAAAGAAAAACCGGTGAATTTTTCGATTTTGACGCGCCATATAAAATTGTTGATTGCGTAAATAAATTTGTAGAAAAGGAAAGTTATTATGATAAGAAATACATTCAAGAATCAGCAAAAAAATTTAGCAAAGAAAAATTTAAGGAGGAGCTGGAAAGATACGTAGATCAGATAACACGCAGCGCGTAACACGCAACATCATACTACACGCTTTATGGAAAGTATTTTTGGCCACAAAAGAATAGTTTATCAATTGGAACGGGCGATTAAAAAAGACGGTGTCTCTCAGGCTTATATTTTTTCTGGACCGCAGTCGGTGGGAAAGTTCACTCTGGCCAAGGCATTTGCGAAGAGACTGATTGGCAATGACAATTTGGATTTGACTGCTGACTATGTTTTAGTTGAACCGGAGACGGAGGAAGAGAAAGGCAAGAAAAGGATTAAGGATATTTCCGTAGGAAAAATAAGAAACTTTCAACGAACGCTTAGCATAACGTCGGGGGGCAGGCATAAGATAGCCATTATAAACGATGCGCACCGGATGACTAAATCAGCTCAAAATGCGCTTCTAAAGACTCTGGAAGAGCCTTCTCCGGGCGTAGTAATCATTTTAGTGACGCATGATAAGAATAAGTTGTTGCCGACAATCATATCCCGGTGTCAGGTGAAAAAATTCGGCCTTCTTTCGAGACAAGGATTGGCAGAAATTGCGCCTACTTTTTCATTAAATGACGAAATTCTTGTTTTGGCAGCCGGGCGGCCGGGTTTTTTGATAAAGATGAGAGATGACCAGGAAGAATTGAAAAATCGTCAGGAAATAATATCAGAATTGAAAAAAATCATAGAATATTCTGTTTGTGAAAAATTTGAGGCGGCGGAATCGTTGAGCAAAAACGCTCCGGAAATGCAAGAAAAAATGTCGGCCTGGATACTTTTTTTGAGAGAATGTCTTTTGAAAAAGGAAAATAGGGGGAAAATCTCCCAACAAAAAGCCCTTTTTCTCGTGGATGAGATAAACAAAAGTTTGGAAAAATTGAAAGAAACCAACGCTAACGCCAAATTGATTTTGGAAAACTTGTTTTTGAAAATGTGAGAAACACAAAAAAGATTATTTATGCGAAAAATTAAGGAGACAAAAAAAATAAAAAGTAAAAAAAAGTTTTCTTGGCGGGGAATTGTTTATTGGTTATTAGTAGTTTCTTTTTTTGGAACGGTAGTCTATGTTTTCTTTTTCTCTCAACTGCTTCTCATCTCTGTTTCTCATATCCAGGGCAATGCGGATATATCGAGCCAAAGCATCGAGGCGGAGATAAAAAAAGATTTGGAAGGAAAATATCTATCGTTTGTCAGCAAAAACAATCTGCTTCTTTTCAGGAACCAAAAAACAGCTTCAAAAATTGCCGAAAAATTCAAACGTCTGGAAACGGTGGAAATAAAAAAGAAGTTTCCTAATGAGCTGCTGATTTTTGTCGAAGAAAGAAAATCAATTATGGTTTTTTGCAGCGGGGAAAAATGTTTGATTGTTGATGATCAAGGAACTGGTTATGATTTTGTCGATGTCTTCTCGGAAGAGATCCGGAATAATAATTTTATCATTCTTCGAGATGGCAGCCAGAAAGATATTGATTTGGGGGATGGGCTGATGGATAGCGAAGACTTGAAGTACATTGTCGAAATTAAAGAGCAACTCCTAAGCAGATTTTCTTTTGAAGTCCTGGATGAATTCGAAACGCCTAGCCGGGTTTCTCCGGATGTAAGAGTCAGTGTCAAAGACGGATGGCGAATTTTTTTCAGCCGAGATATTCCGTTGGAAAAAGAATTGGAAATGCTTGAAGCGATTTTTTCGCAAAAAATTGGTGAAGAGGACAGAAAAAAATTGGAATATATCGACCTTCGTTCATTGAATAAGGTGTTTTATAAACTGAAGTCTGAACCACTGATTCACGCCAATTAGCACATGATTTCACTGAAAAAAGGCATCATTCGATGCCTTTTTTAATTCATGTATAATCATTCCGCCAGTTGGCGGAAATCACGTGCTAACCCGCCTACCGGCAGGCAGGTCAGTGGTTCAGACTTTCTTCCGTCACATAATAAATCAAAATCGATGTCCCGACTTGATAAACGGGTTTCAACCCTGATTGGTTTATCCAGCGGTATGAGTCTTCATCTTTTTTAGTCTTGTCATACAAGCTTCCTTGGAGGAAATTAGTGGAAATGGCATACCATCCGGGTTCAATGGGACGCTTGGAATCCCACCACATGACATATTTGTCGCCGATATAGTGTTTGATGTCGGCGCCGCCAAAATAATCGACGCGGATTTTGTTTATTTGCCCATCTCCTGCTGCCCATGGCATAACGGTGGAGCGTTCCTGACCGTTCCTGTTATTGTAAGTTTCGATCCATTTTTGCAGTCTACGCATGTCTTGACCCCAATCAGCATTGGAATCGGTGACATAATGGTATCCGTTTTTTGGTCCGCCGGCGATGGAATTGAAATAGGACATGTAGTAGGGATAAGCAGCGACAGTTCGAACTACCAAAAACGCGACCGCAAAGGAAATCACGCCGACCCAAATCTTTTTAGTGTGAACATCCTGGATTCTTTTTAAAAAACCAAAGATGGCTACTGTTACCAAAATGTAAATGAACGGCAAAATGGGAAAAAGATGGCGAAATCCGATGTTTAGGTTTCCGGTTATGCTGAGATAAGAATAAAGGAAAACGAAGCCCAACATCGAGAGAATGGTGACATGATGGCGAAAATATTGAACTAACGAAGAAAATTTTTCCCGAAAACTTAATTTCATTTTTCCATAAAGCGATTGTGTTTCTCGAAAAAACGCTATCCCTGCGGCTAAAATCATGAGGAAAAGCATGGCGAGGGGTTCTTTTAGCACAAAAACTGTCGGGAAATAGGCGGGGAAAGCTTTGGAAGAAACTTGGCCTAGAAAGTAAGCTCCGTTTCCTCCCGCTACGCGTTTGAATACCATGGCAATTCCCAAAATATATTCTGACATGGGGCGGAGAAACATGTTGTCGTTGAGCGCGTGGAGAACCCTGTTGGTATAAACATTTTTCAGGTTGGTTGTGTCAGTGGGTGAGAAATAGAAATCAATGGTTTTAGCAAGAGACTCTGCCGGCATTTGATAGGTGTTTATAAAATAAACAATCCAGACTAGCACAAGGGAAATTACCAAAGCGAAAATGCCTTTGCCCAGATATTCTCCTAAATTTTTGAAACGAAATTTCCAATTAGTTTCCTCTCCAAGGCGCGCGATTTTGGTGAGAGGATAAACGATCAATACCAATCCTAAAATCGGCATGATGATGACCGAGGAAAATTTGGCCAGCTGAACCAGTCCCAAAAAAACTCCGCCGATGACGGCGTTCTCCCAAGAGGGGTGTTTTATAAACTTAATGAAATAGTAGAAAGCGAAAGAAATGAACGCGGCAATGCCGAGATCAGTGGTGACAAAGTGATTGTGTCCCAAAATGTTGGGATCAAAGGCATAGAGAGTGAGCGCGAAAAGTCCGCCTATGATTCCGGTCAGTTCGCGCGCCCATTTGAAAATGAAAAGGCCAAAAATAATCGAGAGGACAACAATTGGCATCCTGGACCAAAATATGATTTGGTCGGCGTTGTTTCCGGACTTCCAAAACAAGCTTCTTCCTGCGTCCCATTGGCCATTGACGTCTTCGGCCCACCATTTTTCAGCTGTGTTGAAGTTAATGGGCATGAAAAGAAGCGGAAGTGCGGCGAGGTCTTTGATGAGTGGAGGATGTTCCGGGTTGAGCCGCATGTCGTGTTTGGCGAGGTATGAATATCCGGCGGGAATGTGGGCGGTTTCGTCAAAAATCGCCGTATCCCACCAAGCGTTCAAAGCAGAGACAACGAACATGAAAGCGAGAATGATGCCGACAATGACTTTATAATTTTTTTCTATAATTTTTTTCATTTATTTTAAAATATAAAAACTTATTCCCAATTCATCTTTCTTTTCTTCCAACTGCAAATTAGTGTAAATCGATTGCAACTTGGAAATTATCTCGTCATTTCTTTCGGCGAGGATTATCACCAGTTGTTCCGCGTTTTTGGGTCTCACTTGGGTGTATTCATTCGGATAAAGATAGGTGATGTTTGCTCTTTCCCAGTTGAAAAGCCGAACCGGAATCCGTTGCATTGACCCTGTGAGGAAATATATTTCTTCTTCTTGGGGGACGGTTTTCACATATTTGGAAACATCGATTAAAACTTTTTCAAACGATCTTGCTGTGTCAACCTTGGAAGCCCAAAAAACGTGATATTTTATGCCGTTAAATAAACCGAGGGTAAAAAGAATCAGTAGCGTTAAGAACCAAACCAGGCTTTTATAGATAGGGGAATGTTTTTCGGCTTTTCCTAAAAAATATTCAAAAGTCAGTCCGGCGAAAATGAACGTAACCGGGAGATTTCCAATGGCGCGAAGCGCGTGGGGGAGACCTTCTGCGGTCATGAATTCCGGAGCGAGCATAATGAAAAACCAACTCAGCAGGAAAACGTGGACGTCCATGTTGGGAGAGGCAATTCTTTTGGCCAGTCGCAGATAGGCAAAGCGAAAAAATTTCAAAAAAGAATAAATAATTCCAAAAAGAAACGCGATGCCGGTCATCGGATCAAGAATCGGATAAGGCGGATAGTTGTGGCGCCAGTTTTGATCTCCCCAAAAATTGTATTTCACAAGACTAAGTCCCAAACTTCGGGACAAAGTCGCGAGGGGTTTTCCGTGATTGACTTCCGGAGAGAGAACGGAAACATTGCCGGTTCTGGAACTCAGGTATTCCGGATGCGTGTAAAATGTGTAGAACATGGGAGCGGCGGAAATGATAGAAAACAAAGTGAAGATGACAATCGCTTTCCAGTATTGTTTCAAAAATCCCGGACGAGAAAGCACGAAAGACACCAAAGTTACAAGAAGAATAGCCGGCGCGATTCGAAATGCTATGTAGGAATGCATGCCAATGCCGAAGATGAATCCGCCGATGGCGAAATCGTACCATTTTTTTGTTCGGAGTCCCTTCCAAAGAAAATAGAAAGAGAAAACCAAAATGGCCGGAAGCATGTTGGCTCGGAAGGAAATACGGGAGAAGTTGATGGCCCAAAAAGAAACAGCGACAAGAAAAGAAGAAATGAAAGCTGTCCTTTCTTTGTTAAACAATTCTTTGGTGAGAAGATATGTTCCCATGACGGTGAGCGTTCCGCAAAAGATTGCCGGAAGTTTGAGAGTTGTGATGCTTGTTCCAAAGAGCCAGAAAAAAATAGCTATCATATTCATGAAAAAACCTTCCCGTCCTTGGTTGTCAGGATAAAACCAACGGAAATCACCGGTGGTAAGAGCCCGCATGGCGTCGATGCCGTTCACGGCTTCATCGGGATAAACTCCGGGCGGAGTGTTTTCAATGTTGTAAAACCGGAGAAAGAAGGCGAGGACTACGATGCCAAAGAGCAGGAGATGCTTTTTTGTTTTTGTCATAAGCTGCGAGTTTTTTTATTTTCTTACTTCTCAATTATACCACAAATAAAATTGATCAACCGGAAAAGGATTGTGGCTGCGCTTTCAGTTATCCACAAAAAAATTCATTTTACAAATAGTTAGAATTGTTGTTTTGTTGTATAATTTAAGCATGGATAAATTAAAAGGAACACCATTAAACGAAGTGCTTAAAAGTTCTGCTAAGGAAGCGGCTGTTTTGCCTCGGGAGCTTGGGTTTGTTCGGGAAAATTTTTTTGAGATGGTTTCTGCTGATGATCGGGAACGATTGGAAAAAAGATTTAATCTTTGGGCGGAAGCGTTAAATGACGCGTTGGCCGCTGAAAAAGAAGAAGCGGGACGAGACTTGGAAAAGGAAGAAATAATTTTCATCGCGAAGAGTTTCTTTAGAGAAAAATCAAAACCTATTTTGGATATTTTGGAAAAGGAATTTCCGGGAGAATCATCAGGTAGTGTTAAAAAAAAGAAATATAAAAAAGGAGAAATCGAGAGGCTGAAGCGGTCTCAGGCGCTAGCTGATCATACTATATATAAACTGGAAAATACTCCGGGACATGGCGCTTATGATCTTCATGCAGAGACGGAAGAGGAAAGCGCCAAAATTTTTGCCGAAAAAACCAGATTGCTTTGGGATAAATTGTTTGTTCATGGAATGGTGGTTAAGGATGGAAAAGGAAATAACACAATAAAAGCTATCGCTGATTTAGACGGTAAATCTTGTCTTTTGCTCCTAAAAGAAGCAGGTATTGATACTCGCAATGTAACGTATACCGACCACGAAGAAGAACCGAGAGAAGAAGGCTTGCACATGGACTATTCCGCCAGAAAAGTGACTGGTATTGAATCGAGGGAAAACGGAAAAATTGTTATTGATGATCATCATGGCGAGGGGGCTACGCGGAACACTTCAGCGACAAAGTTTCTTTACGAGGCTCTAGTGGACATCGGACTTCTTCCAAAAAACGAAGCTTATGACAAATATGTTGATTTTGTGACGACAGAGGATAATAAGACATATTATAAAAGTGATTTAGAAAAAGCGTTTAAGGTATATTGGAAGAGGCTTCAGGGATTGGTTAATTATATGCAACCTGAGGACATTTGGAATCTTTTTAGAGAGGGGAAAAATGTTGATGTTCGTTTGGACGATGAATATTTGAAAAATCATTTTTCTATTCATCCGGAAACCAAAGAGAAGAAGCCCTTGAAAGAAATAAGTGACAAACTTAAAGGCATGGTCGATCAAGCGAAGAAAGCGGTTAGTCGGTTGGAAAAAGAAGGATTTTTTGTTGATACGGGAAAGGAACATTATCAAAAAGTATTGATTGATATCGCTAGGAAGAATCCGAAAACAGGAACTTTTTCTAAACAGGTTTATATGGGCAACGATGCAGTGAGAGCGCTTGGTTATGACGGGTATGTGGTTTGGTCTCCGGAAGAAAAATCTTTTGTGATATATACAACAAGACCAATGGATTTTACCTTGTCGCAAGGATTTAGCGTTCGAGAATCTTCTAACAATATGTGGATGAAACCCCGGGGAAATGGAGAACATCTAACGATTACGCTTCGAGAAATCTTGGAAAAACTTTCGGGTGGAAAATTTGAAACAGGAGGAAAGTTAAAAGAGTACTTGGAGGAAGAAGAACGGGAGGCTAAAGAGACTGAATTTGTTGATGATAAAAAGGCAGAGGCAGATACAGAAACTTTCCCCACGGAGGAAGAATTCAGGAAAAAGTATCCGGATGGAAATATTTTTCCGAGAAAAAATGGCAAGGGGAATGTTAGTGTCGCCAAATATGATCCGGCGACCGGTTTGGTGACTTGCTATTTCATAGATACCGTCAGTGGAAAAGAAGACGAAAAAGAATATTCTTTTCCCGATTTTGAAAAAATGATGGCGGAGGAAGTTGAAGAAAAGCAAGAATTTTCGCAGGAAGAGCAGGCGGAGTTTGACGAATTTCTGAATGAGGCAAGAGAATATAGAGAGGAAGTTGCGGGCGGATTTGATTGGGAGAGTGAAGGTTATGATGAAGATGAGAAAAAACGAGCGCTTGATTTGATGACGGAAGTTTATATCAAAAAATTACTTAAGGATTCGTCAGATCATTTTAAGAAAAACGGGAAAGCGATCGCCTTAAAAATTATAGATAAGATATAAGGAGAAAAATATGGTTAATCCATTTGAAGTTGGTCAGAAAGTAGGAGAAAAACGCGGCGGTGAATTTCAGGCTAAAAAAGAGTTGCCGAGAATTTTTCGCGAATTGGAAGAAAAAATCAATTCTTCTCCTTTCCCCGACGCTCAAAAAGCAGAACTCACAGAAAAATTGATAGCCTTGCATTCTTGCCCGGTGGAAAAAGCCGGTGGCGAAGATGTTTTTGCTTCCAATGTGGAAAAGAGGGAAGCGTTCTTGGAGTTGCAAAAAGAAATTGATTCAGTTGTTTCGGGATTCGGAAAGGAGTCGGAAGCAAAACCTGAACCGGAAAAAATTTCCGTGGAAGAGTTTAAGGAGAAATATTCAGGCAAGGAATATTTGAGTGACACTCGCTGGTTAAAAGTCGTGAGATACTTTGAAGAACAAGGAATTGTTTTGGTAACGAAAGGGGAAAAGGGGTCGCGTGGCAAAAGGGAGGAAATTCCAATAAATGAATTTATAAGTCAAGTTTCAGCGATGCAAGAAATGGGCGGCGGAAGGAGAAGAAAAAAAAAGAAAGAAGAACCGGCTGAAGAACCGGAAATTGAAATTGAGGACATTAAAGACGAAGATGTTTGGGAGATGAATGTGTCCCTGGTGGATAGTTTTGAAGAATTGTATAAAGCTTTGTCAGCGATGAAAGAAATTAAGGGAACTTCGGAAACTTTTTCTGCGGAGGAAGTGATCGACTATATCGATTCAGCTAAAAATATTCTTCTTGCTCCAGAGGCGAGAACTAACATGAAAAATGAAGTTTCCGAGCTTAATGAACTTCTTTTGAGAATAACTCGCTCCTACGGAATAAGAGAAAAAGTTTTTGAACTTCTGGAGAAAGAAGGGATTAACGTGATTAGGAAGGAAGAAAAGAAAACAGAGGAACCAACAGACGAAAAAAATGAATTTGATCCGGAAAAAGAATTGGGAAATATTCTTAATGTTCCCAAAAGTGAACGCTCAGAGAAAGTAAAAGAAATAAAACGAAAATTACTCGAACAGCAAGAACGCTTAGCTGAAATACAGGAAAATATCATAAATGAAATCAGAAAGAATCCGGATGCCTCTTTTGATGAGCTTTATGAAATGGCAACCACGGCAGGTGAACAGGTGGGAATGAACGAAAAACAAAAAGAAATTGCAAAAAAAGTTATCAGCGCTTATGTAGCAAAGCATAATAAGATAAAAGAAGTCAGAGCACAATATTTTGATGACAAGGAACTTTTTAATGCTCTTTTTGGCGCTCAACCTGTAGGAGAAATTGAGGTAATTCAAGGACCGATGACTTTATATTTTCGTTGTTTTGATGTCCGAGATTATACTCTCATCAGAAAACCTGGTCTTTTAGATAGCAGTGACATAACTGATGAGCATATTGCTGAAGCGAACACGACAGGGGGAACAAGTATCGCTAGCTCACGAATCCCTGGATTGGAGGGCACGATTATTGCTGAAAATTCGAGTTTGCCTATGTATAATTCTAAATCACCGGAAAACAACCAAAAGGAATCTGATTATACGCGCATACATGAAGAACAACATGCCATTAAGAGGCTGTTTAGGGAGAAAAAACGAATCGATGAACTTTCTAACGTAGAAACAATTGAAAAACTCAAAGAAGTAAAAACAAGAGAGGAAGCGTTGATGGGACTCAAACGTTTTTTTCAGTTTCATAGGGAATTTGGAGAAATTGGGGCCAAAGACGAAATGTTGGCATACCTGAAAGATGGTGGGCTCAATAGAGACCAGATTATCTCTTCATTAACAAAATCAGAAAAGGATGGCGGGATTTATGATTATTTCTCCGACAAAGAGGAGTTAAAGAAGTTTATTTCAGAAAATATAGCAGAGGAATACAAAGACCTTGCCGATGAAGTTATGAATCAGGTGTTTGAAGTTGAGTATAGAAAATTATTAGAAAAAAGCATTGATGCTTTTAGACGCCTGGAACAAAATGGATATTCTAAAGATAAAGCAATTGCTCTTCTTATCCATGAGCCACTGTCAAGATGGGAAAAGGTTGTGAATAGATTGCTTGAGGAAACAGATAAAAAACTTCTGGAACTCAAATCCGCGGTGGAGGATGCCAGAAATGGTTATGCCAGAAAAGATTATGAAGTGACCAATGTTTTTGCCAAGCTCAAAAAACTTTTTGGCAAAAGCATGAAAACCGACACGGAAAATGTGTCGGACATGCAATCTTTCTATAACGCGTACCGAAAATCACTTAATGAATATCTGGACTATAGAATTGAGGGAATCAAGAAGAACAATCTTCTCTCACCCGAAGAACTCAGAAAAGAAATGGGAGGTTTGGTGAAAGAATTTAACTGGGAAGAAAAAATAAATTTATACGAAGCCCGAACTAATGCCAGGGCGGAGGCAAGAAAAGACAAGTTCGATTATAAAGCGCTAAAAGCGGTAGAATCGGCGGTTAATAGATATCGAAAACTGGATTGGAAAATTAAACTGGCCGTTTCGGCAGCTCTCCTTGGTACTGGCGTTGGCGCCGGATTCGCTTTGACTTCCGGAATAGCAGGGGCGGCGGGATTCGTGTCTCTTGTCAGCACTGCTAAGGGAGGGCAAAAAATTCTTTCCGGGCTTTCCGCTGGAGTCGGAGCTGTCGGGATGCAAGAAGCAGTAAGAAGAAAACTTGACACTCGAAAAGCAGAAAAGGACAAGGAAAAAATACTTAAAGATTTGGAAAAAGTCGGAGATGCGGAAGAAAGATTCAACGCGCTTATGGGCCGGATGCAATCGGAGGTGGATACGTATAAATCCAGTCTTGAACGAGAAAAAAGAAAAGCCAGAAACAGAAGAATTGTCGGAGCAGGAATGGGAATTTTCATTGGCTCGGGAGCTATGGCGGTTTTGGGCCGGACGCTTTACCAAGCAGAATCCGTTTCTGATATTAAGGAATGGATGAAAGAAAAAATTTTTGGATATGTTGAATCGGTAGAAGGTGTCAAAACAATGCCCGAAGGCGGAAAAAATGTTTCGGACAGCTTGAAAAAAACGGCTAGTGGTTCGATGTTTGAAAGAAATAGAATTCAGACAAAAGGAGTTTTTGATAAGATTCCGTCAGGAGGAGAAGTCGCAGAAGTTAAACCGTCCGCGCCATTAGCTGCTGAAGTTACAGAAGACCAAAAAGCAACTACGCCGGACATAGCGAGACCATCGGTGCCGGAAGTCGAACCGGAAAAACCATTAGGCGCTACTGAGCCGACAGATAAAACGATTGAAAAGCCAGCTGCGCCAGTGCCGGAAAAGCCAGCCACAGAAACCGCTGCCGGAAAAGCCCCTGAGAAGGATATCGCTTCGAGAGGCAAAACGATCAGTGGAGTTGAAACAGTCAAAAGAGGCGATTCGTCCTGGAAAGTGTTGAGGCGGCAATTGGAAGCTCGGTTTGGCGAAGAGGAGGCTTACAAAAAATTGTCACCGGAACAAAAGACATATTTGATTGATCATCTGAAAGACAAGATAGCCGCTAATCCGAAAAGCTTTGGTTTGGAAAATGCGGATAAGTTGAAAGTGGGACAAAAAATCGAGCTTACGCGTCTTTTTGAAGATAAGGATGATATAAACAAAGCGTTTGAAAAAGCGCAAGGACTTGCGGACAAAGACATTAAAAACATTGCTGCGAACAACGAAACTATAAAAGACTGGACGGAAAAACATCCGCGTAGCCGTCTTACTTCCCAAAAAGTTGAAGAAATATTACAAGATCGCCAAAAAGGAACCGGCGCAACGGCAAGTGTTGAAGAACACTCCAGCGTTCCTGAAAATTTGCCAATGGGAGACGCTCAGCCGGAAAAAACAGTAGTGGCCGCTTCAAGAGAATCCTTGGGTGAAAACGCTTTTGATTTTAGAAAATTTGTCGGAAATTATGATCGATATTTCTCAAGAATGAACGAAACCGGCGGGAAAATAGACGATATTTTGAGACAATATCCGGATATGAAAAATGCGGATATCTCTTCCATGAGAGCCTTTCTCAGAGAGGTGGATGAGCGGGTAGTGAGTGGGGACGAATCGGCCATAGGAGAAAAAATGAGACTGGAGGATATGATTGATAAATATGAAAAATTAGCCAGGCTTACTGTCGATTTCAGGACAGAATACCAAAGAGTAACCTCGAATATTTACGCTTCTCTTTTCCAAAACGATTCAGTCATAAAGAAACCCGGGGATATTAAGCTTACGGAAGCTGTTCAGTACTTGGAAAATAATCCTAATTCTATCCTAGCCAAAATTGTACAAGGTGTCGCAAATGATTCTCGTGGTGGTTTTGATAAAACACTGATTCCAAAACCTGGAGAAAAATTAGCAGATTGGACTGGAAAGTTCGTACAAAAAACTTTTGATTCTGAAAATATCTCTCGGGAAAAAATAGCCTCTTATATCGTCTAAACAATTAAACATTTCAAAAAATCAAATGAACACCCAACAAATTCAACAAACGTTCCTGGAAGAATTGGGACTTTCGGATCTTCCTCAGGAAAAACAAGAAGCGCTTCTTGTCAAAATGACAGAAGTAGTCCTCAAACGTATTTTTGTCGAGACAATGGAAAAACTATCCGTTTCTGACCAAGAAGCCTATGCCAAAATGATTGAAGACCAAGAAGAACCGGAAAAAATTGAAGCCTTTCTCAAAGAAAAAATTCCGGACTATGAGAATATGGTTGAGAAAAGTGTAGAAGATTTTAAAGAAGAGATGAAAAAGCAGTAAAAATTAAACAAATTATATGGTAGATGAATTGAACAAATCTAATTTAGAGCCGATTGAAGAGAATGACCTTAATTTAAAAGACAAGTTTATTGGTGTGGAAAAATCGAGTTCGGAGATGCCAACGGAAATTTCGGAAGTGCCGACTTCGCCAGAAGCCGCTGTAGAAAGAAAGGAAGGCTTGGCGGAAAAAGATGGCGCTTACAGTAAAATACTTTCTAAAATAACACATGCTGCCCCTGTTGCGCAGGATGACATTTCCAATGATGCCGATGCGGTGAGCCGGGAACAAGACGCCGAAAATAAAATCAATAATTTGGTTAATCTGGCTCAAATGAAAGGCGTTGCCCACGCGGTCAAAGTGGCGAGACACTTGGAAGACAATTATGTTCTTGATGAATTCCACGATCGCTTGCTCTCCGATGAATTACATGACGCGCTCCTTCAAAAAGGAATCATTAAGGGAGTGTAAAATTAGTTGAAATATAAATTTATTATGCTATCTTTTGATATAAACTCTATAATCATAATCATTGCTTTTATTTCCGCTTTTTCTGCGCTCATAAGCGGCGCTCTTTTGGTTTTGGGAAGTTTTTTGGGATTTCGCGCGGAAATCAACCAATCGCTTAACATGGATCTCGAAATCATCCGAGTTTCCAAGTCCAAAAAGACGGAAGAGGGCGGTTCTCGGAATCCGAATGAAGCCTGGAAAGAAGAAATCGGCTCTATGGAGCAACTCCTCACCGCGCTTTCATCGCTCAAAGACACCAAAGGATTTTTGAAACAATTGCTCTACGGATATCCTTCCCTTTCTTTTGAAATTGCTAATTCTGCCAAAAGCGAAGAAATCATTTTCTATATCGCCGTTCCCAAAAAGTTTCGCGAATCAATCGAAAAACAAATCCACAGCTTTTTCCCGCACGCCGTTTTGGAAAAAGCCACTGATTATAACATTTTTTATCCTGGCAGTTTTACCGCCGCGTCAGTAGCTGAACTCAAAAACAAATATACTCTGCCTATCCGAACTTATGAAACTATGGAAGTTGATCCTTTGAATGCTATCACTAACGCGATAAGCAAGTTAGAAACAGTAAGTGAGGGTGCCGCGGTTCAGTTGATTCTTCGTCCAGCCGGAACGGCTTGGCGAAGCGAAGGCAAACGAATTGCGCATGAAATGCAACAGGGCAAACGCCTCCACGAAGTCCAATCAAATTCCGTGTTGCTGAAAGTGGGAAAAGAAGTGGGCGGTTTGGTCACTGATGCGATTGTCTCCCGGGGAGAAGGAAGTCATGATGATAAAAAACCGGTTAGTCTTACTCCTGAAGAACAGGAACTGGTCAAAGGAATTGAAACCAAATCATCCAAAACCGGATTCCATGTCAATGTGCGGCTTTTGGCTTCGGCCGGAAGCGAAGCTCGTTCCCAAGAAATTTTAGCTCAGATGGAAAACGCTTTTTCCCAATTTGAAAATGGTGAAGTCAATTGTTTCAATGTTCGCCGTATCAAGAAAAAAGATATTGCTTATGACTTTATCTTTCGAAATTTTCGGGAAGAATCAGCGATGATTTTGAATAACGAAGAAATTGCCAGCATTTTTCATCTTCCGATTTCCACCACCGAAACACCAAAAATCAAATGGCTGAAATCCAATGCCGCGCCGCCGCCGCTCAACATTCCGGCTGAAGATACGGACAGTATTCTTCTGGGGTATAACGAATATCGCGGCGTGAAAACTCCGATCCGCATCCTGGAAAAAGACAGAAGGCGGCATCTTTACACAATCGGACAGACCGGAACCGGAAAATCTAATTTTTTGCAGGAAATGGCGAAACTTGATGCCAGAGCGGGACGAGGATTTTGTTTCATCGATCCTCATGGCGATGCCATTGAAGATATCTTAACCTCCATTCCCAAAGAACGGGCAGAAGACGTGATTGTTTTTGATCCGTCCGACACTAATCGGCCGTTTGGGCTAAACATGATGGAATACGATCCGGCTCACCCGGAGCAGAAAACTTTTGTTATCAATGAACTAATCGGAATTTTTGATCAGCTCTATGACCTCAAATCCACTGGCGGACCAATGTTTGAACAATACATGCGAAACGCCATGCTTCTTGTCATGGATGATCCTGATTCGGGGAACACCCTCATGGAAATTCCAAAAGTTTTGGCGGACGAAGAGTTTCGAGCCATGAAGCTCCAGAAGTGCCAAAATCCGATAGTGCTTGATTTTTGGACCAAAGAAGCGGAAAAAGCCGGCGGTGAAGCCTCTTTGGCCAATATGGTTCCTTATATCACTTCAAAACTCACCCAGTTTATCTCCAATGACACGATGCGGCCGATCATTGCCCAGCAAAAAAGCACCATCAATTTTCGGGAAGTAATGGATAACAAAAAGATTTTGTTGGTAAATCTTTCCAAAGGAAAAATCGGCGAGATAAACGCGCGACTTTTGGGAATGGTTATTGTCGGGAAGATTCTCATGAACGCTCTGGCGCGGGTGGACACTCCGGAAGAAAACCGGTTGGATTTTTATCTTTACATGGATGAGTTTCAGAACGTTACCACAAATTCTATTTCTCAGATTCTTTCAGAAGCCAGAAAATATCGGCTCTGTCTCATTATTGCTCACCAATTCATCGCTCAGCTCAAAGAAGATATTTCAAAAGCCGTGTTTGGCAACGTCGGGTCCATTGTGGCGCTTCGGGTCGGGGCGGAAGACGCGGAATTTTTGGCAAAACAATTTGAGCCGATTTTTTCGGCGCAGGATTTGGTGAACGTGGACAACTATCATGGGTTTGCGAGAATTCTTATCGATAATGTTCTCACCAAACCTTTTAACATCGGATTTTATCCGCCAACCAAAGGCGATCAAGAAGTGGCCAACGCCCTCAAAGAACTTTCAAGACTAAAATATGGCAGAGACAGAGACATCGTGAACAGAGAAATTTTGGAAAGGACGAAGATGAAAAGTGGTATGTAGAATTAACAAATCATAAATAAATTCCTCGTTGTTGATAAAGTATTGATTATTAAGCAAAAGAGTTCAGGTTAAATCCGAACTCTTTTTATAGCAGGATAAATAAAATAGGTTTATTCCATCCCAAATTTTTTCACTTCCGTATTGTTAGAAAGATAAATTTCATTCTTTTCTTCGCTGACAGTGAAGTTGGCAAAAGAGGATATCTCCGGATGATAAAATTGCGCTTCAATGTTTCCAGTGTCGTTGAATTTTGCGATTCTGGAATTTTTCTTATCGAGAACAAAAAGACTTTTGCTTTCCGGTTTGGTATAAATTTTGTCGGGTGAAAGCGGTGTTGCCGAGATTTCCATTCGGTAATCTTGTTTTTTCCCTTGCGTATATTTTTGCACTTCCTCGCCATTTAGGATAAAAATATCTTCGCTAACGGCCATATCTTTTGTTTTTGATATTTCCACAGTTTCTTTTAACCAAGAAGACGGGGCGCCAAAGCCGCCTTCAGCCCGGGGATAACGATAAATTTGATTATTTTTCGCGTCAAGAAGATAAGCGTAAGTCAGATAAGATTTTCCCGAAACAATGTTGGCGTCATCGGCAATGGAGATGTTGTTGTCTTGAAATTTTTGGGCAGTCGGGCTAAAAGAAACAATTTTTTTGTTTTCTCCAAGAAAAAAAATGGTGTTGAGATCATCCATTTCCCATGCCGACTGGACAGAAGAGATGGTCTCAGGAATAGGAACTTCTTTCTTCGTTTCCAAATTGATAACTTGGTTTTTAGCTACGGCTAAAATTAAGCCGTTGACGTTTACTGTTGTTATAAGTTCATTTCCTGTATACACCGGTTCCAACGCGGAAATTCTTTTGACGTTTTTATCCTTCTCGAGCGGAACGGGCGGAGTGATATTTTCTGACGCGGACGGGAGCTGTTTTTCTTCGGAAGAAAGAAATTTATTGGCAATGAAATAGGGGACGATAAAAATCAAAAAAAGGATTCCAATGAGAAAAATTTTTTTTCTGGTATTCAGGATTTTGAATATTTCTCCCAGCCGGGAAAAATCAGGCAAGATTTTTGTAAGCGAAGAATAGTTGAAAAAATTGTTTTTTGAAGAAAAAGAGGGCAATTTACCGGGAATATTCAAAACTGTATTTTTAGCTGGAAATTTTTTTTCTTTTGTTCGATATTGGGTATATTTATCTTTCAGGTAATAAAAAATTTTTTGAGAAAGAGAGGCAATTTTCGGGCAAAGGGAATCTTTCAGAAAAAACAAGCCGGATTTGAGTAGTAGAATAGTTTTTCCCATTCCAGTCAAAACTTTTTCTTTCCATTGTCCGGTCGTTTTCTTCATGTTTTCTTTTTGGAACGGTAGCGTTCTTCTAAATTCGTTAGGTTTTTTGCAGAAAGCATCTTTAGTTTTTCCCAGCCATTTTGAAAAAATAGGACAAAAAGAATCATTCAGGTATCCCAATGCGTTGTCTTTTGTGTCCAGTATCTTATTTTTATAATCCTCCAAAAAAGGTTTTCGGGTTGAATTTTCCTCTGGAGCAAGATAAGTCCCTTCTTTTATGTAGATATGTCCGGTTTTTTTGTCAATGAATTCCGGAGAAGATTTCAATACTTCTTTTTGAAGTTTTTCTTCGGTTGAGATGGCATTGCTGGTTTCCTTCGCGGCGGTTGGCAGGGGAGTTTTTGGCGGGGCCTTTTTTTCAAAAGCCTTTTGGCTGAATACATTTTTGGGAAGCGCAATTTCTTCTATATTTTTGACTGGTTCCGGTTGGAATTTTTCTTGAACTTTTTCCTTAAGATCAACAATCAAAACAGCTGATTTCTCCAGTTCATTTCCCAAAGCCGTTTTCAAAAATCGGACAAACTCTTCTTCTTGAAATTTTATAGCGCTCTTTTTTATCTCCTCCAGAGAAAAAATTTCAAAAATTGATTCGGTCGTCAGAATCAGTTTGTCTTTTTCTTCCAGTCTTCCGGATAAGACGTCCTGAAATGTTTTGAGCGGATTGAGGCTGCCTTCTGATTTTTCCGGTTCGGCAACGGGAGTGAAAATGTCAGCGCGAAGAAGAAACGCGAAGGCGTTCCCTGTTTGGGCGAGATGCAAGTTGTTTTTTTCAATTACTCCGCAAACTGAATGCAACTTTCCAATCCAGTTGACGGACTCATGTTCGGCGAGTTTCGACAGCGCCAGATTGGCTTTGTGGAGAGACGCTTCAAAGCTTTCTATTGCGCCTCTTTTTGTGTTGGAAAAATATTCTTTTTTGATGATAGAAATGAGGTAGTTGACCACATAGAGAGAATCCTCAGACACATCATCAACTTCAAAAACACCAAAAAGAACCCCCAAATTTTGTTGGGCGATATTTTCCGGTTCCTGGATAAAAATTTCCAAGCATGGCCTTGATGCGTTGTTCTTACAAACAAACACGTCATTGAAGGCAGGCTCGATTTTTATGATTTTTCTTTCAACGCTTTTCTTTTGCATGGCATTTTTCGTTTCTATTGTACCATAAAAAATTTAATTTGAATAATAAGAGGCGGCAAAATTGTTGGAAAGCAGCTAATTAGTTTGTTAATTTTTTTTGACAAAAAAAACGCTGATTGATAATATTAACTTGTTAGCAGGGAGGATTTTTTTGTTTACAAGATGGACATGTTGGAAAAAGACATTTCTAAGTTGTGCTTGTCGAATAAAGAAGCAAAAATATATCTTGCAGCGTTAGAATTGGGTCCGTCTCCAGTGCAGATTATTTCTCAAAAAGCTAAAGTGAACCGGGCGACGACTTATGTTATCATTGATAGCCTTATGGAAAAGGAATTGGTTGCCACTTTTTCCGAGGGAAAGAAGACCTTTTTCGTCGCTGAACCGCCAGAGTGTCTTTTGGATTATCTAAAATCCAAGAAAAATCTAGTAGAGAAAAAAATAAGCCTTTTAACAGAGAAAATCCCCGAACTCAGGTCGCTTGCCAGCGCTGTTTCCGGAAAGCCGACTGTAAAATATTTCGAAGGATTAGAAAACGGGGCGGTCATTTATGCTTTTCTTCCGTGGGATCAATTTTCCCGTTCCGAATTATCTTCTGAAAAATATAGGGCTGAGGCTCAATGTAAACGGATACAAAAAAAAATAACCCTGAAAATTATTTATGCTTCTGAAAGTGGCCGCCAATTGGCATATGAGGAGGATGGCCGGAAAAAACTAAAAGAATTTTTGTATGTAGCTGGTAACAAATATCCATTTGAAGGCGGTATGAATATATATGGCGACAAAATTCTTATGATTGACTACGCGGGGAAAACCGGCGGTCTTGTGATTGAAAATAAGTCTCTGGCAAAAATGCTGGCAGCATTTTTTTGCTTGATTTGGGACTCATATAATAAAAAGAAGTAAACAAGAAAGCTCTTCTTTTTATTTTAATATATTCAAATTCTGAAGAATGAATGATGCTTGAGAAGCAAACGCTTCAAAAAAATCCAACTCTTGGGTAGTGACAAATTCTCGATCGGAAAAACCCAGAAAGAGTACTCCTTTCACGGAATTATCAACCCCTAGCGGCAAAAGCAAAAAATATTTTATCTTTAGCTCTGGCGCGATTTCTCGAATAAACTTGTCTTCTTTAGTTCCTTGGGTGCGACAACATTTTTCAAGTAAGGGTTCCAGCAGCGGATATTTTTGGACAGACAATCTCTTTTCTTTTGCTTTGTTTTCCGGAGGGGACAGGGAAATCAGGATGTTTTTCTTTCGGTCGTATTTATAGAGGCCGACGGCTTTAGCTTGTGAAAGGTTGTAAGCGGAATTGATGATATAGTCAACGATTTCTTTCTCATTTTTTTCTCCTTGATTTTTATTGAGATCAAGGAGAATGGAAATCTGGCGATTGATAGACCCCAGATATTTATAGGATTCCAGAAGCTTTTGTTCGGCTGTCAGTCGATCCTTTTCTGCTTCCTGGTGATTTTCTTTGAGACGAAGCGTTTTGATGCCAAAAGCCAGGTCGTCGGAGAGTTCTTGAAGAAGCTTCAACTCCGCTTGATCAAATGCGTCAAGGTTGTCAGAATAAATATTTAACGCTCCGAAAGTATTTTTGTTTTTCTTAAGCGGCAGAGAAAGAGAAGATTTGAAATTTCTTTTGCGAGCTTCTTTTTTCCAGAGAGACAGCCGGGCATCTTCTTCAAAATTTTTGCCTATAACTGGCTTTCCTGTTCGAATTGCCATTCCGGTTGGCCCGTTGCCAGACGCGCAGTTTTTGTCCCAGGTGATGTTGACTTTTTCCAAATAGCCCTTAGAAAAACCGTATTCCGCCAAAGGGAAAACACTTTTTTTCTCATCAAGCCCCTTGCCTCCGACCCAAGCCATTTGATAGCCTCCGATTTTTACGATAATTTTGCAAATATTTTTTAAGAGTTCTTTTTCCTCGGTGGCATGAATAAGCACGTGGTTGCAAGCGCTTATGGCTTTGAGTGCCCGGTTGGAACTCTTGAGTTTTTCTCGGGTTCTTTTTCTTTCAATAATGCCGGCTAATGTGTTTGCTGCCGCTTTTAGAAAAGTTTCTTCCCGGATATTTTTTTGATGATTATGTCGGGTGTAGATATTCAGTACGCCCAGTGTCTTTTTGTGGAACACGATTGGAACGCAATAATGGCCGTGAGGCATCATTCCCTCGTGGGTTATCTCGTGTTTTTTATCACGATAATTAGCAAAAATAATTTTTTGACTTTCAGCGGCTTTTCCACATAGGCATTTTCCAAATTCAACTTTATGGCAAACCTTTTTGAGTTCTTTGGCGATGCCTTTTTGTCCGATCATTTGCAAAGCTTTCTCATTATCCTCAGCGATAAAAATAGTTCCGGTTGAATTAGAAGACAGCCATGGCATGGAAATAATGATGCGTAATGCCTTGTTGAGAAGCTTTTCCAGGCTAATGTTTTGAAGAGAAAGGGTGAGAAGAGAGTTGATGACATGTTGGAGATCATAATTTTTTTTGAGATCCTCTTCTATATTGAATTTTTGAACAATTTCTCCAATGACGGGAGCCATGGTTTCGAGAATCTGCAAATGAAACTCAGAAATTTTCCCCGCCGACTTGTCAGCCAGGTGAATCGCGCCCAACACTTTTTGGCGGTATCGTATCGGAACAATCGCCAAGGAAAGAAATTTTTCCCGCACGCAAGTGCCGCGATATTTTTTTTGTTCTTTGGCCGATAGGGAAGTAACAAAGTGTTTGATGTTCGGACAATTAAAGGAACCATAGGCAGTAACGTTTCTTTTGTCCGAGGAAATTGGTTTTTGGGATATCGTTCGGGTGCAAGCGCACTGGTCTTTTTTGAGAGACAGTCGGTTTTCCAATTCCCAAAATTTTTTGCTAAAGCCCACGAAAGAATCATAAGGAACATTGCCTTTTTCATCTAAAATCCTTATCCCGACATATCGGCAACCGATATTTTTTTGCAATATTTTTACCACGGTTTCAAGATATTCTTTGCGAGATTTTTTGGCGGTAATGAGCGTTAGCAATTCATTTCGGGTTTTTAGGTGTTTTTCCAAAACGGTTTTTTGAAAAATTTCTTTTTCTAACTGATTTTTCAGATAGTCTAAGGAAGGTTCACTTTCTATTTTTCGCTTTGGAAAAGGCATTTTTTTAGGCGTTATCTTTTTTGTAATCGAAATGAGAAGCGATTCCATATTGGGCTTTCTGGTGCATTTCTTCAGTGCGGATTTGTATTTCCACCGGTTGACCGTTTTTAATTACGGTCAGGTGGATACTTTGGTAGCCGTTATTTTTGGGAATAGCTACATAGTCTTTGATTCTGCTTACCATTACATTGGAATTTTTGAGGATGGACATCATTGTTTTATAGCAATCTTCTTTTGTTCTGAGGATAACGCGAATTCCGATGACGTCCAGTATCTGGGAAAAGAGGAGATTTTTTTTGGTTATTTTCGTATGGATGCTGCAGATTGTTTTTACTCGAGACTCAATTCGTCCATAGATATTATTTTTTTTCAAAATATTTTTAAAATCTTCGAGAGATTCTTTTTGTTTGGACAAATATTTTCTTTTGGTAATTTTCAGGATTGATCGATAATTATTGTATATTTCCGGTTCAAGGACGGAAAAAAATTTGTCTTCCAAAAGAATCCTAATTTCTGTAATGTCCAGTTTTTCCAGGAGTTTCATGGCATAACTGATTTTTTCTTTTGACAGGATTTTTTTTGTTTCTTTATTTTTAATTTCTTTTTCAAAGATAATGTGATAGTTGATAAGGAAGAGAATGATAGCTTTTCTATAGAGGGAATATTGCTTGAAAACGGATGGATCTCTTTCTTGGAGTTTTCCTAACTGGACTATTTTTTCGCTAACGTCTTTGCCGAATATTTTTTTTATCTCCGGTAGCTTTTTTGTTTTTCCGTAGGGATTTTGAACAAGGGACGCTAAAAAAACACTTTTGTCATTGACGAAGGCGCCAAGATTTTTGAAAATCTCCTTATTGGCCGGGTGAAGAGAATATTTTTCCAGTTGAGGATATTCTTTAAAGTAGGATTTCAGAAGTTTTTGCATATAAATTCAAGCAATACGTGTTGGTTTCATTATGAAATATAAAAATAAAAAAGTCAAACAAATATGACAGGCGATGTTGTTTTGGTCAAATTAAAGCTGGTGATATTATGTCAAGAAAACCTGACAAAAATATTTCCGGGTTTTTGAGTATAAAAAAACAGCGTTTGTTCACTGAAGTACTTATCGCTTAGTTATTGTTTAAATCAGCATCAAGTGCAACAGTTGACTCTATTTCTTCAAAAATCTTTCTATGCAAAAATCGTAGGAATTTACGACCAAGCTCGAACTTTTTTTCAAAATTCAGCCTAGTCTTTCGCCTCCGCTGCGCGACTCCGCCGAAAATCTTTTCCAAAAAGATTTTCGTTCCAAAACCGGAAAAATTTTCTCTACTTTTCGGATTTTGTATTTGCGCGCGCCCCTTTTTAAAAAAATGAAAAGAAAATTTTTCGGTCTTGGCAGTCCGGCCTCTTTTCCGAAAGAGCCGGACGCGGAGTCGCACCGCTTCGGCTTCGGCGGGCGGAGCGGAAAAACGGCGGCGG
>Ga0074195_1001472_pt1 | contig 32982 bp, 25 predicted proteins | sample EPASupsiteHSE623_FD_64525 | JGI IMG/M metagenome (GOLD analysis project Ga0074195, IMG submission 64525) | Bioremediated contaminated groundwater from EPA Superfund site, New Mexico - Sample HSE6-23 | ecosystem: Environmental > Aquatic > Deep subsurface > Groundwater > Contaminated ... | reverse complement strand
GAATAAAATATCTGCAATTGAGTTTCCGCCTTCTTCGCCAGGATACCACTGAACGATAATAGCAGGCAGGTACTCTTTTTCCCAAGGAATTGCAAATGGTCTGCCTGTTACCAACACCAAAACTACAGGAGTACCTGTTTTATAAATTTCCTGCACCAATTGTTCCTGTACCCCTGTTAAACTTAAATCAGATAAATCAAAGCTTTCGCCACATGTGGGAACACTATTGTTTTCTCGCGAAAGTAATGCACTTTGGGAACCCAAAAATACAAGAGCAACATCACTTTCCTTTGCTGCATTTACAGCCTCCTGAAAGCCGCTGATATCGATACCCGCCAAATCGCACCCTTTTGCATGGCGTACTTTTACCCTGCTGCCTACAAAATCGGATATTCCTTTTAATGGGGTAACCCCTCCGGCACCGGCATTTTCAACGCCCCAGGTATAATCGCCAAACTGTGCCACATCTGAATTCGGGCCTATAATGGCTATCGATTTCAAAGATTTTAGATTTAACGGGAGGATTGAATTTTCGTTTTTCAACAATACTGCGCTTTCGTCGGCAATTTTTTTAGCCAGTTTAACCGATCGAAGCGAATGCATTTGATCTCTTACATTTAAAGTGTCGGGCAATGGTGCTTCAAATAAGCCGGATTCGAATTTTGCATATAATATATGGCTGACTGCACTATCAATACAGCTAATATCGAGTTCATTGTCATTTACCAGGTCAACCAGGTTTTCGTAAAGCCGGGCGCCACTGCCTGCTTCCAGGTCGATGCCGGCAACTACTGCCTGCCGCGCCGCTTCTTTTCCGTTAGCTGCGGTCCTGTGAAAAGTTTCCAGCATCCCTACCGACCCCCAGTCGGCATATACATATCCTTTAAATTGTAGTTCGTTCCGTAACAACTCTGTTAACATATATGGTGAAGCAGCAACAGGTTCACAATCGTATGAGCTGTAACAATTCATAACAGAAAGCGGATTGCCTTCTTTAATGACTTTTTCAAAAGGTTGCATGTATAAATTCAGCAACTCACGTTTTCCCCCTGCCACAGGCGCCAGGTTTAACCCTCCGGTTGGAGTGCCATGGCCTATAAAATGTTTGGGGGTACAAATAATCCCATGCTTTCGTAAACCCTGAACATAAGCAACCCCCATTTTTGAAACAAGATAAGGATCTTCGCCATAAGTTTCTTCTACCCGTCCCCATCGCAATTCCCTGGCTAAATCGAGGACTGGTGCCAACACCTGTTTTGCGCCAATTGCGTTAACATCAAAAGCAATACTTTCGGCCATTTCGCGGACAAGTTCGGGATCGAAACTGCTTCCCAGTGCTATTGCCTGGGGAAAAATTGTACAGCCATCCTGAACTGTCCCATGCAGCGCTTCCATTATGGGAAGGACAGGAATTCCCAGACGGGTTTTTTCCCTCATGTACTTTTGCGCCTCGTAAATGGTTTTTGAATATTCTTCGGCAGAATATGGAAATGCCTCGATACAACCAAAACTGTTGCCTTTTACAAATGCGTTTAACTTGTTTAAATCCAGATGGCCTTCTACATTATAATTAGCAAATTGTATATGCCTCATTTGGGTTATTTTTTCTTCCAGGGTCATCCTTTCTAAGAGGTCTCTTACCCTATCAGCAACAGGCATTTTCGGGTCTCTATATACTGGAAGTCCTTCTTGGGAAACCGCAACAAAACTGTTTATAAGAAATAATATAAATAATAACTGCTTCATATAATCGTTCTCACTCTTATAGTACCCCGATTCAATGAGACTATTGAATCATTATTTTTACTACATTATTTTTTTTCTGCATCAATTTTTATCAGATAGCAACCTGGGAGACACCCCCTCTAACGGAAATAAAACCTCGTGCCCCACGCAGGTCACTTCGTTCTTACTTTAAATCAATTCGCTGCACCTTTTTATCGATTGGTTCCGGGGTTTCGGTAATTAGTAAGCCAGTACCAACAGGCCTAACATTTCCGTCTGATGGAGTATTCATTACCTTGTTGCCCACTATCATAACAGAAGAGCCGCCGCCGTCCATATTCACGGCATCCCAAGCCCCCAAACCTTTAAATATTTGTCCAAAATCGACCATAGTAGTCCCTTTCGATGTGTCGCTTCTACCGTCGGCTACAACAATAAATATTTTTGTTTTATCTTTCGACATCCCGATTCCTGTTCTTGGATTGTAAAACAAATCTCCTTCAGCCTTTTCGCCGTTACGAAGAATAATATTATCGCTTCCGCCAACCAGTTCCTTGAAATCGGTTAAGAGTCCGGGCGTCGACCTCAAATTGGTAGCCAGGCAAATTGTCAGATTATCTCCAGATGCCAAACTTTTCAGAAAATCAGATGAAGTACCACGCCCATGCAAAACTGCCCATCCTTCCGGAATAACAGACGTTCCTGTATTTGGGAAAACACTTTCGACAATACACGCTATATCTCTATTGGCGCTGAAAAAAAAATTGTTCCCTTCTTTCGGACGAATAATAACTTTTGTGCCACCGTCCAGAGAACCTGTAACATGGCCGAACTTTGAAGTATAAAGGGTTAATATATTGGCCGAAGCGGCAGGTTCGGCCTCGAGCCTTAACATGTTAACGGTATGTATCCGGGTTGTTTCATCAGCAGCTTTCAATATTCCATTAAAATCCACCCTGTCGATATATGGAATATCACCAGCCCCCAAAACAAAAGATGCCCGCCCGGTAGGGTTTGCGGTACATTCGTTTTTCTGAAACTGTCCGCTTCTTGGAATCCCAATTTCTACCGGATCCTGATAAAAATAAAAGTCACCGTTTGTCCCTGCTATCACCTTGTGTTCAGGCGTATTGTGCCTTTTCACCATGTTACCAGGGGCTTCTAACGTAAGTGAGCTGTCATTGGCAAGGCATGTTTCGATATGTACATACGGATTTGTCAAATCAATTTCAAGCACATAAAACCGAAGTGGATAATTAGGTAATGAATAAGAAGCATAAGTAGTTCCCCGTCCAATTTCATGCTTTTTCTGCAGTGTATCGACCGAAAATACGTTATCTCCAATCTTCATTTCCTGAGCAAATGCCCCAAAAACAAGAAAAAGTACATAAATTAAAATAATGTAATATTTCATGAATATTTTATTCCAGTTAGCATTTCACTTTACCCATATCAATTACCGGCCAAGGTTTAGCGGCTTTCCATTCGCCTCTGGTAAAATCCGGAACTTTAACCGAATTACTTTCATCTAATACAGAACGTTCACTAAGCTCAACAATACATGACCAAGCGGCTGCATCATATACATCCTGGTCGAGAGGAAAGCCATTTCTCAAACAGTAAATCAACCTCCAGTCCATCACATAATCCATTCCACCGTGTCCGCCAATTTTTCTAGCTACGTCTCCAATATACTTCGAGAGAGGATGTTCGTATTTTCCCGTGATTTCCTTGAATTTTTCAGGACTCAAAAATTCATGTGCCTCCGGGTCAAACGCTATTTTCTGTTCGGGATACTTAACCGCATAGCCTTTCGTTCCATTCAACTTATGGATACGGTCGTAGGGTCTGGGATTTGTTACATTATGCTGAATCAGAATTGTTTTACCATTTACTGTTTTAATGATTGTATTGTTCATGTCTCCCAGCTTATAAGTAGTTTTTGCTTCCGGAGAATCTTTTCCATACATTTTTTCGCCGTATAACGTTAGCCCAAACTGATTGGTGGACATAGAAGTCAGGTAATCAAAACGGTCTCCCCTGTTAATTCCCATTATCTGGGCGACAGGGCCTAATCCGTGCGTCGGATACGGATTTCCTGTGTGCCGGGTATAATGATCTATCCTCCAGGTATTGTGGTAACTACCACTACTTCTGTTCATTTGATTCCTGAGATCGTGGATATAGCCGCATTCACCATGAATGATATCGCCAAATACTCCCTGACGTGCCATGTTAAGCGTAGTCAGTTCAAAAAAGTCGTAGCAGCAATTCTCCAGCATCATACAGTGACGCTGTGTCTTTTCGGCCGTATCAACAAGTGCCCAGCAATCGTCAACGGTAAGGGCAGCCGGCACTTCAACAGTTACATGCTTACCATGTTCCATGGCATACAGTGCAATAGGAACATGTAAATCCCATGGCGTTGCATTATAGATCAAATCGATATCATCACGTTCGCAAATCTTTTTCCAATCATCTTCTTTTGAGTATTCAATGGCTGCAGGACGACCGGCTTCTTTCAGAGATTTTTGCGAACTTACAATCCTATCCGGGACAAGATCATCAATTGCCACTATTTCAGTCCCTTCAATCCGGGCCAATCGTGCAACAGCACTACCCCCTCGACCTAGTCCAATAATAGCTATCCTTACGATAGAAAGCGGATCGCAACGAAGCCCCATTACAGATTTTCCTCTTCTTTTAGGGATTAGATCTTTCGCTTTGGCTTTTTCCACCGTATTACTATACCCAATGGTTGACCCGGCACTTATTGCCAAACCTCCTAAAACAGATTTTTTCAGAAAATCGCGACGATTATTATTCATAATATATATGTAAAAAATTCAACCTATAACTCTGTCAGTAACAGTACAGCACTATCATAACATAACTGGATATCAAGTTCCAGTCCCTTTTTCATCAATTCTTCTCCTGAAAATACTTTCTTATCTCCCCAGAAGTATTTCCGGCTACCTGCGGTATTCAGCTCGGTAACCTTATACTTTTTTGACGAGTCCAGCCCATCTAGCCGACATTCAAAAAATTTGGTGCGTTCATGAAACTCGGTGCTATAAGCGAAAAACACTGCCCGCGACTTGTCTTTGTTAACGTACATTAATGAAGCCCATCCTCCTTCCTGGTATGGGGATATTAAACGGTACAAATCGCCGAACTGTACCAAAGGCCTTATTTCCTTGTACATTTCAATAGCCTTTGTTGCAAACACCCTGTCATTCCCGGTAATATCTTTAGGCTGTAACTCCATTCCCAAACGCCCCGACATGGCTACATCGAAACGAAATTTCAATGGGGTTACCACCCCTGTTTGATGATTTGGACTTGTCGACACATGCGATGCTGTCGCAATTGCAGGGAAAAATAAGTTTGTTCCGTATTGAATAAACACACGATTTAGAGGATTGGTATTATCGCTGGGCCAGAATTCATCATGATAACGCAATGCCCCAAAATCCAACCGGCCTCCACCGGAAGAGCAAAGCTGAATCATTGTTTCAGGATATTTTGCTCTGATGCGTTCATACGCGGAATATAATCCTTTGATATATGCAATCCAAAAATGCGTCTGCCTGTCAGGGGAAAGATATTCCGAGCCAACATCGGTAACATGCCTGTTCGCATCCCATTTGATATAGCTAATGTAAGGTGATAACGCCATTACATTATCAAAAGTCTCAACAACAAAATCCTGTACCGCCGGATTACTCAAATCCAACATCCACTGGTTACGAATTTCCAAAATTTCCCGGTCCCCGCTTTTTACAATCCAGTCAGGATGCTCTTTCGCAAGTTCGCTGTCGGGATTTACCATCTCGGGCTCAATCCATATACCAAATTTCAATCCTTTATCGACAGCATATTTTGCCAGGTAATTAATCCCGCGAGGAAGTTTTGTCATGTTGGGTTGCCAGTCTCCCAACCCTGCTTTATCACTATTCCGGGGATATTTATTTCCAAACCATCCATCATCCAGCACAAACATTTCGATTCCCATTTCGGCGGCATTGTCAATCATACCTGTTATAGTTTCCTCGTTGAACGAAAAATAAGCACCTTCCCAACTATTTAATACAATGGGCCTTACCTGATTACCGTGTTGTAGTGAATATTTTCGGGCCCAGTCGTGATAATTACGCGATATTTGGCCAATTCCTTCGGAACTATAAGTCAAAACCATTTCCGGAGTGGAAATAGATTCGCCCTTAGCAAGATGCCAGGTCGATGCAAAAGGGTTTATTCCCCCCAAGACATGCAAAACGCCAAATTCATCCAATTCAAAACAGAGTTGGTAATTTCCAGACCAAGCCAAAGAACCAGCATACACTTCACCATAATTTTCATTTGCCGGGCCATTTAATGATAGCAAAAATGAAGGGCTCTCCGATTGCGTGGTACGAATTCCTTTCTTTGATTCAATTTCCTTTATGCCGGGTGTCAGTTTTTCTTCGTATCGTTGCATTTCGGCAGCCCAGGCACCGGAAAAATGAGTCAGATAATACGACTGACTGTGCAGGGTAAGGCTGGATGAAGCCATTTTTTCTATTGCAATTTCCTTTTCCCCATCATTGATGACCACTGAATTCTGGCAGATAATATTTTCTTTTTTATGTGCCTTAAAATGAACGTCAACAAAAACAGGATAGAGCTTATCTTTATAACGGATAATTGTTTCGCTGACGTTGTCATCTACTTTTAGTGTTTTATCAGAAGCATAAATCAACTCAGTAGTAAGTCGACCATCGGAATGCACCAAACGGAGAGCTGGTTCAAAAGCCTTACGTCCCCCATATCCGGAAAATAATTCGGGTTCAGCGCTTTCTCCAAAATATGGATTTTTTTGTCTTGCAAAATAAACAGCCAGGTCGGATGAAATTTTATCTCCAAAATACTGAAAATATACTTTGCCGTCTTCCCTGACCGTAAAGACCATGCTTAACTTATCGGTTTGGACAGGTATTGCTTTCTCTTCTTGTTTGGCAAACAGATTTGTAACAGCCAATAGAATTATTAAAACACTATAAATAACTCTCATTCTGAATGAATTTCTATTCAATATCATATTGATACAATACAAAGCTATTTTCTTTAGGAAGGGTTATGGGCAGGAACCCGTTCTTTGTTATTTCCTTCCGCGTTTTAGTGCCCTCGCCTAATACAGGTGTCAGTGTCATTTTTGTCCCAGGCTCCGAATAAACTTTTACCAGTTTCTTTGAATCAGGATTTTTTTCACGGAAAATCAAAAAATAACCCTTCCCATCTTTTCCGATAGACTGGAAACCAGTCCATGATTTTCCGGACGGTTCATCTCCGATAGGTAATATTACTCCTTCGTGAAAATCGTGCCGGACTGTCTTATATTTCTTTATAAGCTTTCCGGTAATAGACAAAGCCTCGTCTGACAAGTCTGCCACATCCATCCAAACCAGCGACTGCGAAGCCATGGTCGTTGCAAACAGATATTCGAACGAATAATTTTTAGGAGCAAAAGCATCTCCCGCCGGATACTTATCCTGGTTCTTCCATTTGTTAAGGAACTCCATTTGCAACCTCTCTGCAGGATAATATTTTGAGAGCATCCAAAGATTTCTCAATGTCCAGTAAGGATAATAATTTCCCCACTCTGTATAACGGTTTTCCAGGAAGATATTTCCATACTCGTTATACATAAAATATCCGCCCCTGATACCAGCAGTAATATCTAAATTAAGGAAAACATTACCATCTGTTTCTTTCTGTATTTTTTCAAACATTTTCCGAGTACGGATTTCCGCAATTTTGGTCGTCATTTTTTGACCATCAACCTTGAATGCGCAAACACCATACTCCTTATACATATTTATAATAGAGTTTGCGTCCTTTTCCCAATCTTCATTATCCTTCTGAAGTGAGGGGTTAATGTAGAGACACACTTTTACACCCTGCTCTTTTCCTTTTTCTATAATAGTCCCTAAGCCGTCAGGAAATAATTTTTTGTTAGGAGTCCAGAAATCGGGATATTTGTCATAGATATTTAAATAACCACCTGCATCCTCCCCTTGTTGCCAACCATAATCGAGCTGAAAATGGGTTACCCCCATTTTTGCACAAGCTTCAATCTGACGAATACAAAAATCTTCGGTAAGTCGATTGGTGCTTCCCCTGTCGCCCCATGTATTCATCATAATAAACTCGTTCCGCTCAGTATCAAGTATTCTGAGGTTTTTCTGATATTGACGCAAAGCAGTCAGTTTTTCTTTTTCTCCACCAGAATAAACCCCGACTACGGAACCATAAGCTTTAACCCATTCCCCTTTCGAAAGATCACTCGTTTTTACTCCTAATCCAACAACTTTAACATCTCCGAACTTAGTTATAAAATCGGCCCCCGGGTAAGACAATTGAGCTCTTGAACACGCTGCTTCTTTCAAAAAAAATAAACCACTACCTCTTTCAATATCCTGAAAAAACAACAAATTTCCCTTATAAGCATTCTCGTGATAAGAAAGTCCGGAGTATGGCTTTACAAGCGTATTGTTATAATCTGAGTAATCTAAGAATTCAATTGCATCAAGTTTCCAATGTTTACCATCTAAAGATATCTGGTCAAGCACAGGAATCTCATTTTGCTGGGTTAATACATTTTTAACGTCATCTTCCGGAATATTATTTTCGACCTCCCAGGTACCATAAGCTTTGCCTTTAAGGTAAAGATCGGTGGCAATGGCCGGGCTATTTTCATAAACTCTGAAAACCTTCTTAACTTTTAGCTGATCTAATTCATATTCAACGCTTATCTCAAGATGCTTAGCAACGATATCAGAAAGTACCTCTTCCGATCGCCAACTACTTTTTGTTGCATTTTGGCTTTGTTTTGGGATATAAAAATCAGAGCTCCTATTCTTATTAATCCATATCTCCCCATTGAGCTTATCCTCAATGGAATATGTTATTATATTACCATTATTCCATACAAACTTACGTTCAATTAAATTATTGCCAATATACAGAGTATCGTTTTTAAGAGAGGAGTAATAAGTCGCTGAAAAACACTTATTAGACTCCACTCCGATTCCAATTAACACGAACAATAACACGAACATTTGTTTCATTTTGAACATATCACCTCCATTCTGCCTCATTGATTGTAGAAATTAGAGACAAGTAAAAATTTCAGTGTCCCGGATATGATTATTTTACTTTGACATTAGGAATCTAACCATAAAATGCTTTTCAAAAAATCATTTTCGCAGAACACTCGAAAATTCAAATTTGTAATTATGCTATATTTTGAGTTTTACTTTACTTTGCTCAATTGATCTTTATTTTCATAAACTTTCATAATGGCATTCACGATATCATCCATATCTCTTTTTGTTCCAAGCAGAGGCCCCGAAGCCCAAAGCATTACCATTTCTTCATCACAAACTTTGTCGCAAACCGGGCATTCAATTTCTTCTTTGTATTGTTTTAACCGCGATGGAGAATACATTTTTTTGTAAACATCAAGCCCTAAAATATGATCTACCCAAGGTTCTTTGTGAAGCCCGTTAGAAATATATGGACTCAAATTAATGCCCTCCGCTTTTATCGCTTTGAGAAATACAGAACGATCCACATTATTAAAATGCTCTTTTCTGTACCCCATTGTGTACAGATAGAATGACCCACTATCTGTTCCTTCATAAAGCTTCTGAGGTAACAGTCCCGGACAATCTTTTATTTTTTTTGTTAAATACGCAGCATTCTCGTTTCGTGTTTTCCACCTGTCAATAACTCCAGACATCTGGCCCATTAATATAGCTCCTTCGAATTCATTCATACGATATTTTGGGCCAATTGTAACACTTCGTCCATTACGATTCGTTCCATGGTTCATCACGGTATAACACATGTCCATTAATTCATCATTGTTTCCGATAATAGATCCACCTTCGCCACAGGCAATTGTTTTAGATGTTTGGTGGCTAAAACACCCAACGTCTCCCATTGTCCCACATTTTTGCCCTCGATACTCTGCCAAGTGTGCCTGACATGCATCTTCAATGACAAACAGATTGTGCTTTTTAGCAAGCCTCAATATGCTGTCCATATCACAAGGTTGTCCCATAATATGAACCGGAATTATTGCTTTTGTGTTTGAAGTAATCAATTTCTCAACTGACTTGGGGTCAAGCTGAAATGACTCTCGGTCTATATCGGCCAAAACAGGCAACGCCCGGGCAGATAGAATTGAAGAAATAGTTCCCATATCAGTGTATGGTGTTGTTATTACTTCGTCTCCAGGACCAATCCCGAGAGCCTCAACACTTGTATGTAATGCCTGAGTTCCGGATCCTGTTGCAACACAGTATTTCGTCCCCATAAGCTTTGCATATTCTTTTTCAAATGTTTCAACATTTCCATTTGCAAGATCGATACGACACCAGCGACCACTTCTAGCTGTTTTGTCTATTAAATCAGTCACTTTGTCGTCGACATAAGGCCAACCGGGAAATTGTTTATCACTCCCGCGTACCGGAGTTCCTCCTAAAATTGCCAGCTTATCTGCAGAATTACCGCCAATCCCTGAAAAAGGAATACTACTCAAAGTTATTGCACCGAGAGATCCGACTGAAGCCGTTTCAATGAATTTTCGTCTACCAATATTTTTATTATTCATAATATTATGAGTTTATAAATTTTACCTGACTAACTTTACAAAGTTAAATTTCGAATCCAGAGCACTTGCTCTTATTTGCGTATATTAATCCTCAAAAACCGCATCTACTTTAAAACAGACATTTTTTTTACAGAAATAATAGATGCTTTCATCCAAAAGTTTTAGAATTATGTATTTGTTTGTTAACCTACCAATAGTTGCTTATTCATATCCTAAACACGTAATAATCTCTGCCTAAGATTATTACGTGCTAATTTAACAGGGATGAAAGTTGTACGCTATTTAAATAAGAACTTACAAAAAATAGGGAAGCTTTCACTTCCCTTATTCTATAATTATTCTTCAGAACCATATACCGTGCACTCAGCCAAGAAAGCAAAATTTTTGGAGCCTTTGGTTGCAGCATATTTAAAATATCTTGCTTGTGGATTTGTCGCTATTCGGTAACTTTGTCCGTCATTTATATTTGGATTAAACGAGTAAACCCCATGGTCTTCCCAGGTTACTCCGTCCAAGCTGGTTAAAAACTGACACTCTGTTTGGCCACGGGTATCATTTTGTCTGCGGTAACATACGAAACGACTAATTGTTACAGTTGTTCCCATATCAACAATAAACCAGTGCGGATATCCCGGACTTGCCCCCTGCCATTGTGAATGCCAATAAGTTGAAATATCATCATCGATTGCTTTAACTACAGAACCATTTGTCCCTTCACCTTTGACTTCCTGACTACTAAAATCGATAATACTCCATGCTGATTTGTCAATTTTAACTTCTGCCATAGGAGCAAGTGTTACTGTTTTAAACACTGAATTGTCATAATCATCGGTGGCTGTGATAACAAAATCCTGTTCTTCGCTATTCAACCCGGAAATATAGTACACATTGCTTCCCTGAACAGAAGGAAAGTTCTTCACTGTTTTGTTTCCATCTCCATCAATATATCTTACAGATACAAAAAAGTTTGTTCCGGTGAAATCATCCCAATTAAGCCTAACACCCCCGAAATCAGGTTCTATCCCAATATCATCAATAATGTAAGATGAAACAGGTTCTTCAGGTGCTGCAACATAAGTTACTTCAGACGAAGCATTTTTATTATCATCATAGGCCTTAAAACAGAAAGTTATATCATCGGTATTACTAAAGCCTTCCACTTTAACGGAGTCGGCGTAGCTACTGGTTTTTACACTTCTGCTCCTTCCTTTTGAATCCATAAATGTTATATCAACATAAAAAAAATCTTCATCCTCCGGATTTGTCCAGTGAAACGTTAAAGAACCAAATCCCGGAGTTGCGAATATTCCGGAGATTTCTCCGGGGGATATGGTATCCCCTTCATCATCTTTACACGATGACAAAATGAGTATTAACCCGAAAATCAGTATAAGCATACTATATTTCTTCATTGCTTTTTTTTAAAATTAATAACGAGGGTTTTGTGTCATTTTTGGGTTTTTATCAATTTCCCATTGAGGAATAGGCATAAAATACACTTTATCATCCCAGTAACGGGTTTCAAAAGCGATTTCGTTCCAGAAGCCATCATCAAAATTTTTCATAATATCAAATCCATGTTTATCGCCTCCTTCCCTTTCAGCATCCAGCCACCTCCGGTTATCGTGGAAGCGGTGTCCTTCGAACGCCAGTTCCACTCGTCTTTCCGTATGGATCAGTGTTCTGAGTTTATCAATAGTTAATGGTATCCCGGCGTTGGCATAAGCATCCTTAACATGCTGCATACCGATACGGTCGCGAATCATATTCCATGGATCAAATATTTTATTATCGGTTAACGGATCGATCCCTTTAGCCACATCATATTCAAACGCGGCTTCCATTTGGTTTAGAAGCAATTCGGTATATCGGAATATATTTATGGTATAGGCTCCATGACTTGCAGCAGTTGCATTGTAGGCTACATATTTCAAACATAATATGCCATTGGAACTAAAATTACGCCCGGTTTTGCTGTTATACCCTGCCGGCCCGTCAACATAAGGAAGATAGAAGATGCGGCTTTTGTCGGCATCTCCGCCCCACTTTGTATCGTACGATTCGTTTTCGCCAAATAATACAGCATAAGAATACTGTTCCGGGAATAAGATATTGGTATAAAAACGCGGGTCGCGCATTTTAAACTTATTATACAAGTGAATGGTATAACCATCCTTCTGATAAGTTGTAAAACCTGTGGCATTCTGATAGTTTGCATCATCCCCAGTCATTAAACCATTGGCCATAAAATATTCACCCAGGTGCTCCAGTGTAGGACAGAAACCAGTCCATGACCCCCAATTGGTTGGTAAACAGTGCTGAATAATGTCACTCGTAGTAAGGTTCCGTTTAAAAAAGATACATTCCTTATTAGGTTCCCCTCCTAAGGGATAAGTAAACAGACGTTTGTATGCCTTGGCCCCGGTATATGTAGCATCGCCCATAAAAAAGTTAAAACCCCCTGCTTGTGCAATGGTTATTGCAGCCTCGGTATAATCGAGCGCTTTTCCCCATTTTTCAGCAGAAAACTCTGAGTTCATAAGCTCCTCTCCTTTATCATTTTTAAGCGATAAAATTCCAGAGTAGTTTTTTGCGGTAGTAGGATTAACCATCCCATTATATAAAGGGCTGGCAGCATATAATGCTAATCTTGCACGTAAAAAAGCGGCAGCGCTTTTATTGGCCCGGCCCACTCTTTCGGGGAGTGCATATGGATTATCCAGCCGATTCATGGCCTCGACACACAAACTATCTATATAGTTTACTGTTTCGTCTACAGAGGCGCGTGCAATCCCTTCTTCCATTGCAGATGCCAGCTCATCTCCCTGGTATACTTTATCGATTATTGGCAGGGGCCCATATTGAGAAAACATCAAATAATTATAGTATGCTTTTAAAAAATAAGCTTCTCCTTTCCACCATTCGCGCGTTTGCTCATCGAGTTTTACATCCTGACATTCATTAATACGGTCCAGAAAATAAGTACATGTACGTATTGCTGCAAAGCATTTACCCCAAATACTATAAATTGGGGTAGAAGGACCAAATTCACCCACATCTTTTCTATAAGGATCATAATTATTCCAAATAATATCTAATGCATCTGCAGCAAATCCGGGAGTTTCGTAATGCCATCTATGAATTGTCTCGAACGATTCGTATGCCTGTGTCAATACAGATACGGCATCATCTTTAGATTTAAACAACGCTTCTTCACTAAGTTTCTCTTCGGGTACCTGGTCCAAATAATCCGAGCAAGCCGCAAAACTTAGAAGCAAGCCTGTCAGTAACAGATATTTATGCATTTTCATAAGAATCACTATTTTAAAATTTAACTTCTAATCCCATATTAATTACCTTTTGTGGAGGGTATTGCATCCCATTGATACTTTGGGCTTCCGGGTCCCACCATTTAAAAGGGGACCATGTAAACAGGTTAACACCGTTTACATAAAAACGAGCGCCCAATATGTGTACGGCATTTAAGATTTTTTTTGGTAAAGAATATCCAACTTCCAGTTGTTTTAACCGTAAATAGCTTCCGTCGCGAAGCCAATGAGTAGAGTTCACAAAATTGTTATTTTGACTTCCTACGCCCAGTCGGGGAATATCTGCATAAATATTCTGATTTTCTTTTGTCCAACGATTGTCGACCGTAAATGCCCAAACATTTCCTAATTGAACATCTGTGAAAGCTTGAGGCTTAGCATAAAAAGAAACCCTCGCCGCTCCTTGAAATAAGAATGAAAAATCAAAATCTTTATAATTGACGTTTGCCCCTAATCCATAGGTCATTTCGGGAATATTGGGATGCCCGATATATATCCTGTCGAATGCGTCAATTACGCCATTTTTATCAATATCTTTATACTTTATATCACCCGGATGAACTGTTCCAAGATAACTCTGATCCGGGCAATTATCGATTTCAGCCTGATCAACAAATAAATGTTCTGCCACATATCCCAAAGAACGCCCATAGGGTTGACTTATCTGGGATTGATATTCTTTTTCAGGCGTTTCAGCGCCATTCGCCTTTACTTTATTTTTTGCAAAAGTGAATGTTCCTTTTACATTTACAGACAAATCGTTGTTGATTCTTTTCAGATAGCTAATAAAACCATCAATCCCTTTATTTTCCATTTCACCCACGTTTCCACCGGGAATCTTGCCAGCAAGCCCAAATATGTCAGCGATTTTCGATAGCCCAGTCCAGATATCTGTTCTTTTCTCATAAAACAGGTCGGTCTGCAAACCAATGCCATTTTTAAAATTCAACTCCAGTCCTAAATCGGCTTTATTTGCCGTTTCCCACGATGCATCATCACTTCCGAAATACGTGATATTAACGCCTGTACCAGAACCATAGCCATTCCCATCGGTTCCAAAGGAAACTCCACGGCCACTAGCCTCCACTCGAGTTAAATAGGCAAACCGGGAAACACCGGATACAGATCCGATCTGATCATTTCCAACTTTTCCATAAGACAAGCGTATTTTCATATAATCGATAACCGGTTTTAACGAAGCCATGAAATTCTCTTCAGTGGGTACCCAACCAATAGCTAAAGCCGGGAAAAAACCATAACGATGTCCTTTCGCAAAATTTTCTGATCCGTTATACCCACAGTTAAATTCTATGAAATATTTTTTATCATAGGTGTAACTTGTTCGTCCGGTTACCCCTTGATACCTTTTGGGTACTGATTCATAAACGCCGGAGCTACTTGGAAAAACAGTATTACTTCGGTTAAATAAAAGTAACCCCCCAAAATCATGTTTATTAAAAGTCCTGTTATAAATTAATGAACCCTCTAAATAAACCGAACGATCAGTATAGGGAGAGCTTGCAGAACGCACAAGGTAATCGTCGTAAGCATCACTCGAAGGATTCTGATCGACATGATTATATTCACCATCTTCATTTTTCAAAATCGGATTTCCATCTTCGTCATACCCCCACGGAACAATCATATAACGTCTGGGATTCATCAACATTGCCACATTGGCACTTGTATACGTATCATATGAGAAAGTAACCTTAGCCTTCAACCCTTGAACAATAAATGATAAATCTTGCAGAGCAGAAATATTTGATTGGTTCAGGGTCCTGTAATAATCGTTGTATCCCGAAGCAGCTAACCAGGAGAAAGGACTCACAAGCCCTTCTGTTCCGGGTTGCTTTGTCTTGTCAGGAAGCTGCAAGGGGAAAGCAGTTGGGGGACTTTTTAAAATTACACCGAAAATACTTTCTGAGCCATGACCCGGGGTATGCCCATCAGTGAGAATAGAAGATAAGTTAAGACTCATCAACGTTGTTTTGGTCAAATTTACATCAACATTGGACCGAAAATTATATCTTTTATAATTGATATTATTGTCATAATTATAAACTTTGAATGATTTATACATTCCATCTTGCTTCAAAAAAGAACCTGAAATAAAATATTGGACTCTTTCGCTACCTCCCGAAATATTAAGATTTACCCTCTGCGAAACGTTATAGTCTTTCATTAAAGCATCCATCCAATTCACATTAGGGTAATAATACGGATCTGTGCCAGCAATTGTATTATCAATCCGGCTTTGTGAGTATACAGGTGTTTGCCCTTCATTCAGCAAAGCTTCATTTTGCAAGATCATATACGTGGGCCCATCCACAAAATCAGGAAGATCTATTGGACTTGTTAATCCTGTTTCTATTTTCAAATTAATTTTAGGAGCGCTGACTGTACCTTTTTTAGTAGTTATTAAAACTACGCCATTGGCGCCGCGTACTCCATAAACAGCCGTTGCAGTAGCATCCTTCAATATTGTAAAGTCTGCTATTTCTTCCGGGTCCACATTATCCAGATTACGTTCAATACCATCGACTAAAACGAGTGGGGTTTGGCTTCCGGTAAATGTATTTACACCACGAATCCAGAAAGTAGCTCCATCATACCCGGGTTCTCCTGATGACTGAACGGAAATAACCCCTGCCAACCGTCCAGCCAGGGAGGTACTGATTGTACGAGTAGGTTGTTTCAACTGCGCCGGTTCAATACGGTCAACAGAACCAATTACACTTCCTTTTTTCTGTGTTCCGTAGCCAACTATTACAACCTCGTCCAAACCTTTGCTTTCTTCTTCCAAAACAACGTCAATCGAAGTCCTGCCTTCAACCGCAATTTCTTGGCTCTTCATCCCGATAAATGAAAATACCAAAGAGGCGTCTGCCGGAACTTTAAATGTATAGCTTCCATAAGCATCAGTTATGGTTCCATTGTTTGTTCCTTTCAAAAGGATAGTTACTCCGGGAAGCGTATGATCGGTAACATCGGTAACTTTCCCCTTAACAATGATTTCTCCCTGTTGAAAATCTCTATCCCGGGAAAGTAAAATTATCCGATCGTTTATTGTATAATTTATGTCTGTTCCTGCGAATAATGATTTCAATACACTATTTATATCGCCAATGATATCAATAGATATTTTTCTTTTTACATCAATGATGTTACCGCTATACATAAAATTATATCCGCTCTGGTTTTCAATTTCAACAAGGACTGCTTTTACAGTTGTATTCTCCATCGTCAAACTTATATTACTTTGAGAATATGTCTTATTTGCCAAGACTCCTAATGTAGAAAGCACCAGTAACAAAGAAGTTAGTCTCATAATCCTTAAAAATTTTGACACACTGGGAATTCTACATTCCCATTTAAAACGTTTACTTTTTTTCATATTTTTGTTCGTGTTAATGTTTAGTTTTCTCCGTGTTTCTTTTCGGGGGAAATTAAAATTCCTCAACAGGGGAATGCTGGAACATTTCCCTGTTGTTTTACGTTTTTTTTCTATCTTGGCATAGGCATTTTTTTAGTTAGACATTAGGTTTATTTTTTCTCTATTATAATTCGTTGTTTTGAAAATGTATCATCGGTTAGCTTTTTTTGAGGTAACACTTTATACTTCAGTTCGGGTATTGCTTTTGACATCAGTTGCATAATCTGGGATAAAGGTTCATCCTCAAATGTAACAGTAAGGATATAATCTTTTATATCGTTGTTTACTTCAATTTTTACGTTAAACATTTGATTCAACCGTTCAGCTACCTGGCCTATCGGGGTATCTTCAAAGACAAGTTTTCCGTCTTTCCAGGCAATATATTTTCCCATATTCCCCTGATCACGGGATACTGTTCCTGTTTGTACATTATATTTTATGTGCTGACTGGGGAGCATTGACCCCAAGGGCTGACTACTGCCATCTGACTCTATACGTTCTAAAATAACTTTACCTTCAACTAATGTTGTTTCTATCGTATTTCTATTGGGATAGGCCAATACATTAAACGATGTTCCTATTGCTTTTACTGCCAGATTACCTGCCTGCACAATAAAAAGCTTTTCGGGGTTAGGAAATACCTTAAAATAGCCTTCTCCGAGTAACTTTACTTCTCTTGTTTGTCCCGAGAGTTGTTGGGAATATTTTAATTTACTCCCTGAATTTAAGTAAACTTCCGAACCGTCTGATAATAGAACTCTTATTCTGGAACCAATGGGGGATATTACCTCAATTGAATCAGCAACAAAAACGGTAGAACCTATCATAACTGGCCTTTGACTGGCAAACAGATATATAAACATTGCCAAAACGGGGATTAACAATATTGCTGCAGCTCTTGTCACCCAAGCAATCAATAAAGTTTTTTTTTCATTTGATTTTTCTCCTCTATGGGATTCGAGATCAATCTTGCGCTGAATTTTATCGAAAAGAGCCACAAATTCTTCATCATTATTCATGCTGTCTGTTTCGGATTGACACCAATCCCATCTTTCTATTGCCCAGCGGGAACTTTCTTTATTTACGGCATTATTTTTTATCCATAAAAAAACCTCTTCTATTTCCGGTTCAGTGCACTGGTTATTTAAATACCGTATTAAAGTTTCTTCTTTCATTATTTATGACTTCAGTGCCTCTCCAGTAACTTGAAAGGCATAAAAAAATACAAAAATCTAAACGATTCACAATTATTTTCTTCTCGTTGCTAATAAATACAATTAACAACGGATATAGGAGTATATAAAATAGCATAAAAAAAACATTTTTTGTGAAAGCAGGCTTGATTACCTTCTGCAAAGGTTATTAAGAAACAACCTCCATAATTGGGGATTTGTCATGAATAGTGTAAATATTCAAAATCAAAACATTTCAGGCAATCCCTTCTAAGATATTTGATAACGTATTTTAAACCAAAATTGAAAGCTCCACAACATCATTTTATAAAAAGAAGAACAAGCCTGACTACAAAAAAAGATAAATAAATAACAAATTGGCAACTAATCCCTCATCCAAATTTGCTTTCAAAAATGCAAGGGTATTTACCATATGTTTCTTAACTGTATTGAGTGATATGTTGAGTTTCTGTGCAATCTCATCATGAGTAAGTCCTTTCTCTCTGCTTAATAAAAATATTTCTTTTTGTCTTGGTGTTAACTTATTTAACAGTTTCTGCACTTTCTCATTTAATTCATAAAAATAAATCTCGTCTATTATCTCCGGAGCATTCTCAACCTGTTGTGTCGATTTTATATAATCGACATACTTTTTTTCATTTATCCTTTTTTTGAGAAGGTTAATTGTAGCATTATATGCTACCGTAAACAAAAATGGTCTAAAAGATGAATGGGTATTAATTTCTCCCCGTTTTTCCCAAATTTTTATAAAAACCTCCTGAACAATCTCCTCAGCATCTTCTTTAAGTTTTGTATATGTATAAACAAATGCATATAGTCCCTTACAATATCGTTCATAAATTTGATAAAAAGCAACCCTATCTCCATCATGAATAAGCTGCAGGAGTTCTTTATCTGATTTTAAGACTTTCATAACAACTTAAATAAGTATTAAAAATAACTCCTTTTTTCAAACTTCAACCACTAGCGGTGCGTCAATTTTTAGGTTCATCCTACTAATGGGGAACTAGCGCTGTGTTAATTTAAAATTGACGGGTAAAGTCTTTTTAGCTTGATCCGTTTCAGCCCTTTATAAAGCTCAGGCCCCGTTTCATAAGCATTCAGGTAAATATCTTCATACTTCAAGCTTTGCCACAGGCGCTCGACGAAAATATTATCCGTAGCCCGGCCCCGACCACCCATGCTGATGGTGATGTTTTCACCTGTGAGAAATCCGGTGTACAGATCACCGGTAAACTGGCTGCCCTGATCGGAGTTCATCATTTCAGGCTTGCCGTGCCTGTTAATGGCTTCTTTTACCGTCTCTACAATCCATTCCGATTCCATGGTGTTGGACAGGGGACCATCCGACCACAAAGCGGCTAAAAAGGTCAATAATGGCCACCAGATTTTTATCGGAATATAGGTGATATCAATCCCCCAGACCTGGTTTGGATGGTCAATGACAAGGTTCCTCAGTAAATAGAGATATTTCTTATGCTCTTTGCACCCCATTGAGGTATGCGGACCCGGAACGATTGCCGACAGATCCATCATCTTGTATAACCTGGCTATCCGTTTGCGATTGACATGAAAGCCCATATCTTTTACCAGCCACTGGATCATCGAGGGAACTCCCATATAAGGATGCTTCAGGTAATGCTGATCGATCAGTTTCATCAATTCAAGGTTGAACGCATCCTCTTTCTTTTCCTGTAGATTGTAATAATAACCGGAACGATGAATCGCCAGCAATTCGCACTGCCTTGTGACACTGAGCTTGAGGTGGGCCTTGTCAACAATCTTACGCCGCTGTGCGGGACTGGTTTTCATGACAAGGCTTTCTTTAAAAAATCAATCTCTATTTTTTGCTGACCGATCACCTCGTACAGCTTCTGCTTTTCCTTGTCTTCAGATTTGTCCCCAATGGACGATCCTTCCGAAAAAACAACCGACGCTTTGTTTAAAAATTCCCGTTTCCAATTGGTAATCTGTTTGGGATGAAGATCGTAACGCTTGGCTATTTCGGTAATACTCTCCCTTTCTTTAAGGACCTCAATGGCAACTTTGGCCTTAAACTCCGCTGTAAATTTTCTTCTGCTTTTCATAGACAACAATTTTAACAATTTCAAAATAATTCTGTTGTCCTAAATTTGGGGGAATCTATACTACCAATGTAGCGCACAAATGAAACCGGATTTGTCATTAGACGTATACAAAAAATTCCGCTTTTTTTATTCAGTTCCTGTTTTTCAGTTTCTGATTTATGTATCAATCAGGAGTAAACTGATGAGATTAGAGTTGACAAATAGAAATTATTTGCCAACTCAAGAAATTATTATTTACGAAGTTTGTATACTGTATTTTTTACACCTTCAATCATCATGTCAAGATCTTCTTTTTTTAATCTTGGATTCATCGGAAGGCTAGTGTGTTCGTTGTAAAAGAAATTTTCTGCTACCGGGCAAAGCCTTTCAGGATAGTTGTATATTTTCTTCAAGCCAGTAAAGTGATAGTTTGGCTGATAGTGTTGAATGCCCTGAATACCTTCTTCCTGATATAAAACTCTCATGAAATCGTCATGTGATGCACCCAGCTCTTTTTCTTTGATCAACAGGGTATAAAGGTGATATGCATGATAACAATTAGGGTCTTCATAAACACCCCTGACTCCCACAATGTTTTTTAGTCCTTGATTAAGATAATGACTGTTTGCCCTACGTTTATCAATAAGCATATCGAGTTTTCTCAGTTGCGCCCGACCAACAGCGGCCTGAGATTCATTCATGCGATAATTGCAGCCCCATTTTCCATTATCATCAATTACATCAAAATGGGAAGGGATCCAATAATCTTTAATACTTTTCTTTTCCATTTCATAATCTGCAAACTTAAAATGGGTTTGATTCGGTGACCAGTGAGTAATACTCATTACTCTCATCCGTTGCATTTTCTCAGCCAACTCGTCATTATTGGTGGTTATCATTCCACCTTCACCAAGTGTAGTGATATTTTTTAATGAATGAAAACTAAAACAGCCAACATCCCCAATACTGCCAGCGGGACGACCTTTGTATTTTGATCCGGCAGCATGGGCACAATCTTCAAGGACGAAAAGTTTGTGTTTTCTGGCAATTTCCATAATAGGATCCATATCACACATCTGTCCTGCGTAGTGAACCACGTAGATAGCTTTTGTTCTGGCAGTAATTTTGGATTCTATTTGTTTTGGATCGATATTGAATGTTAATGGATCAATATCAGCGTAAACAGGTTTTGCACCTTCTTTCAGAATAACCAGGGAAGTTGCAATAAAAGTATTGGGTGTTACTATTACCTCGTCGCCGGCTCCGATTCCAAAAGCCTGAGTAGCTGCATGCATAGCTGTCGTGCAATTACTTGTAGCCATTGCATGTTTAACTTCAAAAATCTTTGCAAACTCTTTTTGAAATAAGGCAACCTGCGGTCCCATTGTTTGAGACTCTTGAGACATAGCAACACTTACGGCTCTTTCTTCGTCTTCATCGTAAATTGATCCGAAAAATGAATAAGGAACCTTTAGCTTAACTCCATCATTCATCTGATAACCAGAAGTTATGCCCCCTTCTGTATCTGAGCCGGTAAACAGTATTTTCTTAGTTTTCTCCATCTTTATGTGATTTTTATTTATTATTTCTATTTATCGTTTTCAATTTGAAGAATTGATCATCCGAACGAAACATTCAAAAACCGTTTTCACAGGGATATTTAACAATTCTTGGTTGATCTGCTAATGCATTTCTGTTTCGCAAACTCCAATTCCACCTCTGAAATAGTTAAATTGGACATTGGGATGGTCAGCTAAGAGCGACATAGGGACCGAACAATCAATGATCTTTTTGCTAATCATTAATGCTGTAAGGCGTTGGCCGAAAGCATTGTCATGAGCTCCCGCCTGCCAGATCGAGACTTTTCCCGCTTTCCAGGTTTGAACAGGGCCAACAGTCAAAGCTTGTCTTGGAATTCCTGTAACTACACCTCCTGCACTGGTGCGGGCATTTTGCATACAGGTTATCGGATGCAGATCCACCACCCGTGTGGTTAGTTTTTTAAATTCTTCAGGAGTTGGTGGAGCATCTTTATGTTTACCTTCGCGTTTTACCGGATCATTAAATGCCCAGTGTTTGGTATCTCCCTGACCACCTTGCATCACTGCACAACGTACCCCTGTTTCCCAACTGCTTATGTATTCTCTTGTATCGGCCTTGGGAAAATGCAAGTTCGATTCGGGAATTTTTAGCTTCTTATCAATTCGATTAAAGCAAAGATCCCGATCAGCCTTTTCGAAAGATAAAGGATGTGTCGGGTCCAGCTCTTTCCCGTTGACATACCATTCATCCATACCCCAGAAATGGGCATTTGATAAATCAAGTTGCAATTCGTTAACCAATCGTGCAACCAATGGAAGTTGCTCTGTGGGGCCTATAGGTCCGCATATGCCAACTGGACTATCCGCCGTTGCTTGTTTCCATGCTGTAATATACTCTAAGGCTTCGGCTAAATAAAAGTCCTCAAGTGTATCATAAACAACGACCTTAAAACCGTCTCTTGATAATTGGAGCAAATCTTTTGCAGAAAGCTTTGCAGCATCATTCAATAAATCATCAGGTAAAGTGGTAAAATCCCACCAGTCAGGTGCTAACATGCTAAGTTTACGAGACATTTTAATTTCCTCCTTTTATTAATTGTTCATACGATTCATTAACTAAATAATCTTTTCCGAGAGCCTCACATAAAGGATCTGCTCCCTTTTGACAAAAACCAAGGTGAGAATGTCGCTGCCAACCTTCAGCGTGTTTGAACCTGCCCGACATTTTCCCAACTTCCAACGACATTTCTTCCATAGTTTGCAAATAAGAATTTAACCCTTGGCTCACATCAAGCCAACCTTGTTGGCTTTTATGGGCAGAAAGCGCTTTCAGCTTGGTTTCATAAACGCTTGAGGTATTTACAAATACGCCCGGCACTACCGGCTTGCGTAAGCTATCATTTAGCCCATACGGAAGAGCATGATAAACTGTAGTGTCCTGGGGTATTGCATCCTGAAGGGGTGTTGTTTTAAAGTTGGGCATGCCCCTGCAAAAAGCTGCAGATACTGCCAGACGGCCTGTATTGATATGATCTTCCATGTAATCATAAGGCGACTGTGTAAGCACAATCGTTGGTTTTACTTCCCGAATAAGTGCTGTTAGTCGACGCAGTAACCTGACATTATAAAAAATTTCCAGGTCATTGCAAATACTCGGATGATAATGCGCCCCAAGCACTTCAGCTGCTTGCTGTGATTCCTTTTTTCGTATTGCCGTTGTTTGCCTTGAATTGTATTCCTGACTCCCACAGCACCCATTGGCAAGGTTAATATAATGAATCTCGTAACCTGCTTTTTTTAGTAACAATAAAGTACCTCCCATCATAAACTCAATGTCATCAGGATGTGCCACGATGGCAATGGCTACCGGAACCGAATCATTTGTGTTTTTCATGGCTTATATATTATTGATTTGAACAACTTGTCCTGTTTTTGCAGACTGGTAACATGCTGCGATTATTTTTTGATTGCGAAATCCCGATAAATAATTATTTGTTGGTTCTCTTTTTTCAAGGATTGCACAACTGAACTCTTCTACTTCGGACATATACATATTAACTGGCTTTGGATCAATAACCAGACCTTCAATCGCACCTCTTGATTGCTGTGCATCATAGCCAATGTTATTATCTTCCAGATAAGCTACCATTTCTCCTGAAACGCCTTGTCCTATGGTTCCTTTTGCGATTATGCTACCCTTCGACCCATAAAGTTCCAGGCTGTTCTTACTGCTGTTATCAGGAATGCAAAAAAATGCATCCACAGTAGCCAATGCACCATTCTCAAAAACAAGCGATACGATTGCGCTATCTTCTGATTTATATCCATGTATCGTGTTTCTTATAAAACAGCTTACGCTTTTTACCTCTCCGAAAAACATTTCTAAAAGATCTATACAATGGCTACCCATATCCATTAGGGAGCCTCCTCCTCCTATTGTAGGATTTTGTCTCCAGGAACCATCAATAGGGGGATACCAACAGGAAAGCTGTGCCCGACCATAAACAAGTAGGCCTAAATCTCCTTTTTGAATTAATTCAAGTGCAGCCAAATGTTGTTTTTGAAACCGCATCATAAGGCCTGTTCCCAATAATACATCTGCCTCCTGACATATATTGATCATCTTTTGTGCTTCTTCAATATCCAACCCAAGTGGTTTCTCACAGAAAATATGCTTTTTTGCCTTGGCACAAATACCAGCATATTCCAGGTGAAGATTAACTGGCAAAGCAATATAGGCCACATCTAAATCTGAATCAATGAGTTCCTGTATGCTTTGGGCAGCTCTGACATTAAATTTTCGAGCTACGTTAGCGTTTACTTCGGGATTGATATCGTAAACTGCAACCAATTCTGCATGTTCTGCCGGAATAATCCCTTCAGGAATTGTCCTTCTTTGGGCTATACCTCCTGAACCAATTACACCCCATTTTACTCTATTTGCCATGTTGTTTTACTAATAGTTCTTTTGATTGGTTGTTAATCTTGTAATCAACTATTGATATTAATAATGTAGAAATCAGGATCAAGATTCCACCTCCAATAGCCTGAAAATTCAACTTTTCTCCAAGCCAAAATGCAGCGATAGGAAGGCCGAATAGGGGAATCAAATAATTTGAGATAGCAACTTGGATGGCTTCCAATGATTTCAGCGCTTTAAAAAAGAGTATCATCGAAAGAAAGTTCTGGAAAAAAGTCAGTAGTGCTAGGCCAGACCATGTTTGTAGGGTAAAAGAAGGAATCTTACTAAAAATATCTCCATTATGATATAGAACAAAAGGCGTCAGTAAAATGACAACAAACAAATAGGTATAAAATACCATTTCAAGCGCTGTATATCTGTCTGATATTTTTTTACAACCAACGTTATAATAAGAATTGCCGATAATTGCAATGAAAATCAAAATATTACCAATGGCATAATTGGAACTGAACCTAAGTTGTTTTATATCGCCAGTCGAGATGAGAATTACTCCCAGCAATGCAACAATAATGCTTATCCATCGGGAAATGTTCATTCGTTCTTTTAGTATAAGGAATGCAAATAAAATACTGAACACAGGAAGGGAGAGTGTTATAATAGATGCATTACTTGCTAATGAATACTGCGTTCCCGTAGTCATTAAAACCTGACTTGGAAATGCCCCAAAGATTGCCAGATGTCCGAATAAGAGAAAATCCCTTATACTTTTCTTGCTTTTGTTGAAATCCTTTATTGCGAATGGACTCAACATTAATGTAGCAATTATCATCGGACCCCATACGGTAAAATACGGCGAGACTTGATCCTGCACAAGTTTAATACATGTGAACTGAAGAGACCACATCATATTGCATGTAATTAAAAGTATCCAGGATGCCAATGTCTTATTCATTCTATTTAAAATTAACATATATAATATTTATACTATTAGACTATTATCTAAAGTCCAATTAATATTGAGCTTCTTACAAAGACACTTCGCAAGGTGCCCAAGCATGAATAAGTTATCTGGATTTATAAAGAATTAATTCCGATCATTAGTGTCTATTAAATTTGAGAAATAATTACTATAAATATTTGATATTCTATGATATATGATAAAAAATCGTGTCCACAATTTAAATTTAAGCTTTCGAAGGCACGACGAAAATGTTATCATACGCCCAAGGAAGTTTCTTTTGGATGGGGCTACCCCAGGTGGCGAACTGGTAGAAAATTGTCACGACCATTTGTTTTTCGATTTTTAGTTGACACTTATGAATTCCGATATTCATTACATGTAAAGTTACCTTTTACCTATTTGCCTATATAATATCCATCAATGGATTTATGATACTTATATTGATTTTTTGACTGGATAAAATAGTTTACTTTTGCTTTTAGAAAATATTAGTATCAAAGATTTTATGAAGGTTTCAACAATCAGATTACACAAAGAACTTGGCCATTCATTTATAGTACATGTAGAAAAGGATCCCTTTACACCATGGCATCATCACCCTGAATACGAAATAGTGTTAATTATTAACGGAAAGGGAAGACGACTGATCGGGGATCATGTTGCACGCTTCGAAAAAGATGACCTGATTGTTATCGGTCCATACCTTCCGCATCAATGGATATGCGATGATGACAATAATGTAGAACCTGGAGACACTCATAATGAAGCTTTTGTCATACAATTTATAGACGATTTTATTGGTACTAAATTTTTTGAAATTCCTGAAACAACCGGATTGAAAAGACTCTTTGTGGAATCTTCTCGTGGAATTGAATTTAAGGGAAACACCAAAAATGCAATTATTTCAATCATGCATGAAATGCGTGGTCAGAATGATTCAGAACGATTTTTTTCTTTACTGAGAATTTTTGAAATACTAAATTCTACTACCGAATTTACATGCTTGGCTACTCCGAATTCAATTAATAATTTTTCGTCTAAGGATAATATTGCTATGCAATTAGCTTTGCAATATATTTACCAAAATTTTCAAAAAAGAATTCCAATAGTTAACTTACTTCAATTAACCCATAAATCATACTCATCCTTCTACCCGGCTTTTAAAAAAACATTCATGATGCCATTTAAAGATTATTTATTGAATGTCAGAATCGGATATGCATGTAAATTACTCGCTGAAGGATCAATGAATATTTCAGAAATTGCGTATGATTCTGGATTTGAGAACATAGCTAACTTTAACCGCCAATTTAAAAGAATTAAAAAGATGACTCCCAGTCAATATCAAAAGCATTATAAATAAAGATTCAAAACCAGACTTAATTTTATTTAGTTTACCAATCAACCTCGTTTGAACCTCAATAATCTCCTATGCTTGATTCATATCCTCAGCAGATGCAGCTACTTTCGCAACTTTTCGAGCGGAAGCATTTGAAGAAAGATGAATTCTTTATTCGGGAGAGTAAAATCAATTATGATATTGCACTTCTGCTCGAAGGAGTAATGCGTTTGTATATTATTGATAAGGATAGAAGTGAAACTAACCTGAGATTTATCAAAGAAAACGGGGAGAATGCTTTCGGTCAAAATTGTCAATCTCCAATGTATTGAAGATTACAACCGTGTCTCTAATGGAAAAATCGGAGTATATCATCCGGTTTTGAGTATATCGGCATCTCCGAAATATCCAGGTAGAATTGCCGACTTTATAGACAGACACTTCTAATTCGATAGATGATAAAGGAGGATCGAAAATATTGCATAACAAACTATCGTTATCTACCCCCAGAATAGAAACCTCGCACGGGGATATTAATATTGTGCATTTTACAAACTTCGGTTATTTGCAAGGCATGATAATCATCGCATGCAAATAGGGCCACAGGTTTTGGCAATTTTTTTAACCAACGTTGGACAGACTGACCATCAAAGCTCCATTTATCTGCTATATTCTCTTCGTCGTAAAAATGAACCTGACACCCTGCGTTCTCGACAGCGGTTTTATAACCATCACCACGTTCTCTCATCCAGACCGTATCGTCAAATCCGTAATAAGCAAATGATTTATACCCTTTTCTCAAAAAGAAATCATCCGCTAACATGCCAGTCTGATAATAATCACCCGTTAAATTTGAAATTCCTTCGTACCTGTCTTTATAATTTTGAACAATAATCGGAATTTCTAATTGTCTCAACACCTCTATTTTCATATTGGAAAGCTGAGCTATTATCGCATCTGCCCCCCATTCTTTTGCCCATGCTACTACGCCTTCATCTCCATGTATCTCCCTGTAATACAAAGGCATACGATAAAACACCCATGGTCCGAACACTTTAGAGTACTGTACTATTCCTTTTAGCAAGTTTCGACTATATCCTCTTGAAAAATCTGTGAGTAGTAGTACTTTTATCACTTTATATATTCTTGTGTGAGGGTCCAAATAAAAGTGCGTAACAACAACACAACCAGAACAGTATCTAATTAATTTTTTTGCACTCCAATACAATTACTTCGAACGGAGATAAATCAATCTTCTTCTTTTCCGACGAGTCAAGCACTCCAAAATCTTTACTGTTTCTTACATCATAAATACGATATTTCCCTAAATAGGCATTTGGTATTTCCAACAATTCCTTCAACATAAAAGAAAATTCTGATGTTGCCGAGGAAGGATTTCGAAGCATTAATATTCCGTCATCAGGGGTCCAGGAAGCAAATCCATATACTTCCTTTTTCAAAGGATCGCCTCCAACCCAATGGGTATCAACCAGGACATTCTGATGCTTTCTACTCCATTTTATAGCCTTAGCTAATTCGTCCCAGTTATTTGAATTTAAACGATGAGGATTGATATACATCTCCTGCAAGCTGGTTCCGTTCGAAAAGAAAGTCCAAATATCGTCCGCGATAGACTTATCATCCATTTCATAACCAGCTGTTGCTCCGTAATTGGCAATAGTTACGCCATGAAACATAATAGAATTAACTGGACATAGAGGCGAACGTTCAAGACATTTATAAACCCAATAGTCTCTATAGTTCATCCACTGTTGTCTCTTATTGCCATCGCCTAATGATCCAAAGTCATCACCGCCTCTCCACACATTATCTCCATAACAAAGCCACATTGGCGAAGGCCATGTACCTACTGTTAAATTTAGCCGAACATCGGGTTTCAACTCTCTTATTTGTTTTATCAGCCTTAAATAAGCCTGCATTTCATTTGCATAATTCCCAAAGCCTTGGCATTCCGGATTATACTTTCCTGGATCAATCCCATCTAATTTAAACAGTGTTGCTGTATTTTCCCTGATCAACCGAAAAATTACATCTTTAAAATATTTGTAATAATTTGGATCGGTTAAAGTAAATCCATGTTCATTTATTTTGTATTGTGGGAAAGATTCTTCGGCTTTAGCTAATCGTATTTTAATAAATTCATCGTAACCTCCCCATGGAGAAAGCCACGCTCCGGACGACGCATTATATCTGCGGGCAACAGTGTTAATATTCCGAAAACCATTAGAAAGGTTTTTATTGAATTCCCACATATTGTACCAGTCGTCCCAACCGCTATCCCACAAAAAACAACCTAACCCAGTACCTCTAGCTTTCAAACTATCTCCCCATGTTGTAATACGGTCGATGCAGTCTTCCTCTGTTAAAACATTTAAATCGTACGACAAATCGTACCATGAATCGTAAAAAGTCAATTGTCGATACGGATTTGCTCTTACTTTTTCAATATAATAGAGAAATCCTCTTCTTAGCTGGCCTTCAGGAAAACAACCTATCGACATCGACTCTTTACAATGGTTCTCTTCATAAACACGTTCATTCGTTGGGAGTATCGACAAATCAAAAGTTTGCCCCCCATTTCTGGTCTGGAACATTGGGTTCTCGATCGTATAAAACATGTGCCCGGCAACCAAAGGGGCGCCATCGACCTTACCTATAGACTCAGGTTTATATTTTTGCGGAATCCTTAACGTATAAATTTTATTGACACCCCGGGACCCCGCGTTCACATCAAAGGTCTGGGTAACATAGTTGGCATCATCATTCATTTTTACATTCAGGTCGAACGTAATGCCGAACTTTATATTTGAGAAAATCATTTGAGCTTCGACAAAAGAGCCGTTCTTATCGCTTCCTTTCATCGAATGAACAGCCATCAGATCAAAATCATCAGCCGAGACAGAATCTCCAGAAGCTAAGACAAAAGAAAATAGGTTATCCTGTCCAAATTCAAAGGTCTCACTACTTTCTTTATTAAAAAATTTTAGTTGTTGTAGGTGCTCAGTATAATCTATCGAGAGAACTAATAGATTATTCCTTAAGACAATTTTATTCTCCGACCTTATAATTTCTGCGCGGCCAGCCATAATTCCAGGGTAATATACCTGGGAAGCCACCTCAAAAAAAGAGAAGATATAAAACAAACTAAAAACAAGCACTTTTGCACATAATGCTTCATAAAAACCCTTATTATTTTTAGCATTACTTGAAATACTTATTAAATTAATCATTGCGATTAACAACAGTATTTTTTGAAAAGCCGCGCCCTTCTGAGACCGAGACAAAACATTCCTCCATCTAAAACTTTCTTTCATAAATTCGGCATCTTTTTGTTAAATACTTAGGAAATAAGATTATAACAAGAAAAAACTTGCTATCAACAGGAAAGACTTGTGTTTCTCATATTGTTCATTTTTTGAAGTTAAAATTCTCCGAAATGGTTAGCATGCTATAATTGCTGCATCAATAGCTATAAAAACATCAATCGCATTAAGGACTTTAAGCTCAAATAAATAAGCAAATATTTAATGTCTATAAAAACTTGTTCTCTTCATTTCAACAAATATATGAGGTAACAATTGAGTTCCTTGCCATATTTGCGCATGTCAATCCTCTAAACGCGCAGATTGTAATATAATAAACTTCTCTAAACAAAGTTATTAAAACACAAAATTTGAATTTATCTTGAGTTTGTTCCTATGAGCCTATCGGACTTTGTAACTTACAGGATAAATATTATCTTACATCATAAAAAAATTGTAGGAACAAACCGGGAACAACGAATGTTAATGCCTTATGATCCGGGCGATTGGTTACCGGAGCATCATCTTGCACACTTTGTTGTTGATGTTGTTGATAAGCTTGATATGAGAGGAGTACACAACCAATATAAAGGAGTTGGCACTAAAGCCTATGATCCGCAGATGTTTTTATCCTTACTGTTTTATGATTATTCTACCGGCGTATTCGGTTCCCGTAAAATCGAGAGTTCCACCTACGATTCTGTTGCTTTCCGTTTTGTTGCAGGCAACCACCACCCGGACCATGATACCATATCTGAATTTCGCAAGCGTTTTCTTAGCCAGATCAAGGTTTGAGATCTTGTTAATCGGTAAAGAGCTTGGGCTTGTCAAACTTGGCAATATTTACATTAATGGTACCAAAGTTCAGGCCAACGTTTCCCACCATAAAGCAATAAACTATGAGTATATACAAAAATTAGAAAAACAACTGGAAGAAGAAATTGAGAAACTATTAGACTTGGCCGACCCCAAAGATGAAAGCGAAAAAGGATCAGAGCTGGATATTCCGCAAGAACTAAACCGTTTAGTCAAAATACAGGAAGTGAAAAGAGCTGTGGAACAGAGGGCATCAGAGCGTTACAAAAAAGAGAAAGAAGAGTATGATGCCAAAATGGAATTTATCAGTGACTCCAACTAGGATTCCCGTGCTGTAATAGACCAAGTGGCAAAAGATGTTTCCCAATCATTGCCCCAACAAACGCTCACCGGCTTGCTGATCGATGAAAGCGGATGGGTAAAATAAGTTGGGAGCTGGCCATCAATACTGTGGCAATGTGGGCAAAACGGCCAATTTGCAGGTCCAGTACCGCCCACACCACGGCATGTAAATACATTGACTCGTTGGAGTCTTCCGAGTGGAAAGCGATCGATATCAGGCATTCGGCGTAATCAACTTCTCTGCCAATTGAGGATCGATCTGGAACGACTCCCTGTCTATATCGGCCAATACCGGCAAGGCCCTGGCTGAAAGAATGGAGGAAATGGTCCCCATATCGGTGTAAGGGGAAGTGATCACCTCATCGCCCGGACCAATTCCCAGCGCTTCCACGCTGCTGTGAAGCGCCTGTGTGCCCGACCCCGTCCCCACACAATATTTTGTCCCCATCAAGGCGGCATATTCTTTCTCAAACGTGGGAACCGTCCCTGTGGCCGAATCGATCCGGCACCAAATCCCGCTACGCGTCGTCTGCGATATCCTCGTTACAATATTTTCATCCACATAGGGCCATTTTGGCCACAACTTATTTTTCCTGACCGGCTCTCCTCCTAAAATGGCCAGTTTCCCTGTGACGCCACTGCTCATCCCCGCAAAAGGGATACTGCTCATGGCCACTGCTCCCAAAGAACCCGCTGTTGCCGTCCCGATAAAATGGCGACGATCCATGTTTTTCCTGTTCATTTCTTTAAAATTTAGGTTGTTCGCTATTAATTCATTATTCAGAAATGTGTCTTTTATAACTGATCAGCAAAGAAGATGGCCTGGATGAAATAGTAACAGCAAGTCCGCCCATTAATTCACTGCCTTTTTTGATACTTTTTACGCCGTAATCTTCATAATACAGTTCATAATCCTCATCTTTTTCCAGACCATGTAACTGAAGAGTGATCGTTTCTTCCAAAGCCTTCTCCCTTCGGAAAACCATGACAAGTCCATCCTGGTTTTCCGGTCGGTTCAGCTGGTAAGCCAGCCAGATATGATCTCCCGTCAGATCCTTTGTTCCGCTCAGTGGATAATAATCCCCGTAATAATACGGACGCAGCCTTTTGAATTCATGCATGTATTTTTGCATCTCAGGTATAGAGCCCGAACTGCTGTTGATATCCCAGTTCAGTACGATGGCGCTACTCATACTGGAACGAAAGGTATAGGGGTTTAGCAGGTAATTTCCGGTTCCATGGAGCGGAAGATAATAATTCAAGCCATAGGTATGACACTGGTATCCAGTAGGTTCACCATACTGATAAGCAGTTCGCCATAAAGGAGAG
>Ga0074195_1001471_pt1 | contig 33004 bp, 33 predicted proteins | sample EPASupsiteHSE623_FD_64525 | JGI IMG/M metagenome (GOLD analysis project Ga0074195, IMG submission 64525) | Bioremediated contaminated groundwater from EPA Superfund site, New Mexico - Sample HSE6-23 | ecosystem: Environmental > Aquatic > Deep subsurface > Groundwater > Contaminated ... | reverse complement strand
CGTTCCGTCGTGACTCCATGCGAAGCCGTGGCCGTGTGGGTGCAACCGGAGGGGGGTGGTACCCTGTCTTGCGCAAGACAGGGGGGTGGGGGTATCCCGCTCGGGTTTTGGAGAGGGGGGGTCCCCATTGGATTTGGTTAAAGGACAATGGAATTAGCTTTCAGTTAGGTAACGAGACTCCTCCAAAGTAGTTTGAATTACTTGAAGTAGAGTGCGACGGATCAAAGCTCGGATACAAAAGAACGGGATTATCAACATCAAGACCGGTGCGGTTAAGCGATTGTTGGCAATGATCTAAAAAAATAGAGAAAAATATGACTGAAAATTAAAATATGGTGTCTTTAAGATTGGAAAAAATCATTCTATTCATTAGGTATGGCTGATGAATTATTAATTTCTGTAATTGTTCCATTTGCAGCATCTTTATTTGGGGTTGCCATTGGGGGTTTTGTCACCTATTTAGCTTCATTGAAAATCCTAGAACATCAACAAAATATCCAAAGAGTTAACATAGCCAAGGCTTTTTTATCCGAGATAAAAGTATTAGAAAAATGGCTAAAACCTAGTGTTGAAGATACATTTCTCACTGATTCAAAGAAGATTATTGATTTTAATTTTTATCGACACGCAATCGATGATCTTCATTGGGATCGGACGTTTTATGAAGATACGGATCTTTACTTCAATTCTCGGCCATTAATGTATCGTTTCGATGAAGAACTCTATGAAGAACTTGAAAAGTTTTACTCTAATTTATTAGTTGCAGATGAATATCGTCAGGTGTTTATGTCTGGAGTAAACTTGGGGACTGCGGAAGTAAACCCACTTGAACGACGACGTTATTCTGAGACAATTGACGCATTAAAACATACTTGTTCTTCAATTAGTGGTATCAAAACGCAATTAGAACGGATTATATCAATTTACGGTAAAAAAAGGGAAATACGTAAATTCAAAAAAAATTGAGAGAGAATACACATGAATTGGCTTAAAAATTTTTTAACATGGATAGATAAAAAAGAGAACCACGACCCATCAAATTTTTGGATGTGGGGTTATATCCTTTCGTTTACTCTGCCCCTTTTTTTTGCTGCCGCCTTATTTTTTGGACTTCCTTTAATTAATCATCTTGCGGAAATTAATGCTGATAGTGCAAAAAACGCCTTAAGTACGATACTTCAATGTCAGGTTTCAATCATTGCAATCGTAATCGCAATTAGCCTTGTTGCCCTCGAATTGTCAATAACAAAATACGGAAAAGAGGTATTTGAAATATTCACTCATCATCCAGCAATGTGGCTTTTGTTGTTGTCTTACATTTTATCAATAATTTTAAACACTGCGTTATTGCTATCAATAATTCAACCGGGAAATGAAAATATCACTGATGGATTTAAAGTGTTTTCAATTTACTACACTACATTTCTTTTTTTTATGTTGCTATTTGTTCTTATACCTCATTTTCGTGTAACAATGAATCAATTACATTCGGATAGAATTTTTTTAAACCTCATTGATCGTATTAAAGTCTCAGATTTGAAACCTCGTGATGATCCATTCCAAGCAATTTTTTCGATAATTTACTCAGCCATTGAAAAAAATGACTTTCAAACAATGTCAGACCTCATTTCCGGATGTAAAAACAAATATGTCGAAATTATGAATAGTGCTTCCCCTTCACTGGATAAGCCAAACATATCGTTCAGATTTTTTGAGGATCTGCAACGGGCAACATCCATGTTATTAACAAAAAATGAGGCAAAATTTGTCTTTGAGATCCTTACAAGAATAAGAGAAATTTGTGATAACTCGCTTGAGAATAATGAATCGGTCTCATTCAACGATTCAATAAAGTTTATTGGTGAAATCGGCGCAAAATCGTTAAATTTGGATTACAAGCAATCTACAATTAATTCCATTTTTGCTTTAACGGAATATTATGATAAATCAAAGACCAATGATTTTTTTACATCTCATCAAGAGATATTTTCAAAATCATTTTACAATATCGGCGTTGCAGCTTTTATTAAAAAGGACTTTGGGTTGGGGGGTATAATAATTGAAACAATTAAGAGAATTATTAAAGACAATATTGAATCAAATGAATATGTATCGATAAATGCAATTTCACTTTATTGTCAGCTCATAGATAAAAGTGTTGAGGTAGGAACTCAGCAATTTTATAACGAAGGAGTTACTTTTTTAACTGAAAAAAATCATCATGCTAAAAATAATAGGAAGGATAACATTTCAACAATGATTGAATATGAGTTAGAGAGTATCAAAGCCATTAATTTGTATTATTCAGAACTTGCTGCTAAGACTCATTAAATGGGAAATCCTCTTTTTTAAAGAGCGCGCCGCTATGCGGGCAGTATAGAAGAAGGGTGAAAGCGATTTTACAAGAGTGGCATTTTTTTGGGATTTACTTTCCCACTACAATTTTTATTATTCGGACTGGCAGTCTGAAAACAAATAACCACTGGTATTTCATGAGGTAGAGGATATCTTTCCCGTTAATTAGTTTATCTTGTCGTTCAAGTTCTGCAAGTTTTTCTAGATTTTCTGATACGCGGTCAATAGCTGAATCGCAACATCGTGTGTAATAAGACATTATAACCCCCAATTGCCGAGAACGCGGGTCGAGACAATCCAGATTATCTCCAACACAATCCACACGAGAAACATGTTGAATAACAATGCTATTGCTTGATGAGCAATCTTCTGCTCCGGTAAGAAATTTTTTTCGGTATAATGCTTGATTTTCGGGGTCATTCGTTTCCTCGATCCTTCATCTATATGCGCATTGCATTTGAATCGTGGATCCAAGAATGGCAAGGCAATCCATAGATATCACTAGCTTTCGTATAATATAGATTATTGAGTGTCATTCATTTAGTTATTCTTATACACGTTTCATGATTTAATTAAGGAGAGAAAAGTTAAAATTTCATTTTTATTAAAAAAACGCATCGCTATTGGGATAATTTTTCAGAATCGTGAAACGGCAATTAGAATAGTGGCATTTTTTTGGGATAACTATAACCCCAAATAAATGTGTGATGGTTAAGAGTCAAACCCCAAATCAATCCCGGATACAAAGCCTGCAAAAAAACGGGTAAGACTCCCCCCTACTTCATACTCATTATCTGCCGGACCGTCAGCAGCCATTGCAGTTCGCCACTCACCGGATCAAACCGTGCATTCCGGATTTTTGCAAGCCCGCCTTTTCCAAAAGCGATCCGTGCATCGCCTCCCCCCGTGATCATGTAACCGGTGAACGAACCTAAAAGGGGTTCATGCCCGATGATAAGCAGTGACTCCTCTTCGGGCCGGCCCGTTACGCGCGATTCCAGCGCTTCAATACTGGAACCCGGTGTCAGCTCCTCCCACTGCGTGAGAATCCCGCGCTTACCGAGTGCTTTTGCTACGATCTGTGCGCTTTCCAATGCCCGGGCATACGGGCTTGTTGCTATGCAGCCGAATACGACATCGCGGGATGCAAGAAACTCCGCAACACCGAGTATTTCGGTTCGGCCCTCGCCGGTAAGCGCCCTGGCTTCGTCACCATGGACAGAGGGTGCACGTTTCTCCGCCCGGCCATGTCTCAGAATATATATATCCACGTTGATGAGAAGGAAGCCAAAGGGCAAAAAGGTTCTTGTCCCTAGAGCAACTCGGATAACCGCTTCCCGACACTGCTCTCGCACCGCTCCTTGTATTTGCACCGGTTGCAGGGTGCGTTCAGCGGGTGCTGGGGCATCTCGCCGTTCCGGATGGCTTTGATCTGGTGCATGGCGGCGATCACCTGTCGCCGGTCCCGGGGCTGGACCTCGTGGTAGCGTGACACCCCGTCCGGGATATATTCCACAGACCCGCCTTTCACTTCTGATCCGGTCATCTCTTCGAGACAGAACGCGATACTGGCGATCCGGAGCCGGTCTGCGGAATAGGTCCCGAACGGCATCGCTCCCGCAGCCCGGACAATCGAGAATGTACCGTCAGCAGCAATACGGTCGATCATCCCGACAATCCCGTGCTTATCCGAAACCACCTTCACATCGGTCTGGACGGCAGGTTTCCATTCGCTTTTATTGCAGGCAGTAATGCAGAGTGCCAGAAAGTCCTTAAGGGTCGGGTCGAGTGCCGGGGAAACGGCGATGATCTCCTGCCAGATTGCCTCCGCATCGAGGGGTGTTCCCAGATGGTACGAGAGCTGTTTGCAGACCGCGTACCGGTCTGATTCGGCGACCGGCTCGTTCCGTTCGTAATAAAACCGGACCGGACACGCGTGCACCCGCACCAGTTCCGAGACCGTTACATGCTGCCTCTGCTCTGCCAGGATGATTCCTCTGGTTAACGTAGGGAACCGGGTGGATTAACCTTTTTGAAATCTTTTTGTCCACCAAATAACATCCCTTTTGAGAAGGTTCCGGCAGGAATTGCATTTGAAACCAATGTTTGATAGCCGCTGAGGGCATATCTGATCAGCATGACAGGACAGGAAATTTCAGTCAATATCCCGCAGACGCTCGATCCGGTATACAGCAATATGATCCAGATTGCCTACAAGGAAGATGAATTCACGTTTCTCTTCCTTCACCAGCTTCCCCAGGTGAACCAGGCCCGGGCAAAGGCGATCGTCTCGATCACCCCGACCCATGCAAAGAACCTGCTCGCCGTACTCACCAAAACCATGGCAGATTACGAAGGAAAGTTCGGCACCATCGCTCCCAAAGAACCGCAGGGGCCACAGAGCGTCACGACCTTGAGCGGGTATTCCTGAACCCTCAGATCAAACACATCTTTTATTAGCGTAACGGTCGACATTATGAGATACTGCGCCGCCGTGGCTTAGCGGCATAGCGGCTGATTCGTAATCAGCAGGTCGAGGGTTCAATTCCCTCCGGCGGCTTTGCATTATCGGGGGTTCAAATCCCCTCTTTTAAAAACAGTATGGTGGATCACGACGTCCCGTTTGCGATCTCACGACTCATCTGACAGACCTGTTCTTGTGCAGAATTGATATCCATATTTGCAAAACCGGGAAATTGCAGATATTTTTAGTGGAATATTTTGTGGTTTTTAATCCTTAAAACGGAAAAACAGAGGTATACCTGCGGAAAAAGGGCGGGGCGAAAATGCCAGAACCCTATTCACCTGCAAAAAAAAGTAAATATTTACAATACGTATCATCTGTACATGACAGCATCAGAATGTGCCACCAAGAGGATCCCCGTATGCCCGAGCACGTGGGAAAGCATTCACCAGCTCAGAATGCCTGGACAAACCTACGATGATGTCATCAGAGATCTCATAAGAAAAAACTCCGAAACCCGGTTAATTGAGGAGATGGAGCGGAAACGTAAGAGAGGCCAGTATGTTCCGCTCTCGGAGATTAAAGCGTGAATTTTGAAGTCATCATCGATATCGACGAGATCGCATACATAAATTCGCTGAATGATAAAAACAAACGGATCATCAAAACCCATCTTAAAACCCTGGAAACCGACCCCTTTCCGGGTAAAGGAGGGGATAAAGAACTCCTGAACCTCCGCGAAGGTGTCAGGATATATCGGCTTCACATCGGACACTCATACACCGCATTTTATGAGATTGAAGGAAAAACTGTTTTTGTGAACGAGGTTCTGACTATCGAACAGGCTCATAAAAAATATAATCGATTATAATTTTCCTCCATTTGCAACCTCTTTTCGGATGATCTCGTGGTCCATGAGGATCCGCGGCTCGTGATTGCGGATCTCATCAGCATTCTTCTCATGACCGGGCGCGTATGGGATTATTTATCGCTTCGTTCCGAGATATCCCGCACCGTGCTCATCACGGCAGACATGCCGAAGTACTCGGTGATCCTGCTGCTGATCTCAACCGGTACTGTTGTCCCGTCCTTTTTCTTCTGCACGGTCTCAAACAGAATATGCCCCCGGGACTGGAACTTCTGTACAATTTCGGGGGTCAGGAGTTTCTCGGGATGGGTATCGATATCATGCAGGCGCATCTTCATGAACTCCTTTACCGAATACCCCAGGAGGCGTGAAGCGATAGTATTTGTCTCAAATATCCTTCCGTCGATATCATGGAGGAAGATCGCATCGCTCGCCCCGTCAAAGAGCGTCCGGTAACGAAGTTCTGACTCAATGAGTTCATCTTTGATCCGCTTGCCTTCAGTGATATCTACTACCGAGCAGATGACCAGTCCGTCTTTGGTCATGGATGCCGTGGCCAGGACCCAGATGACCGTCCTGTCTTTTTTGCGCAGGGCGATCTCCATATTCGAGATTTTTTCATCCTGCAGTAATTTTTTTGAGAATTTTGCTTCCTGCGCGCTATCGAACCAAAGGGAAGAGAAGGGCTGGTTTTTGAGCTCTTCAAGGGTATAGCCAAGGATCTCTGCCGACTGCACGTTTATCGCGCGGATCTTCTGGAGTTCCATATCATACGTGAACATCCCCGCCTGGGAATTTTCAAAGATTTCCCGGTATTTTCTTTCCTGCAAAAGCTGTCCGGAAAAGGCTGATATGACAACACCGACCGATACGAAAATGTAAAAAAATGCACTGCTCGCCGCATAGAGACGGATATCCACCGGGCCATACAGGTAGATAAGGCCCAGGAATACCCAGCCAAGAACTATGGTGAAATACACTGCATAGCGGGGATACAGGTATGCAAGAAGCACGATTGGCAGGATATAGAAATAGGGAAAAATATCAAAATAGCCGTTTTTTATACAGAAGATCGATATCAGAACGATTATTATGGTGATGAGGAAGGTAACCGAAAGCCACAGGGTTTTTTGCGGGGATATTGTTTTCATGGGTACTTCATCTCAGGTATACTGATACAAGGTTGAACTTTGCTCGACTGATATATTATATGTTATTATCCTGCCCGGCTTTTTAATGCCGCCGGTACTTCTCGATCAGGTGGAGATTATTTTTTTGTCGCTCCCTTCAAACCTTGAGATATTGGCCCTGATTACGGGAATATTAATAGGTTTCAGTGCAACGGTTACCTGTGGAATGGAATGAAAATGTCCAGCATGTCCGGATGCAGGACCTGTTAAAAACTGCACTTTACCTCTTCATCGGCATCGTCATTATTCCGGTTGCCATCGGGTTACATTACCAGATCTCCCTGTGGCACATGCTCGGTCTGGTGGGATCTGTACTCATTCTCCAGCCGATGGCAGTAGTTGTCGGTGTGGGGCTGGGGATTCCTCCCATTCCCATCATGCTGATCATGATCTCCTTTGGAATTTCGACGATCTTCGGACTGTTCACCATCTGTGACACATTTGCCGAGCGATCCGCGTGGCTCCGTAAACACCTTGACTCCGTCCAGACGATTGCCAAAAAATCCTCGTTGTTCCAGCGATACGGGTTATTTACCCTTATCCCGTTCATCTGGATACCCGGTATCGGGCTCTACGGGTGTGTGCTTCTTGCCTGGCTGTTTCATTGGCGGGGAGCAAAAGGTGTGGGCGTGATTATGGCAGGCTGGATCCTTTCTACGCTGCTCGTGTTGGGGGCATCGGTGGGAATTTTAAGTAGCATTAACTAGTTTTTAAAAATGGTAAGAAAACCTTCGCTGTTATGGCAGTCGTACGGACATATTAATCCGTTATGTAAGTTCAACCGGAAGCAGCACGTGCTCTGCACTGCAATGCCAACTCCTATGCGTCTTTTGCCCTGAGTACCAGCCATTGATTGTCACCCGCTTTTTTGAACCGGATCAGCACATATTTGCCGGAAATGATCCTGCCCTGCAGGAGAACTTCGATTCGGTCAGTGCTCCAGATCAATGTTTCGTACATCCCGGTATCCTTTATCGTTACTTCGCCGGCACCATACTGCCCTTCCGGGATAGTACCCTGGAAAGCAACGTAATCCAGAGGATGATCTTCCACCTGAATTGCCAGTCGTCGTTCACCGGGTTTTTCCGGCAGCCCTTTGGGCACAGCCCAGCTCTTCAGCACCCCGTCCCGCTCAAGCCGGAAGTCGAAATGGTGATGGCTGGCGAAATGCTCGTGAAGGACAAAACGCAACTGCTGATGATCGCTCATTTTCGTCTTCCTGCTTTACTCCGGGTGATCAGGGTTTTAAGATCCCGGGCGGCAGCAGTAATATCCGGTGCGCCGACTACCGCAGATATGACTGCAATACCGTCGGCTCCCGCCGCTATGACCTCTCCAACATTTTCCCGGGTTATCCCCCCGATGGCAATAACGGGAACTGACACCTGCCGCCGGATATCCCGCAACATACCAAGCCCGTGTCCGGGACCGGCATCCTGTTTGGATCCGGTGGAAAACGTAGGACTGAGCGCCACGTAATCAGCCCCCTGCTGTACAGCCTGGATTGCCTCGCCAGCAGTACTGACCGACACGCCGATGATGAACCCGGGGGGGGCGATCTGCCGGGCAACATCGGTACGCATATCCCCCTGCCCGAGATGCACGCCATCCGCACCGCAGGCGATTGCCACGTCAAGACGATCGTTTACGATGAAGAGTGTTGAATTCCTGCGGGCAATCCCGCGAAGGGTTCTCCCTGTCCGTAAGAGCTCGCTGCTGCTGCAGGATTTGTCCCGGAGCTGGATGACATCGGCTCCCCCGGCAACTGCACGCTTGGCAATCTCTGCATGTGTCCGCCCCAGCCCGATATTCTCATCGGTGATTACGTACAGCTCATAGTTCATAGAGAGACTTTCAAACGGATCTGATCTTTGCTTCAGACTGGAGTGCTGCGGGTTGAAGTCCTGAGAGTTCATCGAAGAGGGCGACTTTGAACGAGTACGGCCCCCGTGCCCCGGCTGCTGCCCGCTCCCCGGCGATGCCGAATGCGGCGAGTGCTGCTGCTGCGGCTAGAACGGGATCTTTGGATTCCGCAGCAAATGCTCCTGTCACCGATGCCGCCATGCACCCAGTGCCTGATATCCCGCCCATCATCGGGTGACCGTTCTCTACGAGCAGGACACGTTTGCCATCGGTTACGATGTCACTGGCACCGCTCACGACCACCGTGATGCCGGCAGACAGGGCAAAATCCTTTGCAATCGCGATGGGATCCCCGGCAAGTCCTGCAGAATCCACACCCCGCACCTTACCTTCAGCGCCGGCAAGTATGCCGATCTCCCCGGCATTTCCCTTGAGAATTGTTATCTCCAGTTCGCTGAGCAGGCGCCGGGCGGTATCTGTCCGGAAACGGGTTGCCCCTGCCCCGACCGGATCGAGGATGATGGGGATCTTCTTCTCATTTGCCGTCCTGCCGGCTGCAAGCATTGATTCGACCTGGAGCTTGTTGAGTGTCCCGATGTTGAGCACGAGTGCATTGACAATGCCGGTCATCTCGGCTACTTCTTCGATTGCGTCTGCCATGATCGGTGCACCGCCGGCACAGATCGTGATATTTGCGCAGTCATTGACCGTGACGTAGTTGGTGATATGGTGGACAAGCGGGCGGTTCTTCCGCACGCGGGCAAACAGGTCTGAGAGTTGAGCAGGTGTCATCATAGTCTCCAGATATGTGAGGTAGTATTCGGATAATGTATTACACAAATATTTGCCGCAGGACTATTAAACCGTGACAGCACGGGAGCAAAAACAAAAAAAAGGAATATGCCTATCGCGTGAGTTCCTCTAACGTTGCGACGAGCATATCGATCTCTTCTGCGGTATTGTACAGCGCAAGGCTTGCCCGGACCGTCCCGTCAGGAAGGCCAAGCGCCTCCATCAGTGGCTGGCAGCAGTGATGACCGGATCGGACGAGAATGTCTGCCGCCTCGTCCAGCTGCTGGGCAACCTCGTGCGGGTGGAACCCGTCGACGGTAAACGAGACAACCCCGATGCGTGCTTCAGGACGCTCCGGAGCATAGACCCGGATCTTCTTGTTCTGGGAAAATCCGTTGATCAGCCTCGTGGTAAGTATCTCTTCGTGGCGCCGGATCTTTTCCATGCCTATCGTTTCAAGATACCCGGCTGCGACACCCAGCCCGATACCCCCGGCAATGTTGGGGGTGCCGGCTTCGTATTTCTGGTATCCCTCAGCAGTTGTGAACCCGGTGCCGGTAACCGTCTCGACCATCCCCCCGCCAAGAATGAAGGGTTCGAGGTCCGGCTCTTTCATCCAGAGGACTCCCGTGCCGGTCGGACCGCACATCTTGTGGCCGGAGAACGCGAAATAATCGCAGCCGAGTTTTGAGACATCCACCGGCAGGTGCGGAACGGTCTGGGCCCCATCCACGAGCAACTTTACCCCATGATCGTGGCAGATCTTCGCGATCTCTTTGACAGGCGTGATGACTCCTAGGACATTGGAGGCATGGGTAACGGCAACAAGGCGGGTTGCCGGCGTGATGATCTTCTCCAGCGCATCGAGGTTGAGCGAGTAATCCGCACCGAGACCGATTATATCGACTTCAACACCCCGCGATTTCAGCGCCCGCCATGGCAGCAGGTTGGAGTGATGCTCAAGAATGGTGGTAATGACGCGGTTCCCGGGAGACCAGGCTAGTCCCTGGGCGACCATGTTGATCGATTCAGTGGTATTTTTGGTAAATACGCAGGTACCGTTCTTCCCGCCAATGAATCCGGCCACCTTCTCGTGGGCATGCCAGTAGCGCTGGCTGGCGATCTGGGTGAGGCGGTGCACACCCCGGCCGACATTCGCCCGGTAGTTGTGCTCGAACTCCACCATTGCTTCGATCACCGGTTCGGGTGAAAAACTCGTGGCTGCATTATCGAGATAGATGAGATCGCCAAGAATCGGAAAATCCTTCCTGATATCCGCTACGGAATATCCTTCAACCATTTGTAGGTCCATTGATGGCTCCATTATTTTATCTTCCCGTTCTTTCATCTCTTCATTTAATTCATTTACTTTTTTGACTTCCTTTGGTTCTGCTGTTACCGGTGGTGCCCGGGGTGGCCCGGTTCGCAGCGTGTGATCTTCGTTGAACGGTACTCCTTTCAGATTACAGAGTTCCCGCATCTTAGGCGGGAGGGCACGCCACCGCCAGAGTCCCCAGGTGCAGAATACTTCCGGTAATCCCTTCTTTGCCGCCCAACGGTTGAGGAACTCGTCCCAGCGCTTTGCATACTCCGGCTGGAGCACGCGGAGTTCCTCGTACTCGCTCTCGAGCATCGCGGGGCAGAGATAACACCCGATGCGTTCGAGCCCCTTGTCATAGAGCGGGTTGGTCGCCACCTTCTGCCACCAGAGGTAGAGAAAGACTTCCAGCGCCCTCCAGTGACGGATAGGCGAGATATTGAGCTGGAGCGGGTTGGCCGGGTTCTGGCTCGTCTCATCGAGCCCCGCCCGGTTCCATGATTCGTACCAGCGGTTGCCCTGCACCGTGACGCAGGGGCCGACATCCGCGAGATAGAGTTTGAGCGGGTGGAGTTTCTGGAGTTTGCAGCACCAGCGGTTGTCCTTGCCCGGCGGCCCTGCTTTTTCTGCAGCCTGCCAGAAATCGCCGGCTCTCCGGATGATCTCTACTCCCTGCGATTCAACAAATGCGATCGTCTCGGGAAATTCAAGACCGGTATCGATAAAAAATGCCTTAGTCACGCCGGCTTTCCGGGCGATATGGAGTACTGCAGTGCTGTCCTTTCCCCCGGAGAACGAGACATTTGCCGTCGGGCGGTCCCCGATGTGCTGCTTGATCGCACGGATTGCGTGGCGCTCAAGGTTTTTTAAGTGGAACTTGTTCTTCTCGATTGCCACATCCCAGCCGGGATTTTTCGGGGTGCGGGGCGTAACGCTGATGAGCTCCTTGACCTTGATGGACCCTTCCTTTACCATGCCCGTACCGAACCGGTTTTTGTACTTGACAATAACGGTTCCGTCTGGAACGGGAATTTTGAGGGCGATCCGTTTGCCGCCAACCCGCCCCTGCTCCTGCCGGACATTCGTGTGGGTGTCGAGATCGATGATACCCTGTGTGGCATGAGGGAGGATGAACGGGAGTGCTTCGGGTGAAAGATCGAGGCTGAATTTCCGTGACACGGGATCGAAGGTGAGCCAGCCGAGCCGTTCACCGTGCATGATCACGAGATCCGCACGGTCAACCCCTCCGGTCTTGTTAAAGAGGAGAATTTTTGCGAGCGGGACATTGCCAAACCGCTCCTGCACGAGTTTTTTGACGAGTACCATGTCAGCGGCAAGGGCAGGGCGTACATCGTAGGGCTGGAGAAGTTCGATCTTCCGGCCCTCGGCCCCGCATGCACAGCTCTTTGCCACCAGCGGCACGTTGCACTGATCACACCAGAAAAGGACCTTTTTTACCGGCGGCTCGTGCATCATACACACTGATTGCGCGGGAAGGGAGATAAGAGAAGCGATTGGGGAGGGGGAAAGCAGGACTCATCATCATGTTCAGAAGGTAACTTGGTGATTATTAATCTTTATCCGGTTCTATGATCTTGTCAGAGGGGAACGCGGGAAATATTGTGCGAAGGGTACAACGCATAGTTGCCGAAAATACTTCAGAACGCACACGGTCAAGACAATGCTGTTAGGTATTGTCGAGAAGTTGATGAGGCATACGGGATATCTCACAAGTAGGATCTCGGGGAAGGAAAGCGCTGATGCCGAAACAGAGCGGCGGATTGCTCAGCTTGAATGCCCTATCGCAAAAAAAGCCACGAAGTAAAAAGGAAATGATTAAGGTATCTGGATATAACAGCAAAGATATGCAAAAACGCATAGGATTGTTTTTTATGTCTCTTGTATGTATTGCGGTGATATTAGCAGTAGGGTGCACAAGCCAGACGGCACCACCGGCACCCGTACCCACGGCAGCAACTCCAGCACCAACAACGGTGGCGCCGGTTCAGACTGCAACCCCCGAAGCAACCTCAACACTCTCTCAAGAAGTAAAAAATGATCTCAAGGAGGATGGGGCTTTTCTCAATTTTCTTACGAGCGATGGTATATTATCAGGAATAGATCTCTTGCAAATGTCTGCCAATAATGGAATCTGTGATATGACACTGGCAAGGAATCTAAATAAAAAACTCATAGAAGGACCAAAACCCGGCTCTCAAAATCTATTAAAATATCGTTCGTTGGTGATGACCGCTCTGGGGGATATCAACGGTAAGTCAAACGATCTCTCCAGATTTAAAGACAATATTGCTGTTGCAGATAAGGCATATAACGATTATAGTAACGATCTATATGTCCTTGGCGTGATATCGCCCCCACAAGTGAAAACCATCGATATAGAGACCGAAATAATAAAAACCTCAACTGGAAACGCTATGAGAATTCTAAATAAAATGAAAGATGAGCACAGTTTTACAGTTTCGTATGATATATACAATGGACAGATAAAAACTGAAAACCGTCAGGTTTCCACACCCACACTCAAATCAGGTGAGATCGGACAAGTTGGGTTGTTCTGCCCGGGGAGTTGCACAGGGATAACTGTTACCAAAGTTGAAACTCGCAATAAAACTTCGTATAATATGGAAGAGGTAATACAAGGCGATATGAAGCCGTCAATATAATCTCATAAAAATTTCCATTTATCCCTACTACCATCAGAACAAATCTCATTCTCAATCATATCCCATGCTTTTTTCAGGGATGCCGGCAGATTTAACGATTCGTGTATCATTTTATTATTATCAAAAAAGAGCGTTTTTACATCCTCTTTTGATAAATTCAACATCCCGCACATTTTCATTTTTTATGGCACTTTTCATGGCAGACTCTGGTCAAAAAATTTCAATCGCGATTATGAGGTGTCAGTTGATGAGACGATTATCGGATAATTATCCGACAATCGGTATATACAAGCGACAAAATTTTTGTTTCTCCGTCGTGACTGTCCGGACGATGTAGTCAAGGGTCGCTTGAAAAAAAATAAGAAGGGGGTGAGGGGGGGATTGAAAATTTTTTGCCGGAGATCAATTTTGATTTTTTTGTGCGAAACGGATCTGGATTTTTTGTAATGCAAGTATCGCATAGGATCCGAATAGGTTTACACTAAAATCTTGTGAATCGTTGAAATGATCATTATTTGTGAGGGGTCCCCGCCTCAGGGCCTCTCCGAGGCACGGCGGGGCAAAATTCTTTTTTGTACTTCGGTAATTGAACCGCCGCGGGGGCGCCCCGTCGGGGGCGGCGGTGTCTATCGTAAGCGGGGGTATGGGGGCATCAGCCCCCATCATGAACCCTAAATATTTTCCCAGATTTGTAAAGAACAATAGTTTTTCAGAACAATTCTCTCGATAAATTAACCAGACACAAGACGGACAAGACAGTTTTGTAACATTCCCCACACCTTAAGTACTACCAGATCCCACGTAATTTTTAATATACGCATGAGCCCCCCCGCTGCGAATTCCGATGAACAGGAAGATGCACTGCAGCATCTTAAAAGCCGGGGCTATTGTTCTCCTGAACAGTGCGTTATCCGGATCGAACATCTCACCAAAACGTTCCAGGACAAACAGCGAACGGTAACCGCCGTCGATGATGTCACCTTCGATGTCAAACGCGGCGAGATCTTCGGCCTGCTCGGGCCCAACGGTGCCGGAAAAAGCACCCTGATACGCATCCTCACCACCCTGCTCAAACCCACCTCTGGTACAGCATTTGTCGATGTGTATGAGATCACCAGAGATCCAGAAAAGATCCGGGGTATCATCGGGGTCTGTCCCCAGAACAGCACGCTGGATAATGAGCTCACCGCGTACGACAATTTAGAGTTCTATGGTAAGTTAGAGGATGTCGATGACCGCATCCTGCCGGATCGTATCTGGGAACTTCTGGCTATGGTCGGGCTTACTGACCGTGCCCACATGAAAGTGCAGACTTTCTCGGGCGGGATGAAGAGGAAGCTTGAGATCGTGCGGGCGTTCATCCACCGCCCCCTGATCCTCTTCCTGGACGAACCGACCATTGGCCTTGATCCGGAATCCCGGCGCGAGGTCTGGCAGCAGATCGAACACCTGAACGCAGAGAACACCACCATCATCTTAACCACACATTACATGGACGAGGCAGAGAAACTCTGTGGCAGGATTGCGTTTGTGGACCGGGGCCGGCTCATATCGTTAGATACCATGGATAACCTGCGCCTGCTGCTTCCTGCCGGCGATCTTATCGAAATTGGGTTTGATCGGCTGGATGACCGGATCATTTCTGCAATCAGAGCACATGATCTTGTCATTTCTGCTGACGTAAAAGAGCAGAGGCTCTATATCACTGCAAAAAACGGAAACACCATCCTGCCGGCCATTCTTGCGATCTTTGATCGCTATGCAGTAACCATAACCGCAATCTCTATCCGGTCCCCCTCCCTTGAAGACGTCTTCATCTACCTGACCGGTAAAAACCTGAGCGACGGCGGGGGAAGCAATGGCGCACAGGGTGGGGGCGGTGTGCCGGCTCCTGACAGAAGGAGGCCTTCATGATCAAAGGTGCCGTTGCGATCTTCAAGCGGGATTTCAAGAAATTTCTTGGCAACCCGTTCGTTATCATCTTTACCCTGTTAATGCCGATCATGTATCTCGTGATTTTCGGCAACGCGATGGGAGGGTCGATCAGCCATGTATCGATCGCCGTCGTGCAGGAGGAGCCCTACGTTCATGAACCCCCCCTGTTCACCGCGTTTGTCGATGATCTGAAACATACGGCGCAGAAGGACAATCCCCCCACCTTCGATGTCGCAGTATACACCGATGAACTGAAAGCCAAACGGGCATTGCAGGGCGGGGTAGTGAGCGGGGTCCTGGTCTTACCCTCTCCCCTTTTTGTTGATCGCCCGATACGGCTCTATGTGGACAGTTCCGATTCGGTGACTCCAACGGTGATCATATCCGGGGTGAATGCAGCGCTCGTACAATCAGGGTCCCATAATCAGGTCGAAATAAACAAAATTTATGGCGATATCAAATACATCCAGTTCTTTGGTGTCGGCGTTATTGTGATGGCGATCTTCATGACCACGATGATGGGCGGTGGCATCGCCCTAATCAAGGATCGGGAGATGGGCATTATCGAGGGTTATTTTGTGACCCCCGTGAAGCGTTCGAGCATCATCATGGGCATGATCGCAAGCGGCACGGTAAGGGCATTTCTCTCAGGATTCGTCATCTTTATCGTCGATCTCCTGATCACCGGGATCATAATCCAGACCCCGGAAAATTTTTTTATGGTCCTGCTGGTGTTGTTCATCACCAGTATCGGGATCACCAGCTTCATGGTCTCGATGGCATCCCGTTTCTCCAACCAGCAGGAGTATGCCTCCATGTCGGCATTTTTCAACCTGATCCTCTTCATGACCAGCGGTGCATTTTACCCGGTCATCGGTATGCCGGACTGGTTGCGCTGGATCACGATCATCAACCCGGAATATTATGCAGTGCATGCACTCCGGAGCATCATCCTGCGGGGTCAGGGGATCGACGTAATCGGAACGGATCTCATTGCCCTGTGTATCTTCTCGGTTGCAGCGATGATACTGGGTATTGCCACGTACCGGCGCACGCTGGAATAATGCGAACGAGGGGTTTCCTTGTTGCCGGATTGTCATTTCTGCCCCATGCAACCCCCGTTTTGATAAATGTTTGCACAACGTTCAGATAGTGTTGTAGGGCAAAAGTTCTGATGAATATTGTAGAAAACAAAAATTATCAGGATGAGTGTTGGGTATCCGTGAAACGGTAATCCCCTTCCGGCACGTTAATCTCGAACCGGACGCCTTTGCCGGGTGTACCTGTTTCCGCTATGGATAGCCCGGTAATACTGAGCACTTCCCGGGTAAAAAAGAGACCAAGACCGGTATGTTTCCCAAACCCTCGTTCAAACAGGTGTGGACGGGCTTCCGCATCAATACCAACCCCATTATCGATATAAGTGATGATGAGTCCGCCATCCTTTCTCTCACAACAGACCTTGATTTCCGATACGGTTCTGCCATAGCGAAGGGTGTTGTCCATTAAGTTATAGAACCCCCTCCCGAGCAGAGGATCGGCAAAGATCTCCAGATTGTCTGATTCCACCTTCAGACATACTCCTGAGAGATCCAGTCCTGTTGCAGCGTTCATTACCGTTTTGCGGAGGTCCTGCCAAACCGGTGCGTTCACCCCCATATCCTCATACTCTTTGGTGAACAGGATCTGCTGGTTGATCATGTCGATCACCTTCCGTTCTTTTTCGATCATCAGCTGGAATTTTGGATCCTGCACAAATCGTGACGATAACTCCACGTACCCGCTCAACGCCGTCAGCTGGTTTACCACGTCGTGGCGGGTAAGTCCTGACAGCAGGTTGAGTTTCCGGTTTGCGATCTTTAACGCTTTTTTAGCTCTGCGTATCGATTCCTGCTGCTCCTCGAGTTCCCGGTTTCGGGCCACCAGCAATTCCTCGGTTGACTTCAGCTCTTCAAACGCAGCAGCCATCTGTTCGTTAGCCGTATTCAGCTCCTGGTTCTTCAGCTCGAGTTCCTGCCGGGCAATTTTCCGTGCCGTGATATCGGTGAGCATGGCAAACGAGCCCTGGAACATGCCCCTGGCATCAAGAAGAGGGGTTGCCGACACCTGGCACCAGAGAGGCGTTCCGTCCTTTTTACAGAACTTCCGCTCATATACCGAACGATTGCCGGCACGACGGAGCCGTTTCTTTTCAGCATGATCCGGCATCTCTTCGGGATGCATGAAATCCTCAACGGGTCTTCCGAGAATTTCGTCCGGGGAATACCCAAGCATATCAGCAAGACGGGAGTTGACAAAGGTCGCTCTCAGCCCGTGATCCATTGACCAGATGCCTTCGTTTGCTGTCTCCACGATCTGCCGGTAACCCTCCTCGCTCGTTTGCAGTGCTTTCTCCCGTGCTGCCAGATCTTCAAGATTGCTGCGCAGCTCCTCTTCGATCGCGGTAATCTGCTCGTAGGCTGTCCGCAGTTCGTTTTCTTTCTGTCGACGTTCGGTGATATCTTCAAATACCGTGCCAAATGTTCCTTTTTTGGGAGAATACACCGAGATGGCAAGATGTTTTTTCATCCGGGGATACCAGATCTCGAAGTGGCGTGGGGTTCCGGTGCGGGCGACTTCGGCAAAAATGGCAAGCGCCCGGGGTTCATCACCCCCAAACACTTCCCTGCTCATTTTGCCTGTTGCCGTATCGCGGGGGATGTTAAAGATCTTCTCAAACGCGGGATTCACCTGCCGGATCCGGTATTCCACCGGCATGCCGTTTCCGTCATACACCAGCTCGTTAACGGCATGTCCTTCAACCATGGCAGAGAAGAGAGCCCGGTAATTGGCATCACTCTCGGCCACCAGTCGCTCCCGCGACGCCAGTTCCTCAAAATTGTTGCGCAGCTCCTCTTCCATTGCTGCGATCTGTTCATAGGATGCCTGAAGATCGATCATCCGGTTTTTATGTGCGGTGATATCCCGGATTGATTCGATCGCACCGATTACCTTTCCCCGGGTATCCACAAGGGGGGATGCGGTAAACCAGATATGAGCACCTTTTCCTGAATTGAGTCCGGGTATAAAAACTTCCGAGAAAAGAGTTGCACCGTCTTTTTCGATCGTTGTGTAGTGAGAGGCTATCGACTCATCCCGGGAAAGGATCAGATCGATCAGTATCGGGCGGCGTTTACCGTAAATCGGGATTGAGTACTCATAATCACCCTTGCCGACCATTGCATCGGCTGAGATACCGGTCAGCTTCTCCATAGCCCGGTTCCAGGCGATCACCCTTCCGTCACTATTAATTACAAACGTGGCATCGGGCAGGAAACTGATGATGTTTGTCATGAGCTGGGCAGATTCACGCAGTGCCTGTTCCCGTGACGCCAGTTCCTCAAAATTATTGCGCAGCTCCTCTTCAACTGCCGAAATCTGCTCGTAGGCTGCCCGCAGTTCGTCTTCTTTCTGCCTGCGGTCGGTGATATCTTCAAATACCGTGGCAAATGTTCCTCTTTTGGGAGAATACACCGAGATTGAGAAATGTTTTTTCATCAGGGGATACCAGATCTCGAAGTGGCGTGGAATCCCGGTGCAGGCAACTTCGGCATACAAAGCAAAGGCCCCGGGCTCATCCCTCTCAAAAATCTCCCGGCTTGTCCTGCCAATTGCAGTATTGGTGGGAATTGCGAAGATCTTCTCAAACGCAGGATTCACCTGCCGGATCCGGTATTCCACCGGCATACCGTTTCCGTCATATATCAACTCGTTGACGGCATGTCCTTCAACCATGGCAGAGAAAAGAGCCCGGTAATTGGCTTCACTTTCAGCCACCAGCCGCTCCCGTGCTGCAAGTTCCTCAAAATTGTTGCGCAGCTCCTCTTCCATTGCGGCGATCTGTTCATAGGATGCCTGAAGCTCGTTCTGGCGGTTTTTTCTTGCCGTTATATCCCGGATAGATTCAATCGCCCCGATAACATTCCCCTGAGTGTCGATGAGTGGAGATGCAGTAAACCAGAGATGTGCACCTCTTCCGGAATTGAGTCCTGGTGCAAAAACCTCCGAGATAAGGTTAGTACCGTCTGCATCGATCGTGGTGTAGCGGGAGAATATCGTCTCATCCCGGGAAAGGATCAGATCGATTAATATGGGGCGGCGTTCACCGTAGATCGGGAGTGAGTATTCATAATCCCCCTTGCCGATCATTGCACCTGCTGAAATGCCGGTCATCTTCTCCATTGCCTGGTTCCAGGCAATCACCCTGCCATCAGTATTTATTGCAAATGTGGCATCGGGCAGAAAACTGATGATATTTGTCATAAGCTGGGCAGATTCACGCAGTGCGCACTCTACCTGTTTGCGCTCATGGACATCCCGCATTATCGCGAGGAGGAGATTCCGGCCCTTTACGTCCAGGCGGGAGAGACTGATTTCGACATCGAATTCCCTCCCATCGAGCCGTCGGTGGCGCCAGTCAAATAGCCGGGGTGTTCCCCCGATCACTACCTGCATAAGTTCACGGCTTTTTTCTATAGATGAGATGCCATCGGGCTGGGTAGCCGGAGAAAGATCACAGGGGTGGGAGCCGATCAACTGTTCACGGGAACAGCCAAAATACTCCAGTGCCTTTGTATTACAATCAATATACACGCCCTGTTCCATCATGAAAATAGCATCGCTTGCTCCTTCAAAAAGGGTGCGGTACTGCTCTTCAGATTCATTGATCCGCCGCTCTGACTGTTTCTGGTGAACCGCCTGCTTGATCTTGTGTTCCAGCTCGGCAAACTGCGGTACCGGATTACCCCCTTTCTGGAGATAAAAATCAGCGCCAAGGTTGAGCGCCTCGATCACCACTTCCTCGCGTCCCCTGCCGGTGAAAAGAATAAACGGGAGATCGCTATACCTTGTACGGATGTATTTGAGAAACTCGATGCCATTTGTCACCGGCATCTGGTAATCAGAAACGATCGCATCATAGTGGTGTTTCGCCAATTGTTCCCTCGCATCAGCGGCAGTATGGCAGATCTCAACTGTGATCGAGCCACTCTGTTCGAGAAAGGTTTTTCCTATGTCAAGAAGAGCCGGTTCATCATCAACATAAAGAACGGAGATCAATATTTGCCACCAGGTACCCTAAAAAACAATTTATAAAAAGATAGTAAATTTTTTTATATCCATCTGAAATAGTATTTAAATTTACACCATATATATCCAGCGATACGACGAATATCTCTCTATTTTTTACGTTATTTTAAAAATTTAATGATAATTAAGTGTGTATTATTTTTAAATTTCTATCTTGAAACCCTTTTTTGGATTCTGATTATGCAATATATTTATACGCAATGAAACCATGAGGAAAAAGATAGGGATGGTACTATGGTAAAATTAACCGCAGAGATGAAGGACGCGTTTGCAAAGATGAAGGTCTTCCCGGTTGCAACGGCAACCAAAGACGGCACACCCAATGTGATCCCGCTGGGAATAGCCGAGCTCGTAAGTGACGATACCGTCTGGTTCGTGGACAATTTCATGAACAAGACACTCTCTAATATCCGGATGAATCCCAAGATCGCCTTCTTTGTATGGGGGCCGGAGATCAAAGGATGCTTCCAGTGCAAGGGGGTGGCTGCGATTAAGACGAGCGGCCCGGAATATGATCAGATGAAGGCAAAGCTCAACATCAAGAACCCGGCACTGCCTGCCCGGTCACTTGTCATCGTGAAGATAACCGAAGTTTTCGAATGCAAACCCGGCCCGACTGCCGGTGCAAAAATTCTTTGATCTTTTTTACTATGAAAATGGCTTTCCCATTTTCATGTACCTCTATGCTTGTGGCGATCGGAATTATCTGGTTTTTATGAACAGAATCGATCCTCATGGATCTCTCCACCGTGTGCACTTACACCGGGAATGGAGTGAGATTTTCCCGGAAACACCGTTACCGGTGCCTGATACGGACAAGGAGCTGTCTGCGGATACCGGTGTGTCGCGATAAAAAAGAGGGATTTGGCCTTTTCTTATTTTGCACCGGGTTTCGAACCCGGTGCTGCAGCTACGATTTTTAATGCTTCAGTAATCTCCGGAAGCAGCTCGGCCGGTATGCCGATGACCAGTTCGCCATCTTCAATGCCGGAGAACTTACGGGATCCGTCACAGCCCAGCGAGAAGTTCACGTGGCCGGTGAGATAGGTCTGCGCACATGCATCGGAACAGACCGACTGGATACCGGCAAATTCCGACTGGATCCGTCCCCCCAGCCGGAACATCGTGCTCTGCGCAAGTTTCAGCATTGCCCAGGGACTCGCAACAATCACTACGACCTGGGGATTGAACGGGGTCTTTTCGAGCGGGGCATACATGGTTGCGTACGTATCCCCGGTATGCAGGTGTGCAACCCGGTCAATGGTCCGCTTGCAGGACGCAGAGCTCTCGAATTTTCCGAGCTTATAATAGAAATCACCATTCTTCAGGCTCTCGGTGATCTCCCGGAGACCCAGTGCCCATGCACCGCCATTGCATTCGTGTTTTTCAGAAGTCGAGTAGAAGATCCGCCCTTCTTTTCGTGCAAGGCCGATCATTGAGCAGTGACGGATCGTTTTGTCAAATGCTTCCATGCCTGCCGGGATCTCTTCCTTTTTGGTTGCAAACCGGAAAGCAACCGGTGAACCGCTGAGCTTGAGATACTTCTTAAGCGTCTCGGATGCCTCTGCATAGTTTATTGCAATTTTCATATCTGCTGCCATAAGATTTCACCTCATAATCCCCGTATAGGGGGGTTGTGTACATCTAGACCATGTGACGGGAATTATTTAAAGATAGTGACCGTGCAAAAAATAGGTGGATAAGTGGCATCGGGGCCGGGAATGCGTATACTGAAGGATTGTGGAATGACGCTACCCTTATCCCTCCCCTCCCACAAACAGATACGAAGGTTACATCATGGAATATGGCAATTTACTGGACGATGCGCTTCACTATACAAAAGAGGGCATCTTTTCGAATGTGAACCGCTGGATAAAACTGTTTGTGGCGATCATCTGCCTCGGCATCCCGATGAACGGGTACATCATGCGGATCTACCGGGGGGCATCCCCGGCACCGGAAGTGGACCAGTGGGGCACCCTGTTTGTTGACGGCATTAAGCTGATTATCGTGGGGATTATCTACGCAATCCCCATGATGATCCTCTGGGTATTCATCTTCGGGAGCATGCTGCTTACGGTGGTGCAGGGGAACATGAGCACAGCCGCGATGGAGAACTGGTCTCCCAACCTGGGACTCATACTCGTTATGTATGCCATCGAGATCGTCATCGCGATCATCATGCCGGTGGCAGCAATACGATTTGCACGCACAGGGAGTTTTTCCGAAGCCTTCAACTTTAGTGCAATCCTTGAAACCATCAAAAAGATCGGGTGGATCAACTATATCATCGCCCTGATCCTTGTCTCCCTTGTCGTTGCCATCCCGATCTGTATCATTATCTTTGGTCTCATCCTTATCGGCGGGATCAGCATGTTCATGCTGGGTGGCAGCAACATTGCCCTACTCGGGTTTATTTTAGCAGGAATCCTCATTATCCTCATCCTCGCCCCCCTGTTTACGGTCTTCCAGGCACGTTACATGACACGGGTTTACGATAGTGCGGCAATTGAGGCATAATTTTTTTTTAAATTCCGGATATCGGGATTATGTTCATGCGATTTTCTACGGAAAATTCCTGACCTGTGGATAGGAATTTCTTTAAAAAAACTGCATTGTAGATAACCTTTTTTCACGTACTCTATTGCCTCCCTCTTGCGCCAGTAGTCCCCCGTTGGGGGACGGGCGCAGTGCGATAGTCCGGGTAAGATTACCGGTAATACGTCGTCATCGCAATGGGAGCGAAGCTGCTGAGAGCGTCAGGGTCTTTAGATGATTTATCCTGAAAATCGTACTCATTAATAAGATGGGGGTTGAAACCCCCCCCGTCGCGATGAACATCGCCGTCACCGACGGGGCGCCCCCGCGGCGATTAAGTGACTAAAAATACTAAAACCTCATTGCCCCTCCGTGCCTAAAGAGAGGCCCTGAGGCGGGGGAGAATTATAAAAACAATTTTCATGCTTCGGGCGCGAACGTCTGTCCATTCCCATTTCCACAGGGCAAAAAAATGTATTTGCTAGTCGTTAAAAGTGAATATACCGGCAAATTATCTGACCGGAATGGGTATGCCGGTGGCTTTCAGGTTACTTTCAATCTCCCGTATGGTCTCAAGTCTTGCTTTTGTAGACGGCCCTTTTGGTACAGCTTTGCAACCCGATGCCGCTGATGTTGACTCCGTAAATGTCCCGATCTGCCGGGCGAACTGGATCACATCTTCCTTGTCAAAGCCGATGAGCGGGCGGTAGATCGGGATCTCAGCTGCATCGGTGAGCACGACAAGGTTATCAAGCGTCTGGCTTGCCACCTGGCCGATGGATTCACCGGTCACGATCCCTTTTGCCCCCACCCGGTTTGCATAAGCGGTTGCAACCCGGTACATCCGGCGCTTGCAGAAGATGCAGGTGTACTTCTCGAGATGCCTGCTGATGAGCTCTGTTTTTGCATTTGCAAGATACGAATCGGCAATCACGGTCAGTTCGATGCCGGGCTGGTACTGTGCCAGCTGTTCGACAACGCGCCGGGCACGGGCGATCGTGGTTTCATCAAGGAATGTGTCGAGCGCAACAAAGAGCGGGATGATCCGGCACCCCCGCTTCATCATCATCCACGCGGCAACGGGCGAATCGATACCCCCCGATACCAGTGCGACAAGGGTGCCTTCGACCCCGAGCGGGAGTCCCCCTACAGCTTTTGTTACATTATCGTACAGATAGGCCTCGTTTGCCCGGATCTCGATGTGAATTTCTTTATCCGGATTGGCAAGGTTTACTTTCAGGTGCGGAAATTCATTCCGGAGCAGGTTGCCGTACTCGATTGCCTTGTCGTTTGAGCTGAACGCATGGGTGCCGACCCTTTTTATCTTGATGGCAAACGTCTTTGCCGTGTCAATCCCCTGCCTCCTGCAGTAATCCGGAAGGCTGGCTTCAATCTCGTCAAGTTTTATGTGTTCCACTTCGGAAAATGATACAATCCCAAAGACCTTTTTCAGCAGATCGGGTTTTACATCGCCATCGAGCCAGATGCGTCCCCGCTCGTTCCGTACATGGATGCCCGGCATCACTTCGCGGATATTTGCGATGAGCACATTCTCCCACTGCCGGCGGACCGGATCGGATTTTAAAAATATTTCAGAATAGCGCACAAGCCATTGTTTTTTCATGAAACTGGTTCACCGGTTATTTTTTCTTTCTCGCGGTTTTGCGGACGCGATCTGCTTCATCGGTATCTTCGATCCGCAGGAGATAGGTCCCGTGGCAGGGTTTGGTATAGGGAAAGACAATTTTTCCCCCGTCAAGCCCGAGCGCGATCGGCGGGAGGCCGATAATGTACTCATCGAAAAGCTTGTAGCCGGGATCGACATACCAGACTTCGGAGAAATTCTTCTCAACATATTCCCTGCATTCCTTGAATGAAGCCCCGAGCGGGAGGAGCATCTCGTACTTCAGGTTCTCGATACAGCCCATCCGAACACCTCGTTGACCTTTGCCTTCAGCTGCACCGGGTTGTGCACTGCCTTTTCCACGATCTTCTCGCACGGGAACTCTATCGATGCCGCGAGCGGTCCGGGATCCTTGCCAAAGATGATCACCACAAGCCGGCTCTGTGGCAGGAGGTGGCGCATCGTTGCCGCGTATGCAATCGCTGCGTCGTTGTGCGCACAGACCACGCAGAGATCCGCGGCCCGGTGCTTCTCAACGATCTCTTCGATACACTTCTCGAGCACCATCATCGGCCCGATATAGTGCTTCTCCGGGTCGGAGACCCTGAGCAGGTTCAGCACCGAAGGATTGCCGGTGATGAGGAGATCCGATCCGTGCGTGCGAAGCTGGTGGGCTATATACAGGGCGATCGCCTGTTGCGCCGGCGCTTCCGGACAGCCGAGCAGGAGCAGCGCTTTGTTGGGTATTGTAACAGGTTCAGTCATTTTTTCACTCCGGTTCCGGAACAGGTGCCCGTGCATTCAGCGGACTGCGGGCAGACATGCACGGCATCCGCTTCCTTGAACGGGTGATGGCAGTACGGGCAGGTGAAGTCGCATTCTGTACCCTCGTACGGGCAGATCGTCATCGAGAGATCCGCGAGCGGGTGGCCCTTGCCCCGGATCTCAAATTCCTTATACCAGCCGAACGGTGCCCGCTTCACTTCGACCGATTCTGCACGAAGGCCATCTTCAAGTCCCGTAAGGATCGCAAGCGCGACCTGCGGGGAACCGAGCGTACTCGTCAGGTGGGCATACGGGTAGATCAGGACCCGGTTCACGCCAAGTATCGAAAGCCGCTTCCGGACATTCTTTACCGCACTCGCGATCACATTTCCGGGATTTTTCTCGTCCAGTTTCTCTATGCAGCAGAAGAGGACAACGCATTCCTCCATCCGGTCCTCACGGGAGGTGACGGATTCTGCCATCTTCGTCTTCTGCGTGGCATGGTACCACATGGAGGTGGCATGGATGGAGAGGATCCTCACGGGTTTCCTCTCCCGACAAGGGTGCTGATCGCATCGCTCGTAATAAGGCCGATGAGGTGCTGGTCGGCATCCACTACCGGCAGGGCTGAAATAGAGTGCTCCTCCATTTTCTTTGCAGCAGATTCGATCGGTTCATCCGGCGTGGTAGTATGCACGTCCTTTGACATGATCTCATCGAGCCAGAGGAAATTTTTCGCAACGGCTTTTGCGATATCCCACGATGTGACGATGCCGACGAGATGGCCGTCACCCGATAATACCGGCAGGTGATTGACCTCAAGGTTGATCATCCGTCGTGCGGTGACTGCCGTTGTCGCCCCTTCCTCAATCGTCGGGACATTGCGGAACATCACATCGCCGACAATGGTCCTTGAAAGGAATTGCGAGATCAGGTAATTGACCTGGCCGGATTCCAGTAAAAATCCGTCGTGACCATAGTTGGACCGGATCTCGCTGTACCGGACCTCCCGTTCATTGGCGGTCAGGGCCGAGACGATCTCCTGCGACTGGTAGGGGGGATAGAGCCAGTCGGAAGATACCGAGATCACGAGGAATCCCGCCTTTGCTTCCGCCAGCCCTTTTACGAGCGATCCGTCTTTTGTCAGGTCGAAGTAATCGATCGCTTTGGTGATGTAGAGATACGAGTTCGCATCGAACCGCTGGGTGAACGTGTCTCCCTGGTGATGGAGATAACTCTCAACGGCAAAATCGGTGGAGAAGTCAAACCCGATCCGGTCTTTGGACTGGAGCGAGCGCCCGAACTTTGCATGCATCGATTCGTCAGAGAGGTAGGTGATGTGGCCGACCATCCGCGCAAGGGCGAGCCCCTTGACCGGGCCCGGCGCATCATACGATCCCGTATCGTAATAATTCCCGCCATTCCATTCCGGATCCGAGATGATTGCTTTCCTTCCTACTTCATTGAAGGCAATCTGTTGTGGGGTGGAATAGCCTGTCGCTGCGATAACGATCGCTTTTTTCATCATGTCTGGGTAACTGACCGTCCACTGGAGAGCCTGCATACCACCCATCGATCCACCGGCAACCGCGTAGAGCTGCAGGATTTTGAGATGATCGATGAGCAGTTTCTGGGCATTGACCATGTCACTGATGGTGATGACGGGGAATTTTGCACCGTACGGCTTTCCCGTTTGCGGATTAATCGATGATGGGCCGGTCGATCCCTTGCACCCGCCTATCACGTTTGAGCAGATGATGAAATACCGGTCTGTGTCAAAGGCCTTGCCCGGGCCGACTACCGCATCCCACCAGCCCGGTTTATCTTCGCCCTCATGGAATCCTGCAATATGGGCATCGCCCGAGAGGGCGTGACAGACCAGAATGGCATTGTTCCGGTCCCGGTTCAGTTTGCCGTAGGTCTCGTACGCAAGGGTAAGTGAAGGAAAAGTATCCCCGCTCTCCAGTACGAGCGGGGCGGTGTGGTGATAATACTGTGTTACAACAGTGCCAACAGATCCTTTGATCATCGACATGCACCGTCCCGTATTGCAAGCTCTGCCAGGAGGTCATGGTTAGTATCCAAGGGTCTAATGGCTGAAGGAGTCATTATACCACGGCAAGAGCCTGTTCCAGATCCGCGATGATATCCTCGATGTCTTCGGTCCCGATGGAGAGCCGGACTGCATCCGGAGTCACTCCGGTCTTCTTCTGCTCCTCGACCGTGAGCTGCTGGTGGGTTGTCGATGCCGGGTGGATAACGAGGCTTTTCGAGTCCCCGATGTTGGCGAGGTTGCTGAAGAGCTTGAGGCTGTCGATGAACTTTCTCGATGTTATCTCTCCCCCTTTTATTCCGACACCTACAAGGGGCCCGTATCCTCCGGTGAGGTATTTCTTCGTGAGCTCATGGCTGGGATTATCGGGGAGTCCCGGGTAGTTCACCCATGCCACTTTCGGGTGCACTTTCAGGAACCGGGCTACCGCAAGCGCATTTTCCGAGTGACGGGGAACCCGCAGGTGAAGCGTCTCAAGACCGATCAGGAAGAGCCAGGCATTGAACGGGCTCAGCACGGCTCCGGTATCTCTCATGAGTGAGACACGGATTTTAAAGACAAACGCGACATTGCCAAGGCCCGGGAAGTTCCCGAATGCATCCCAGTATTTCAGGCCATGATAGCTCGGGTCTGGCTCGGTGAACTCGGGAAATTTGCCATTATTCCAGGCAAACTTTCCGGAGTCGACGATAACACCGCCGAGCGAGTTCCCGTGGCCGCCGATGTACTTGGTTGCCGAGTGGACAACGATATCCGCACCGTAGTCGATGGGGCGGACGAGGCCGACACCGGTGGTGTTGTCAACGATGAAAGGAATGCCGGCTTCATGGGCAATTTTGGCAATCTTCTCGAAATCCGGGACATCCAGTTTCGGGTTACCGACGGTCTCTGCATAGATTGCCTTGGTCTTACCGGTGATCGCTTTCCTGAACTCTTCGGGTTTTGAGGAGTCCACGAAGATGACATGCCGCCCGAACTTCGGAAGGGTATAGTGGAAGAACTCGTACGTGCCGCCGTACAGGTTGTCAGCCGAGACAATGTCATCCCCGGGCCGGGTGATGTTCAGGATCGCGTACGTAATGGCAGCGGCTCCCGATGCTGTAGCTAAGGCGCCGGTTCCGCCTTCGATTGCGGCGATCCGCTTCTCGAAGACATCGGTGGTCGGGTTCATGAGCCGGGTGTAGATGTTCCCGAGCTCTCTTAATCCGAAGAGATTTGCTGCGTGTTCGGTGTTCTTAAACACATACGATGAGGTCTGGTAGAGCGGTACAACCCGGGATCCGGTTGTCGGATCGGGCACCTGCCCTGCATGGAGGGCGGTTGTTCCAAGGCGGAATTTCTTTTCTGTCATGGGGGGTTCCTCTTTATGGATTTATTTCAGGGGATGGTTATCATGGAAATTTTTCTCTCCCCAGAGGGAGAGGGATGGTAACATTCATGTCTTTGCCGGAGCCGTTTTTTGTCTCTTTTCAATCAGGATGCACGCACGATCTTCTTATGATACGGGCAGGCCGTATTTTTCTGCCACTTCGGTGAATGCATCAGCGAGATACCGGACTTTCTTGTCAGAAAGGCCGTAGGTGTTCAGCTTCCAGGTCCGGGTTGCGCCGGCAAACTCGCCCACGATCCCGCGGGACGAGAGTTCATCGCTGAGATAGAACCCGCGACGCTTGTGGGTCTGGGCAATGGTGTCGAAGCTGCCCGTTGTGTCAACTTTCGTTAACGTGTGTTTGCGCGGGTACTCCGAGAGCACCCTGCTGCCGCCGATCTTCAGGATGCGGTCGATGAAGAAATTCGATCGCTTCACTTCCTCGTCCCACTTCAGGGTGCGGGCTTTGACCGTGGGAAACGATGCCATCATCGAGAGCAGCGTCCCGCCCATCAGCGTGCACCCGAGCATCTCGACTTCCTTGATCCCGAACTTCCTTTTCGTCAGGTCCCCGACCATCGCGGTTGTCCGGAGCGCCTTTGGCGCCCATTCCTCAGTCATCGCCAGTACTCCGGACGGCGCGACCGAGGCCATACTCTTATGTCCGGAGCCGACAACAAAGTCAGCCCTGATCTTCTTGCCATCGACCGGCATTACGCCGACCGTATATGCCCCGTTGTAGAGGAGCGGGATATCGTACTGGTGGGAAACTTTTGCTATCGCAGCAATATCGTGCTCGTTTGCGTACTGGTAATCGAAGTGATCGATCATCGTGAGCACCGGAAGTTTTCCGGTTTCGGCTTTGACCTCTTCGATCTTCTGTGCCGTGGCTTCTGCGGTCACGATGTTCTGTGCATTCAGCGGCACTTCCCGGACAACGCCGCCGGCATTTTCAACCGCGAGGAACTCGGTGTAGTGGGCGAGGGCTGATACGATCACCGTATCGCCTTTTCCGACCAGCGTACCGGCTACTGCCTGGAACCCGCGCCGTGCTCCCGGCACAACCCGGGCGAGATCCATGTTGACGAACTTTGCGAGATCGTCATGGAAATCGGCAATGCCCGGCTTTGAAATCTTGTCGAGCCGGAACGGTTTCCGGCAGGCGTCACACGTGGAGTACCCGTCCCCGTACGAGATGAGAGCCTTTCTTGCCTCGGTTGTCAGTCTACCGGCTGCCTGGATCGGCTGGATATTGATCGATTCCTCTTCGCGGGTCCGGACATCGATGGTGCCGGCAATCTTGGTCACTTTGGGTGCGCCGGTTTCTGCTTCGAGATCCGCGACAATGGCTTTGAGGTCGGCGATCCGCTGCCGGAACGTGGCGTCTTCTTCCGCATCCAGGCCGGTTGGTAAGGATTCGCGGAAGATCCCCCGGATCTCTTCTAACGCAAAGAGCGCTTCGAATGTTTTCTGGATTCTGATACTCATGGTTTTTCCACCAAGCCAGTGCCCGGAATTGAACCGGGATATGCTGATCTGCAGTCAGCTGCGTAACCACTCCGCCACGCTGGCATTTTTTCAAAGATTCGCTGTGAGTTTTTTTTCTTCAGGATTTTTGTATCCTTAAGAAAAGCCAGAGCCCGGAATCGAACCGGGTTATGCTGATCTGCAGTCAGCTGCGTAGCCTGTCCGCCACTCTGGCATCGTATCGTTCACGATTGTGAACTTCCTCATAATAATAACAATTGTGAATATTTATAGATTTTGGAACCGGTAGTTTTCGGAGATCGCTACACGGCCCAAAAACAGCCCTTTTTAGCCCCGCGACCGTGCTACCCCCCCAGATACCTCCCGTTTTGCCTCCCAATAGCGTCTATTAGCGTTTGCCTATTCCCAGCAAAACGCCCCGTTTGACCTGAATCCCAAGGCAAATGAGTATTTTAAAAAAGTGTGTAAAAGTGTACCGTTTTTTTGCAGGTATGGAACAAAAAAGAGGGGAACGGAGCCCGCACAGGGCCCGGATTGTCCCTTCCGGGACACTCTTACCGGGGGTGTTAAAAAAAGGGGTTTACTCCCGGCCCTCCAACGAGGAATCGGTCTCCCCTCCAGGAGTGGACTTCTCCAAGGCAGGTTCCACGTATTTTCACCAATCCCTTTTTGATCCCATTCCCGGAAAAAAAGAGCCTCATATTCGCATTCCGGCAGGGTTTCTAAGGTCCAATGGGCTAAACCAGGTGGCGAAAAAAGCCTCGATTTAAGGGCCTTTGGGGGCCATTATATGAGGGCGTTTCCTCCCGTTTTTCGGCAATCCGGTCGAATATCGGGCATATTTTCCCCAGGGCCGGAAACGGACGGTTTTACGGGTTTTTCCGGTATTGACCGGCATATTGGGAAGAGAAAAGGAGCCCCAATTGGACTTATTTTACCTCAGGGTCCCTTAACCTGCATACTTGCTTTTTAGTATAGTATCACCTTTCACCCTCCTCTGCACTACTCCCCGGCACAGTGCATGCAGACAAAATTCACCGTCCCGTTCGTGTTCGGTGCCCGGAACCTTGGCGAGGCGCTCCGCCGCATCAATGAAGGAGCAGCCATGATCCGCACGAAAGGCGAGGCCGGTACCGGCAACGTGGTCGAGGCCGTGCGCCACATGCGGGCGATCCAGGGCTGCATCCGGACGATCCGGAAGATCGAGCCACAGGAGCTTGTCGCGTATGCCCGCGAGATCGAAGCCCCGGTCGAGTTTGCCGCATTATTCAGCTAACTGTGCGGTTAGTTCGATAGACTACGAACGGGTTCCCGGATCATGTAGCATCAATGAAATGCATGGACAACAAAATGCGGTGGATTTAACGCGGTACGGATCCTCTCATCCATCTCGCAACACTGTCAGGAAGTACATCTGATGTTTGGCCGTGGCGGGGAAATGACCGGAAATTCGCCGATATCCAACAGATTATGTAGATGGACGTTGCATGGCTCATCATCGATTCCTGTAAGGGAACTCAAACGATGGGAAAGATCCGATGAAAAAAACCAGCAGGATGTGAACCATGGCAAAAGACCCGGTATGTGGGATGGATGTCGACGAAGAGACCTCGATAAAACGGGTGATCGGCGGCAGGACGTATTATTTCTGCATGGAAAGTTGTGCACTGGCCTTTGAAGACCCGGAAAAAGAGCTCAAGAGTATGAAGACCCGGGTTGCCGTTGCCGTGTCGGCAGTTGCGGTACTTGCCCTGCTCCGTGTTGTGGCAACGCTTTCTCTCGCCGCCGGGGCCACGCTCGTCACCTGGGCACCGATCCCTGAGCTCCCATACTTCACGTGGGGATACTGGCTCTTCCTGCTGACTACCCCGGTCCAGATCATCGGAGGCTGGGGCTTTTACAAGGGGGCGTATTCAGCGCTCAAGGCACACCGGGCGAACATGGATGTCCTCATCGCAATAGGCACGACCACCGCGTATCTCTTCAGCGTATTTGTCCTGTTCTTCCCTACGGTGCTCCCGGTCAAGACCAACGACGTATACTTCGAAGTCGCAGCCGTCATCATCGCATTCGTCCTGCTGGGGAAATTCATGGAAGACTACATGCGGCAGAGCACGTCTGCGGCAGTCCGGGCCCTCATGGATCTCCGGCCCGGCACGGCACGCGTGATCCGGAAAGGTGTTGAGGAGGAGATTCCGGCCGAGATGCTCATGGTGGATGAGATCGTCGTCGTCCGGCCTGGGGAAAAGATACCGACCGATGGTGTGGTGATTGAAGGGCAGTCCGCAGTGGACGAAAAGATGATCACCGGCGAAAGCATCCCGATAGAGAAGAAACCCGGCGACCCGGTGATCGGGGCAACGATGAACAAGATGGGGATGCTGAAGTTCAGGACCACCAAGGTCGGGCACGATACAACCCTGATGCAGATCGTCCACATGGTGGAGGAGGCACAGGCATCCAGTGCTCCGATCCAGCGGCTCGCGGACCAGGTAGCAGAGTATTTTGTCCCGGTGGTGATCGGAGTTGCGATTCTTACCTTCTTTACCTGGGCGGTAATCCTCGGGAACT
>Ga0074195_1001470_pt1 | contig 33033 bp, 30 predicted proteins | sample EPASupsiteHSE623_FD_64525 | JGI IMG/M metagenome (GOLD analysis project Ga0074195, IMG submission 64525) | Bioremediated contaminated groundwater from EPA Superfund site, New Mexico - Sample HSE6-23 | ecosystem: Environmental > Aquatic > Deep subsurface > Groundwater > Contaminated ... | reverse complement strand
GACGCTCGGTTGCTATAAGTCGACCATCGGCATGAACGGGACCGAGAACGGCATCGGCGACATCTTCGTCACGCGGCTCGACGCCGGCACCCTTGCGGTCGCCGCCTCCACCTTCTTCGGGGGTCAGTACGGCGAATACGGCTTCGCTCTGGCCGCCGACGGGAGCGGCGATATCGTGCTGGGCGGCGCCACCTACAACACATCGGCGCAGGGATTCCCCGTCTCGAACAATTCCTACATGAACACCGTGACGACCTATTCGGGCACCACGTGGTACTCGCAGGGCTATGTCGCCAAGTTCGACGCGGCGCTCACCGACCTCGTCGCCTGCACCTACATCGGCGGTCCCAGCGCGGCACGCGACAATGTCATGGCGGTCGCCGTGAACCCCGAGGACGGCAGCGTATTCGCCGCCGGCTTCACCAATGCGGCCGACTTCTATATCTCCGACAATGTTAATTCGTTCGATCCCACCCGCGCCGGCGGCTACGAAGCCTTCGTCATCCGGCTCGATACGACGCTCGCCGATCTCATCGGCTTCACCTTCCTCGGCGACACGATGGACGAACGGGCCTTCGCCGTCGGGATGGACAACGCCAAAAAAGTGGTCGTCGCCGGCTTCACCAACTCGCCCAACTTCCCGACCACCGACGGGACCGACAGCATCGGCGCCAACGACGTCTTCGTCACCAAGATATACCGTAACCTGACCGCCAACCCGGTCGGCGCCGAGATCGCCATCGTTCCCACCACCCACGATTTCGGTTCGGTCACCGTCGCTCAGCAGAGCGCGACACTCGAGGTCCGGTTGGAGAATCACGGCGACACCCCGCTCATGGTGACCGGATTCTCCATCAGCGACCAGACCAATTTCACCTTCGACGGTTCATACGGATCGCGCCCCTGCCTGACCTACGGCGCCAGCATCGCCGAGAACGATTACTGCACCGGCGGGGTGACCTTCAGCCCGCAGAGCGCGGGCGATCATTCGACCAATATCACCATATCGTCAAACGCCATCAACGCCGCGAGCGCCACCTACGACGGTACCGGGGTCGCCGTGGTGCCCGATCTGGACACCGTCGATGTGGACACCGTCGTCCCCGATACGGTCGATCTGGACACCGTGGTGCCCGACACTATCGACAACGACACCGTCATCCCCGACACGCCAGTTGATATGGACACGGTTGTGCCGGACACGATCGACATGGATACCGCGGTCGCCGACGACACACTGCCGGACGATCTCCTGCCCGACGACGATACCGCGACGGTCGATGATCTGTTCGCCGACGGCGATACGCCGGGCACCGACGACCTGCCGGTCGATGAGGATGGACCGAACACCGACGCTCTGTTGGCCGACAACGATACGCAGACCGGCGACGATCTGCTCCCCGCCGATGACGACTCCGTCGCCACCGATGTGCCGACCCTCACCGACGCCGATACCGATTCCGACAAACTCCATCCGCTCGACGGGACCCGTCCCCCCGCCGATGCCTGCGGCTGTACACTCGTCTTCTAACCATCCTCAGATATCCACATGAAAAAAAAGCCCCCCGGCGGACCGGGGGGCGTGTGATCGGGATGACCGTCAGCCGTGGTTTACGGCTGAGAGATGCACTCGACGGGGCAGACGCCTTTGCAGGCGCCGCAGTCGATACATTTGCCCGCGTCTATCACATAGGCGCTGTCGCCCTGGCTGATAGCATCGACCGGACATTCGGCCGCGCACGCGCCGCAGCTGATGCAGGCGCCGGCATCGATCTTGTGCGTCATGGGTTCCTCCTATTCATCAAAGAAGTGGGTAACACACGGTTCGCTCTACCATATTTACATCACGGAGTCAACTGCCCTTTTTATTTTTTCTTTGCGGCCGGTTTTTTACCCGGCTTTGTCGCGCCGCGCTCCTTGACCGAAGGGGGCGGGGTGAACAGTTTCGCCTGCGCATCCTCCAGTTTCTTTTTCGGCGCGGGCGGCGGCGCCACCGGCTTTTTCAACGGTTTCGGTTGCTTTTCGACCTTCTCAACCTTTTCCACCTTCTCCTGCTTCACCTCTTTTTCACTCTTCGGCGGGCGGCCGACCGGCCGGGAAGCCGGTTTATCGACCTCTTTCTTTTCCGGCTCCTTTTTCTCGGGCGCCGGGCTCGCCACGGCGGAGCCTTTGGCGGGGACGGGTTTGGGCGTCGGCGGCACAACGACCGGTTTGGGTTGCGGCGCGATCTCCGCGGGTACCGGCGACTGCACCGGCAGTTTCACCTTGTCGCCGCCTTTGATCTTGACCACGCGGTAGGTCTTCACCGGGATGAGCGCCCGTTCCGGGATGATCGCCTTGTCGCCGGTCGCGGCGCCGGTGAACCACTCCTCGAAACTGATCATCCCCTTGTCGCAGACCACCTTGCCGTTGTACTTCTCGCGGAATGAGGCGACCGTGTCGGCGAGCCGTTCCTGCTCCTCGCCCTGCGGCACCAGTTCGGTCACCACCTCGACCTCGAGCGTCCCCGGATAGACGACCTCGACCAGATCGATGTTCACCGACGCGAGCTCGGCCTTCTCAACATGCCGCACCTCGCCGTTCCTGAACTTCACGACATACATCATGGCTTTCCTCCACCTGAGCGATCGTATAAAAAGTCTTCCTGTTCGTTCTTTGAAACGGCCGCAGATCAGGTTGAGCCGGCAGAAGCTGGTCAGCCCGATACATTTGGTCGTGAGCGCCGCCTTGCGGGGACAGTACAGATCGGTCTTTTTCTTGGCCGCATCGAGTTTTTCGTTGAGGTCCATCAGCTTGCGGTTGAGACTCGACCGGCCGAGGTCCACCTGTTCGGGCAGATAGGCCACGAACACTTCATTTTTACGCGGACAGCCCTCTACCGGACAGGTGAGGCACTGCGAAAGATGCACCTTTGACCCTTCAAGCAACCCGAGTGGCTCGGGAAATAGACAGGTGACCCAGAAACTACCGGAGTACATAAGCCGCCGCATACCGTTCTTGGCGGCAGTATAGTTACGCCCCGGGAGAGCGCAAGAAAAAATAGGGGAACCATATTGACTTTTACTTCCGGCGTGTTATAGTCGGATTCGAGTTTTACATGATCCCTCATTGAGGAGGCGCTAATGTTCAAGTATTTCATGTTGTTGGTTGGCATCGCGATCGGCGCGGTCGCCTGCAACAGTTACGATGTCGAAGGAAAACCCGAGATCACCGCTACCCCTCCCAACTGGCGCGTTGATTACATCCTGCGCGCGGCCGACGCCAACGGCACCTACGAAGAAGACGGGGTGACCCGTAACCTGAAGTACGGCGAGTTCGTCGTCAGCAATAAAGGCGAGACGGGCGAGCTGCAGATCTTCGCGATCAACCTCCTCACTCCGGATGGAAAGATCATCGGTTCGTCCGGCGTTGACGGGAACATCTCACGCCTCTTTACGATGGAGCGTTCGAACATGACCGCCGCCGGTAAGGTCATCGTCGGCGACGGCGAAGGCTATACCCCCATCACCGGCTTCTCGCTGGACAACTACAAGAACGACAAGTTCTCCCCCATCGCGCCGCTGTGCCCGCTGATAGATCCGCTCAAGCCGACCACTTCGAAGTGCGGCAAGGGCTTCGACGGCACCAAGTACAACACCTACTTCAAGATGAAGATCAACTACCGCGAACTCGATGCGGCGATCTATAAGGACATGCTGAGCAACGATATCAAGGACGAAGGCAACTACGCGCTTGAGTTCTGCACGAACGACTCGGCCAAAGAGGCGAGCACCTCCTGCGCCGAAGGGACCTCCTTCAAGGTGCAGATATACCGCTATCCCAACCTGCCGCCCAAACCGTATGTGGGTATGCGCTACAACAACCCGATCGGCGGCTTCAAGGATTACCGCGTCATCAAAGATCCGGTCAACATGGACGTGAGTCCCTCCTGCCCGCGCAAAGAGGGCATCGCCGTGGAAGAGCAGGCCAAGTGTGAAGCGGCCTATATCGTTTCCGAGACCACCGCGGGCGTCAACGACTGGTGGACCGACGAAAAAGATACCGGCGACCCGAAGAAGCAGTATTTCCTGTTCACCCAGTCGAGCTTTGAATCGTCCTGCTGTGCCGAGAACTGGCGCGACCAGTACTGCATCAAGTATCGCTGGGAACTTCTCGAGACCCCCACGCCGCTCGCTCCCGAGACCCGTATCTCGCTCGATGCGGTCAACAAGGGTGGTGAAGGTACGTGGTACCGGCTCTGCAGCGACAGCGACGAAGATCCGACGATCGCTTCGTTCAAGGGCTTCATGATCACGCCGACCCCCGAGAACAAGAGCTACAAGGTCCAGATACAGGCGGTCACCATCGACAAGCAGACCCAGCTGGAAAGCGATATCGCCGACCGTCTCGACATACCCAACATCATCCCGGCGGCCCGCGTCATGGTCCAGCTGACCTGGAAAGAGGGTCTCCAGACCCGCGCGCAGGAAGACCGGCGTGAAGGTATCGCGGTCGATCTGGATGTCCACCTCATCAAGAAAAAAGGTATGAACGCCTGCGCCGGTGAATCGGGCGTCGACGGCCTGATGTGCACCTCGATGGGTCGCCCGGGGCTCGATATCGCCACCCCGACCCACGACGACTGCCACTTCAACGATCTGGGTTGCAACGGCGCATTCCCCGACTGCAACCAGTGTGACGGCAACAACCCGACCAGCGATTTCCAGACCGTCGCGTGGCACGCGTCGCTCGATCTCGACAACACGTGGGGCGGCGGTAACTACACCAACCCCGAAACGATCAACATGGGTCCCATCGACGACAGCGACAAGAACGGTCAGCCCGATGTCAATCCCTTCGCGGACGACTATCTGGTAGTGGTGAACTACAACCGTTGCCAGAACCTTGCCGATGAAGCATCGAAAAAAGAATGCGAGGCCGGCGGCGCCGCCTACAATGCCCATGCCCGTCTTGAGATATTCATCGACGGTGCCAAGGTCCCGCGTCCCGCCAAGACCGGACGCCCCGACGACGAAGCGATCACCAAGATCGATTTCGTGATCCGTCCGTGGGAATGGATAGTCCTTGATCTCATCACGTGGGACCAGACCCTCGCCACCGGCAAATGGCCCGGCGACGCCTACGTGAAGAACCCCGATACCGCCTATCAGGCCTGCACCTTCGATTCGTCGAACTGCAAGAACGTCGGCATCTGGGATCCCGCCGCATTCGCTACGTGGGTCGCGGCCGATCCGGGCGTCGAGGTCGGCGACGGCGGCGGCGGCAACTGCGCCCCCTACGGTGACCGGGAATAAGGTGATCCCCCGCCCGGTGGCGTATCCTCTCCTCTTCTCCCCGATAGGCATGTCATGCTGAAACCTCTTCTTATCCTAATATTCATTTTTTCCGCCGCTACCCTTACCGCGCGCGAGGAACACCGCTACGATGTCCTCATGGCCGGTATGCCGGCGGGCGAGATACTCGATATCTGGGAAGAGATATCCGGCGGCGGGGCGTGCATCGTGCGCGCCACCAGCGATATGCGGGTCGTTCTGGCACGCGGCGGCTCCGAACTGCAGATGCGCACCAAAACGGTCGCCGAGGCCGACTGCGGCACCTACCGTCCCCGCACGCTCACCGTCGAGCGCGACGAAGGGGGCGGGCCGGTGGTCACCAAGGCACGGCGCGACGGCGACACGCTCATATCGACCACCGAAAAGAACGGCGTCATCGAAAAAGGATCGCTCTCTCTGGGCCCCGACGCGGTCTTCTTCGGGATGCTCTTCCGTAAATATCCGAACAGTTTCTTCCAGAAAAAAGGGACCGTCTCGGCCATCTCCGAAGAAGGACTGGTCGCGCGGGAAGTATCGTTCGACGGCCGCCGGACCGGGAACGATCTGGCGGTCGACATGGTCTACGAAGGCGTCCCGATGTCGTTCACCGTGCGCGGAGCGCTGGTGACCGGCGCGGTGATGAGCGGCGGCATCATCGTCTATCAGTTGCGCGGCGCACCGGCGGCGACGCCGCCCTCCCCGGAAAAGAAGAACGCCGATGTCCTTGCCGCCACCGCGATAGAGAACAGCGGCATAGCGGTCAAACAACCGCGGCGCGTCACCCGGCTGGTGATGTCGATCGAAAAGGCGCCCGCCGCGATACCGCCCTTCTGCTACCAGTCGGTCGGACAAAGCGACGCGGAGACGCGCACCGTCACCGTGGACATCGCAAAGGCCCCCTGCGCCGGCGCGCCGACCGCCGCCGACACCGCCGCGACGCTCTACGAGGACAAGGACAACCCCGCCATCAAACAAACGGCGGCCCAATGGCGGCAGATCACCGACAAACGGACGATCGTGAAAAAAGTGATCGCCTTCGTCTACGACCATATCACCGACAAGAACTACCGCCACGGCACCCTGTCGGCCAGCGAAACGCTCGCGGCCCGAACGGGCGACTGCACCGAACACGCGACGCTCGCCGCCGCACTGCTCCGGGCGTTGGGCGTGCCGGTCCGGATGACCTACGGACTGGTCCTGTCGGATGAGGGGCGCTTCTTCTTCCACAACTGGATAGCGGTCCACACCGGCGAGGGCTGGATCCCCGCCGACCCGACCTTCGCGCAGTTCCCCGCCGACGCGACCCACCTGACCATCGCCTACGGCGGCGGCAGTACGGCCGAACGCGAGAACATATCGCTGTCGGTGCTGAAGTTCCTGCAGGGGACCCGCATCACCGTGACGGGGTTCTCCCATGAATGACCGCTGGTTCGCCATCGGCGCCTTCACCGGCACCCCGTCGGAACGCTACGCCGACAGCACCTTCGACCGCACCGCCCCCGACCGGCAACGGCTCTTCGAGACCGATGTGTTCTACGCCGCCCCCGGCGATCCGGCGCTCGCCGACCTGCCGGGACATCTGCTCATACTCGACGAACCGCTCCCGGACGCCGCTCTTGCGGCGCTTCTGGAACCGTTCCCCGGCCGCGATCTTCTTTCGCGCACCGGCCATGACATCGTCAATCTCTTCGCGCCGCTGGCCGACTACCAGTATCTTTCGGCGCAGACCATCGCCCGCCGCATCGAGCGCGGCTCGCGGCTCGGCCAGCAGTTCAACCTGATGGGACACCTGCTGCAGCGCGATCTGCCCACCGCCGATCCGCTGAATATCGACGAATTCCTCTACCAGTTCACCCTGCTCGCCACGCAGGCGGGCCGGACCCCGGCCGTGGAAAAGCGCGGCGACGGATCGTTCACCCTCCTTTCCGAACGGCTCGCGACCGGCCTCATCCGCGAGATCATCGCCAACTGGCGCCTGCACGGAACGGGCAACGAACGGGTCATCGTCGACACCGCCGCGCGCACCGTCACCTTCAGCAACGATACCGCCTACCGATTCCCCTTCAAACGGCACAAGGCGGTACTGCGGCGGCCCTACCAGAAATTCGGCAATACCGACGGGAACGGCCTGGGGCTGTTCCTCATAGCGCTCATCGCACACACCGGAGGTTTTTCGTGGGACATCGCGCTGAACGGCTCATCGTTCTGGCTCTCACTCTCGTTTGGCGCCTAGCGGCGGCCGAACAGGAACGGGGCGACATTGAGATGCTGTCCATAGACGCTCAGAATGCCTCCAAAGGAGGCGGTGCGATACTCTCCCTGTTCTCGCAGTTCGGCGACAACCCCTCCTTCAGCGCCATCGAGAAGAAATTCGCGGTCGCCTCTTCCTATCTATTCATGGAGTCGTTCTCCTTCGCCGCCTCCGACAGCAAAACGACGAGCTTCGCCGGCGGCCTCATGTACGACCGTCACAACCGGCTCGACACCATCAAGACCAATACCGCCTTCAAGATCGGCGACTGGTTCTTCGCCGGGTTCAACCTCAAATTCCTTTCGGGTCAGTTCTTCCCGCTCCAGCGCAAGGTGCAGGCCTTCACCGCCGACATCGGGGTCGGGGTGCAGATAAAGGATATCGTCTACATCGGCGCGTCGTTCAACGACTTCGTGCCGCTGGGCGACAATCTGCCGATGCGGGTGACCGGACAGATGGAGGTCGATCTCTACAAACGGATGTTCCTGTTCAACTTTGCCGGCGCCTACCATATCGATAATCACGAAGAGGAACTTCCCAACCGGCGGCCCTTCGTCGCCTACGCCGATTTCTCGACCGGCCTTGAGTTCCGCTATTCGTGGTTCTCGGCGCAGATCGGTCTCAACACCAGTTCGTTCTCGCGCGATTTCACCTTCAACGATATGCTCAAGACCGTCGGCGTCGGGTTCTACAAGGAGCGGACGGTGAAGGTCAAGAAGCTGGTGCAGAACGAAAAGGGAGAACAGGTCGAAAAAGAGGTGGAAGAAGAAAAAGAAGAAGATGGCGGCGGTGCCTACGCCGGACTCTATATCACCCGCACCTTCATCACCTTCGCGGTGACCTTCATCTGGGAACCGAAATAACCACACCCCGTGGTGTAATTTTATCTGATATATTCCGGTATGTTATATAAATATTCGGTGGCGGCTGAACCTTTTTCCGTGTACGCCGTATCTTACAAGTAGATTTTATGAAATGAACTTGGCATGAGCCGTCAGGGGGCGGTGCCGGGGAGATGGATGTGATACCTCCAGCAGTTTTCCCGGATCGCCCCCTTCCCCCTATACCTTTATATATATGGTGAATGCGGCAGGAATTTCTTGATTCGGGAGTTTTGCGGGCGTATATTTGCGGAGTGATCCAAGGGTAACGGGAGGGGTTCTATGATGCGCGCGTTCGCTGCGGTCCTCTTTTTCTCGCTGACATTCCTTTCGTTCGGCTGCGATAACGATGTAACCGGCACGGACCGGTATGCCGTCACGGCCGATACGGTACTCGACCAATCGACGGGGCTCATGTGGGAACGGGAGCTGTGGCTTCCGTACACGGATCAGGAATATGCCGTCACCCGTTGCGATGCTCTTTCGCTGGGCGGTTTCGACAACTGGCGTCTGCCGACCATCGACGAGTTGCGTTCGATCATCACGGGGTGTCCCGCCACGATGCCGGGCGGTGTTTGCACGGTGAGCGATCCCGGTTGTCTGGGGGAGAGTTGTCGTCCCGCTGCGTGCTGGTCCTGTGTCGATGGTAAGGGGCCGGGGGCAAGCGGTTACTATTGCGACACCACGATATGGTCGAACTGTGGCGATTATCTGTGGACTTCTTCGGTGTATGCCGATGACAATACGAAGGTGTGGATGATCTGGTTCTATGATGCGTCGGTGGGGACGCTGGAGAAGAGTTTTGTGGATGGGAAGGTGCGGTGTGTGAGGAAGGCGGAGTAGTTTGGTGGGGAGCGGGAAGCGCAATATATTAAGATTTAGCTGTGCCCCCTACGGGGGTCTTTTTATCGTAAAATACGGACAAAGAACGGAGTGCAAAAATGACAAGTGAAAAAACAGAAAGTTTAAAGAAATTAATCAAAGAAATAGAAGATCTTCGAAATGTAGATATTAGATACGACAATCTGGGTATAAAGAATGGTTTTCATGAAGCCGACACCGCCAAGAAATATGTACTCGGTTATTTGATTGATTTGTTAAATAAGATTGTCGACAATATAGGTAATGTTGATGAGAGCTTAATAACAAATGTTATACTTGACACACAAGGAGAAGTGAGGAAGATAATTCAGGAAATTAATCGACAAAGCAATGCCATGAAATCTTTGGTCGGCGATGGTAGCGGTGTTCATAATGTCAACTATCCTGCCCAAAGAGAGACTTCCATTGCTACCTTTAAGAGCTTAAGATCGGGACTAATTGGCAGGTTGCTGAATCTGAAGCTTGCATCTGACAATGCCGAATTGTTGAACAAATATAATAAATTAATGCACGATATCGAAAACAATGAAGTCGGTGAAATAAAATCAGCACTTCTTGGTGAGGTAGATGCAGTAAAGGCTGACCGAAAACAGGTGGCAGATTTATTGGAAAAAACCAAAGATATATACTCGAAATTAGAAGGCATATCAACAAGAGGTGTCGAAGTCTTTTCTACAACAAATTACGATTCATTAAGAGATCATCACGGTAGAGAAGAATCAAAATGGTATTGGATTTTCATCGCATCTTCGGCTCTTACGGTCTGTGCAGTTTTTCTGGCAATATTTGGGAATGGGTTCACGGAGGGGGAGTTATATAAGTATTACGGTCTGAAAGATGGTATTATAGACCAAAACACAATATGGTATGTTCTTGTAAAGAATTTCATGCTTATTTCTTTGTTTCTTCTTTTTATGAGAATAAGTCTGACAAAGCATAATCTGGAACGAAATTTAAGAATAATATACAGCCACCGAATTAGCTCAATGAACATCTATTTTGCTATGGAAGACAAGGTAGAAAAAATGAGCATTGCCCAACAAGAAATGAGATTAGAAGTTATTAAGATGTTCTTTTCTGATCCGCGAACAGGCTATAACATTCCGGGCAAATCAAATGATCTTAATATCAATCCTATAGTGAGTACTATAGAAAAGGTTGCTGGCAAATAGGGGGCCCAAGGGGTCACCTCTATATAAACACAAAAACCGATTTTGATTCTAACGGAACGGCCAATCAGCCAAGTTTCTCTTCCTTCCAATGCCGCCGACAGAGCGAAATGTAATTCTCGTTGCCACCTAGATGGTTTCCCCCTTTCTTGACTTTCACCTCCCCTCCCGGCACCATCCGCCGTCAACCCTCGGAGGCATGACATGCAAGAAGGAAAGATGAAGGCGGTCTTCTGCCCCAAGTACGGCCCCGCCGAAGTACTCGAACTGCGCGAAACCGACATCCCGACGCCCAAAGACGACCAACTGCTCATCCAGATCAAAGCCTCCGCCGTCACCCGCAGCGACCTCTTCATCAGAAGCTCCGACATCCCGCTCCTCTTCAAGATCCCCATGCGGCTATACATAGGGATACTCAGACCCCGGAAGTCGATCATCGGCCTTGTCTTCTCCGGCATCGTCAAAACGACCGGAAAGAATATCACCCGCTTCTCGCCCGGCGACGAAGTCTACGGCATGACCGGCTTCAACCTCGGCGCCTACGCCGAATACACCTGCATCAAAGAGATCGACTCCACCGCCGGCTGCATCGCGCTGAAACCCAAGAACATCTCCTTTGAAGAGGCGACCATGGCGGTCTACGGCGGCGCGCTCGCCCTGCAATACATGGAGCGGGGGAACATCCAAAAAGGTCAGCGCATCATCATCTACGGCGCCTCCGGCACATCGGGGACCATTGCGGTGCAGTACGGGAAACATCTGGGGGCCGAGGTGACCGCCGTCTGCAGCGGCCGGCACGCCGACTTCGTGCGGTCTTTGGGAGCCGACCGGGTGATCGACTACACCACCACCGATACGCTGGGCGGTGACACCCGCTACGACTTCGTACTCGATGCGGTCGGCAAGGTGAAGACATCGAAACTCAAAGAGGCGTGCAAACAGGCGCTGACCGCGAACGGGAAGTATGTCTCCATCGATGACGGCGCACTGCAACTCGATTCAAAGCGGCTGGAGGGCCTGACCGCGATCATCGAAGCGGGCGGCATCACGCCGGTGATCGACAAGGTCTTCCCGCTCGAAGAGATCGTCGCCGCGCACAAATATGTCGAGGAAGGTCACAAACGGGGCGGCGTGGCGATACGGATAGGCCGCTGACCGGATAAATTGACTTTCCCCCCCTCCCGCTGCATGATGCCTGCCGTTGTTAGTTCTCACTCAACGGAGGTTGCCATGCGTATCGGCATCATCGTTCACTCAAAGACCGGCAAGACACTCGCCCTTGCCCAGCTCATAGAGAAACGGCTCAAGAAACAGAATCACGGCGTCACGCTCCACCGGCTCTCCATCGACCCCGACATAGACGCCCCCAACAAACCCTTCCGCATCGTCAATCCCCCCGACATCACCCAGTACGACGCCCTGCTGATCGGCGGCCCCGTGTGGGCCTTTTCGGCATCGCCCGTCGCCATCTCCTACCTAAAGTCGCTGACCAAGATCGGCGGGAAGAAAGTGCTCCCCTTCGCGACGATGGGCTTCTTCTGCGCCTGCCTCGGCGGCACCCGGGCGCTGAAACAGATGAGCAAAGCGGCCGAAGCGAACGGCGCGGCAGTACTTCCCGGCATCGTCGTCCCGACGCTGCTGCGCGATCACGAAGCGCTCTCGGACGAGGCGGCCGATAAGATCGTGGCGCTGTTCGGGTAAGATCTCAGTATTCGCACCCCTTCACCGGGCAGGGACACGACACCCCTTCCGGTCTGCGCGGATGGCTTTTATCGGACAGCGTTCCGCGGAATTCGTGATAGTCGAGACAGGCTTTCTCATATGCCTGCCGCGCATCGTGCGTGAAGTCGAAATAGAAATACATGTACGACCTGTCGCCGGCATGTTTGAACAGTTCCGCCTTGAGATCGGTCGTCGCGTGACCGACCGCCCGGACGAGGAGCCGCTGCTTCTCATCCTTCTCGCAGATGCGGAAATTCCCGGCGCCGTTCTGTTTGACCATCAGGGTCACAATGCTGCGAAAGAGGAAATAAGGCCCTTCCATTGAGGCACCTCCTCAGAAGTAATGGTGATAATGAACCCGGAGGGAGATATACCGTATCGCGTTCAATCCTCTATCCATGCATACACCATGTCGAGGGTATTCTGTATCCCGACGAAGGCATCCACCATGGCGGGATCGAAGTGGGTTCCCTTCCCCGCGACGATGATATCGACGCTTTTCTGGTGCGAATAGGGCTCTTTGTAGACCCGCCGGGAGCGGAGGACATCGTAGACGTCGGCGATGGCCATGATGCGCGCCTCCAGCGGGATCCCCTCTTCGGCGAGCTTCGCGGGATAGCCCGAGCCGTCCCATTTCTCGTGATGATAGCGGGCGATCGACATCCCCATCGTGGAGAGAAGATTATGCGAGGTCTTCGGCCGTACCGCCTCGATGGTCCGCCAACCGATGGTGGTATGGGTCTTCATCACCTCGAATTCGTCGGGAGTAAGCCGTCCCGGCTTGAGGAGGATACGATCATCGATCTCCGCCTTGCCGATATCGTGAAGCGGCGCCGCGCCGTAGATGTTCTCGATGAAATCGCCGCTGATGTTTCGTGCATATCTCGGCAGCGTGGAGAGGTGCAACGAGATCAATTTGCAGAACAGCTGGACCCGTTCGATGTGCCGACCGGCCCCTTCGTCGCGCGATTCGGCCCGCTCCGCACGGAGAAGAAGTTCCTTCATGTGCGGATCGAACGGCTCTCCCGTCTCGTTTCTGACCGGATCATTCATGACCTTCTCCTCCGAGATCGAGCACCGTTCTTATTTTCTCACTCAGGATCTTTCCGACCAGCGGTTTACATAAAAAACCGTTCGCCCCGGCCGCCAGCGCATCCGTCTCCAGCCCCGGCGCCGGACATGCCGAGACGAGGAATATGGGGACCTTCGCCCCCGCAGGGGTCGCCCGTATCCGGCGTATCGCCTCCAGTCCGTTCATGGCGGGCATCTGCATATCCATAAGGATCAGATCGGGTCGCCACTGCTGAAAGAGCGGCAGCGACTGGGAACCGTCGGCCGCCTCCTGCGTGGCGGCGCCCATATCTTCCAACAGCAGTCGCAGCAGATACCGCTGTGAGGGGTCGTCGTCAACGATAAGCGCTCTGAAGGCGGTATGAGAAATGGGTCGCTCTCTTCCGAATTGCCGCATGGGACCTCTCTTTTTTTTCTTTGCCCTCAACCGCATCTCACTCTTTAAGATACCTCTTCGGTCGAAAAAGATTCGCCGTTGTTTAAAAAAATTGAAAAAACAAGATCGTCGATGACGCGACGGCCTGTTCTGGCGTCATCTCGCTCCGACAGAACTCTCAAAAAATAAACAACACTATTTTCGAAAAACGAGAATCCTTTTCGCCTGACGGTGTATCATAGATTTAGATAGGGGAACGATCATGCGCGCTAACGGCTCAATACCGATCAGGAAAATAAAAGAAACAATGTTTCGCGGACCGCCGGGGTTGTTCCGACACATAGGGGAACGACGGCACATCACTCATCAGGGAGCTTTGTCATGAGAAATTCATTGATACGGTCGGCACTTATCGTGTTTCTAATGATAGGTTTCAATTCGCTTCACGCCGTCAACGATGACGGCAACGACCCCTGTTTCGGCTCCTATTCTCTGGGTTGGCTCGATGCCTCTTTCTTCTGGCGGGAAGGGACCACGTGGTACAAGCTCTCCACGAACGATTTCTATTCGGTGGCGGAAGATAACTACGCCTGCCACCTCTCGGCCGATACCGCCGACAAGGAGGCCGTTGCGCAGTCATCGGTCCCTGCGGTATGCGAAGCGGCCTCCTGCGGCGCGAACAATTCCTGTCTGGTCTTCGCGACCAAACAATATGCGGGCGATTCTTATCGATTTTATCGTGTAAATCTAGGGGACAACACCAACCCCGCCGATTGGTCGTATGTCGAGACCTGGTTGGGAAGCTGGGCGGAAAGCGAACTGGGACAGCGGGTCTGGGATCAGATGGTCTTCAGCACATCGGGCGGTCTGTACTCGCCGCTGGTGAAGATATATACCAACTATACCGATATCCAGAGCGCTAATGTCACCTGGGATCCCTCCGCATCGAACTGGGATCTTTATTCACTCATGAAAGAGACGGAGGTACAGATACGAACCTATATCGTTGGGATCGGCTATGTGTGGATATGGTACGATACCGACAATCGCTCCGATTCCTTCAAACAGTTCCGGGTCAATATCACGAAAGGAAGCGGCGAGGGTCTGATGGCGGCCGCAACCGAAACGATCCTTGCCGCCGATAGAGAAGTCGCGGAAAAAGAAGAGCTTGCCGCCGATCTGCCGATGGTCGTACAGGAAGAGACGGTCAAACTCGACGGTATGACGGGTATCTTTCCGGCCCTGTTCCGGACCACCGCTCCCGCGAACGACGAAGATACGGAGATCAGCACGCTGAAGATCGAAGAGGACGAAAAAGGAGCGGCGGTCGCCCTCACCGTCGAACGGGTCGACCCGGAACTGGGAAGCGCGACACAAGAACTGTTCGAAGGAAAGAGTATCGTCGCGGTCAACGGTATCACGCTGTACGATCTGGGCAACCTCGAGGATCAGCTCCGCTATCTCGCCACCGAAGATATCGTGTCGGTCACCTTCAGCGACCAAAAATAGCCGCTTCAATGTCCAAAAAACTTGAATGAAACGTGAGAAACCGTATCATCGGCACCCGGCACAACAGAACGTGGATATCGGGTAGAGGCGGATCGATTTGAATACTCAGGGGAACATCTCTCCCGCCGATAAAGAGCTGGTGGAACGGGCGCGCCGCGGCGAGATCGCCGCCTTCGAGACGCTTGTCCGATCCCACGAGACCAAGATCTTCTCTTTTGCCCTCAATATCGCCGGCGGGGATCATGAACTGGCGCAGGATATCATGCAGGATGCCCTCATCCATGCCTATCGCGGTATCTCCTCCTTCCGGGGAGACTGTTCCTTTTCCAGCTGGCTGTGGCGTATACTGAAGAACGACTTTCTGCGTTACCGGGAACACGCCGCTTTTTCCCGGGAAGAGCCCGATAATCGAAAAGGGAACGCCGTCGACGACCACGAACCGGCCGTTGAACTGGTCATCATGCGACAGGAACGGCTTCTCTTACTCCGAAGACTCGTCGCCCAGATGAGTATCGAGGATCAGGAAGTGATAACCCTCATAGAATTCCAGGAGTTGTCGGTCGACGAGGTCGCGGCCCTGACCGCCATGTCGATCGAGGCGGTCAAATCGCGATTGCACCGGGCGCGGGGACGGTTGACGGAGCTGGTGAAAAAAAATAAGAATCTTTTTTCGTGATCGACGTATCTTAAAGGGTAAGGAACGGGGAGGACCATGGACGATCGGTGTCGACAGATCGATACGTTGCTGACCGAAGCGATGACGCGGGAGCTGTCTCCCGAAGAGCGGCGCTCACTCGACCAACATTGCGCCTCCTGCCCCGACTGCGCCGCCGCTTACCGGGCGCTTCTCGCCACACGCGAACTGCTGCGCAGCCACCGCCCGGAAGATGACGCGCCCCCCACCCTTCTGCGGGAGAACCTGCACCGGCGTCTGGTCGAAGAACAGGCACGGCAAGCCGACAAACGTCCCGCGTTCGGCCTTCGCTGGAAGCCGGCATTCGGCATATCGGTCTGTATGCTTCTGACGATACTGGGATATTTCCTGATGCCCGCCTTCCCCGACAAGAGCGATGAAGGGACCATCATTTCCCGCACGACCGTAGACGCCAAAGAACCGCTTACGATAAAGATCGCCTATACCGCCGACCGGCCGCTTACCGATGTAGCGGTGACGATCCGGTTGGATGAGGGGATATCCTTCTATACCGACGATGAGAAATTGAGATCATTGCGGGAATATACCTGGCACGGTGACCTGCGTACCGGGATCAACGAGATACCCTTCGTGGTCACGGTGGAGCGGCTGGGGACCCACCGGATACGCACCGAAGCCAGCTACGATGACTATCGCCATCGGCACGATGTCGAACTGCAGGCTGAACAACGAACGGTCATCGTCACCTATCTTTCCTATAAGAAAAGACCGTTATGAGGCGCCTCATCATCGCGGTGCTCCTTGGGGCGCCCTTCTACGGTCTGTACGCAGAAAAAGAATCCTCCTTGAAGAGCACCATCTCGGTCGAACGGGGGGTCTACAAAAAAGGATGGGAATACGATTTCTTCCATGACATCCTTCCCGCCGACGACACGCCGAATGCCGACACTGTTACCGTGCTCCCCGATGAGACGGTATCCGTCCCCGATGTCGATACCGGCGCACACCGGCGCACGGTCGTGCCGCCGATCCACCGGAAAGCGGTGAAAAGAACACCGATCGATGAACCGCCTGCCGCCGTCGCACCGCCGGACAATGAGCGGGAAAAAGAACCGGAACCGGTCGCACCGCCGCCCGCCGAAGAGCTTCTTCTGCCGTCCCGCCGGCCGGAGCCGGAGGCGACGCCGCCCCTTCCACAAAAGGATGAACCGCAAAAAGAGCTGCTGCTCCCGCAGGAACCGGCCGATCCGAAGAAAAAACAAAAAGAACGGGCACGCGAACTGGACCGCAAACGAAAGAAAGGGAATTTCCGTGATCCGAAGATCACTTATTAATCTTTTTCTTCTGTTGCCCTTCTCGCTGTGCGCCGAGACCGAATGGAACGGGTCGGTCACCGCGGGGGCGAAATACAACAGCAACGTCGAATATCTCTACCTCATAGACCGCCTCTCGGAGAACGATCTTCCCCGCAAGGATAGTTTCTTCGCGACGCTCAGCGGCGATGTCTCGCTGTCGTTCGGCGACGACTATCAGGGGCGGATAAGTTATTCCTTGTTCTCCGAATCGGGACTCGACAACCCTGAACTTTCGCGGTTCGACCAATATCTCGGCGGTACCTTCTCTCACGTTTTCGACGAAAAACTCCTGCTCGACTGCTCGGTCATCTTTCACCATGTCGCCGAACGGTGGCCGATACCGCGTCAGCTCTATCTCGATATGTTCGGCTGGGTCACCGTCATGTACGATCACAACGATCATTTCTCCAGTTACGGGACCGTCCGGGCCGGTTATTACCACGATATCGATCCGTTCAAGGACGGACGGCTCGATTATTTCCGGGGTCCGTCGACCGGCCTGGAGGGGGGCTGGTATATCTACCCGGCCGCCGATTCAAGCTATCTTAAAACGGGAGGCGGGGTCGATCTGAACTGGCTGCGCGACGAAGAGTACGATATTTATGCCGATCGTCGCGGAGACGTGCTGGGGGTCAGCAATAAGCAGCTGCGCATAGCCGTGTTGTTGGAGGGGGCCGTCGTCAAGGAGGCGTTCACCGTTTCGGCGGCGCTCCGCTACACCTATCAGTATTGGTTGGGTATCGATACGTTCCGCTATCTCGATTGGGAAAAAAGGCGCATCGAACATACCTTCTATATACAGCCCGAATTTGAATATCGGTTCCTGGAACATTACGCGGTGCGGGCGTCGGCCAGCATCATGCGGAAACTGTCCAATATCGGTGAGGACCGGAATGATTACACCGACTATTCGATCCTTCAATTCACGGGGGCGGCCTCTTTTTCCTACTCTTTTTAGTCTGATCGCCGCCGCCCTGTTCATAGCCTGCGAAGCACCGGTATACCTCACGATGGGTCTGTCGGCCGTTACCGACGACGACCGTCCGGACGATACGCTGCTGCCGGACGATGCGCCGGGGAGCGTTACGGTCACCACCGGCGGGAGCGCCGCCGTCGATCGTGCGACCACCCTGATAGATGCGGGGGATGGATCGATCGTGGCGGGCGGCATCACCACGGGCGAATTGGAGCCGGGGAAAAAAGCGGGAGGGAACGATATCTTCCTCGTCCGCCACCGGGCCGACCGGTCGGTCGCTTGGGTGCGACAGATCGGAAGCGACGGCGACGATTTCCTGACCGCCGTTACACAGGACGATGCGGGAGCGCTCTACGCGGTTGGGTACACCTACGGCACCATGGGCACGAAGGCTTTCGGGAACGCCGATATCATGATCGCCAAATACGCCGCCGACGGCACGCCCTTATGGATACGGCAGTTCGGCTCCGATGCCGACGATATCGCCTTTTCCGGTACGGCGATCGGTCCCGCGATCTATATCGGCGGATCGACCGGGGGCGATCTGGTACCGGGAAATCTGCCGCAACAGGGGGACGGGTTCATCATGGAACTCGACCGCGACGGTACGGTCCTGCGCTCCACACTGCTGGGAAGTACCAATGCCGACCGGGTGACCGCGCTGTTCGCCGGCGGTGCCAACACGCTCTACGCCGCCGGAGAGACCGGCGGTTCACTGCACGGCAACAACAGTTTCGGCAATACCGACGGATTCATCGCCAACTTCGATCTGTCCCTTTCGCGACGCTGGACCCGGCAGTTCGGCACCCCGGGGGCCGACACCGTTCTGGCGGGCGCCGCCGATGCGACCGGCATCGCGCTGGCGGGAATGACCTTCGGATCGTTCGACGATGAGATAAACGAAGGGAACTACGATGCCCTGCTGATGCTGTGCGATCTCAACGGCGATCGCCTCTTCAGCCGCCAGCACGGTAACGACGGGCCCGATTTCTTCAACGGTGTCGCTTTTTCTCCCGACGGATCGATCATCGCCGTGGGCACGGCCGCCGGCGCCGTTTTCACCCAACCGGCGGCCGGCGGATACGAGATCATCGCGGTCCGCTACGACCGCTCCGGGGAACGACTCGCCACCCTTCAACAGGGCAGCGCGGAGGACGACGGCGCCTACGCCGTTACCGCGCGGGATGACGGCGCGACCCTCGGCGGCATTTTCGCAAACGATTATTTCATTATGAATATCAAATGGTAAGAGATTTTTCCTATTATCCGGAATCTTTTCGCCGTGAAGATGTCTCTTATAGGGTGAGAGTATCCGTTTTTGCGGAGGGGATCATGAAGCGCATTCCGCTTTTTATTGCTGCCTTGTTCGTCTGCGGGACACTCGCGGCGGCCGCACCCTTCGGCGGAACACCTTACGAATTGTTCGATCAAAAGGCATGCGGATATCAACTCATCGGCAATTCGCTCCTCGACGATCAAGCGACCCTCTGGGGAGAGGGGGCGAACCGGCAGGGCGACACTTGTATAGACAGAAGCACCGCCATCATCAAGCATCCCGCCTTACTTGACAATCCGACCATAGTAAAAGCCTATCTGATATGGATGGGGGCGGTCGATCCCGCCAAACTCGCCGAACCGACCGATAACATGGTCCATCTCTCCTTCTCGCGTACCGACGGTTATCTTAAGGAGGCCGACATCATCGCGGGCGATACGGCACGTTATCTGGGCGACACCAGCGATCCGTTCCTTTTCGAAAGCGTGCGCTTCACCGCCGATGTACCCGTCGACTGTTCCGAGACCGTGGCCGGGACCATGACCACCGCCGAACTCGCGTACTTCACCTACCGGGTCGACGTGACCGATCTCTTCACCGCGATAGCGGCCGACAATCAGGCATCGGCCGATCCACTCAAGGACGGCGCACCGTTTTATGGCGACTACACCGTAAGCGGCCTTGACTGCACCGATGTCGCCGTCTACCGCTGCCCCACCCTTATGGTCTCGAATTGGGCGCTTTTTATCGCCTATTTTGACGACTCGCAACCCATCAATATCGCACTTTATCCGGGCTTCGCCTTCAAGAAGAACGAAACGGCCGAAGTGACCCTTTCGGATCTCGAGATACCTAACGAACTCATGATCCGGATGACGATGCTTGCGGCCGAAGGCGATCCGGCCGCCGACCCGACGCAGGAAACGACCGAACGACTGCTCGTATGGGATGCATTGTGGCAGGATAACAGGTCGCTCGGCGACGATTGCGACCCGAACGATACGACCAACGGCGAGATCTGGGATTCACGTACGAATCTGATACTTTTCACTGAACAGAACGGCGTAGCGGGATACTGCACCGATCCTGAGGAGAATTACCATTACGGGCTCGACATCGACAGTTGGGTCCTCGACTGGGGCCCCGATCCGAAGATCACCGAGCTTCTACCGGTCGGAACGACCGACATGAATCTCTCGTTCGACTTCTCCGCCGACGAGGTATTGACCAACCTCCTCATCGTATCGGTCAATGCTCCGCTATCGCAATTCGACATCCCGGGAAAAGAGGAACTGCGCAACTGTCCCTGCGCCGCCGAAGAATCACAAGAGGTCTTCTGTGCCGGAGAACCGCAGTATTTCTTGATAAGTATCGAGAACTGGGGGAATTACTCCGCCGAATCGGTCTACCTTAAGGCGACTTACGACCCGACGGTGTTCGATTACGTTCCCGACTCCACCGAGATCGCGACCCAATTCGACGAATCGGGGAACGGCCTGAATTGGCAACGACTCCTCGACGGACCGCAGGGAAGTTTCCCGCTCACCGGACCGAACCTCATTGCTAATGAACTCCACAGCCTTTTCGCGACACCCGAAAAAGCGCTTTCTTATCTGATACGTTTCCAGCTCCTGCCCAAGAAAGGACTCCCCAAAAACCGCTTTGGCGAAGTTCGCGCCACCGTCAGTGACCAAACATCTTACTTTTCGGTCAACCATAACGTACCGATGCGTCTCTATCAGGGGATATGTGCAACGACCTGCACCGAAAAAGAACTGCAGACACGGTGCGGCGGTGACTCATCGACGCAAACACAGATATACAATCCCGGGGAGACCTCTACCGACGACGATATCGTCGACACCGATGAAATGACGGACGTTCTTCCCGACGATATCATCGACCCACGGTCGACCCACCCGATGCGGGAACAGGAGCCGGGTTGTTCGTTGACGGTGATGTGATGATTATTCGAGGCCGACGAGCGCCTTGATGTACTGCTGGCGTTCCCAGCTCTCGGGATCGCTTTTCTTGCCCTGCGCCAGTTTGCCGCGGAAATCATCGATGGAGGCGAACCCTTTCTTCTTCATCCAGACGTTCATCTCGGCGGTCATGGTCTTGAGGTGCTCGATACGGTTCTTGTAGAGCGCCGAACAGACCTGCACCGCGTCGGCGCCGGCCAGCAGGTATTTCACCGCATCCTCGCCCGAGTAAATGCCGCCCGATCCGGCGATGGAAAGTTTCGTCCGACCCGCAAGAAGGGCGATCCAGCGGAGCGCAAGGGTCACCTCTTCACGCGGGGTGAGCAGATAGCCCGGCTTGAGTTCCATCGTGTCGGTGTCGATATCGACCTGATAGAAACGGTTGAAGAGCACCACGCCCGCCGCACCCTTGAGCTGCAATTTCTTCACGAGCCGCGCCGTATTGGTGTAGTAAGGACCGATCTTGACCACGACCGGGATCTTGAGTTCGCCGGCGATGACACGGACGATCTTGAGCACCCGCTCCTCGATCTCCTCGCTCGTATCCTCGGGATCGTGGGTCAGGAACGATATGTTGAGTTCCAGCGCGTCGGCCCCCGCTTTCTGGATGCGGAGCGCATAGTCCTTCCACCATTCGTGGGCGATGCAGTTGAGGCTCGCGATGACCGGGATCTTCACCGATTTCTTCGCGCCGCGGATGAGTCCCAGATAATCCTCGGGCCCCATGTTCATGCTCATCTGGTGGATGTATTCGGCCGCCTCGGTGTGGTAGGCCGCCGCCAGACCGTCATCGGCCGCCCGTATCTTCTCTTCGTATATCTGCTCTTCGAAAAGCGATTTCAACACCACCGCGCCGGCACCCGCCTCTTCACAGCGCTGTATCTTCTCGACCGAATTAGTGAGACTCGAACTGCTCACGATGAAGGGATTCTTGAGCGTCATTCCCAGATACTTCGTCGTCAGGTCGGCCATCGGATCCTCCATAGATATTTTTTCGCACGCACAGAACAGGGATATCATAGCCGGTCAAAAATGAATTGCAAGTCGGCGCAAGTTGCGGTATGGTCCTCTGTCCGGTTGCTTTTTCGGCCGGGCACGGAGGTCTCCTTGTCGCTCCTCATCGAAGGACTGCTGCTCGGGCTGTCGCTCGGGGTCACCTGCATCGCCACCTGCGCCCCGGTCTATGCCCCCATCCTGATGCAGACCGAGCGCGGCGCTCTGGGCGCGCTGTGGGCGGTGGTGCTCATGAGTCTCGGCCGGTTCCTCAGTTACGCCGTGGTCGGTGTGGCCGCCGGCGCGATCGGGGCCGTTGCCGCCGGAACGCTCCCCATCGCGACCATCGCCGCCGTTTCGTATATCTTTATCGCTTTTTTCCTTATCTATACGGCGCTCATCCGTGGCCGCGCCGAGAAACACGGCGGCTGTCCGACGGGGCTTCTGGCCAAATTCGCCGGGAATCCGTTCCTCGCGGGGCTGGTCACCGGTTTTTCGGTCTGCCCTCCCTTCATCGGAGCCATAACACGCGGCTTCGATTCGGGCGGCGCGGTCGGCGGGATGCTCCTGTTCACCGGCTTTTTCGTCGGCACCACGCTCTACTTCATCCCGATGGCGGTCCTGCCGCTTTTCGCCCGTCAGCGGCTCATCCGGATCGCCGGGATACTGTTCTCGCTTATCGCGGCACTCTGGTTCATCCTGCTCGGGTTCGATCATTTCTTCGATCTGCGGCTCAAGGCCGAGATGTACTTCGAGCAGGCGTACCTCGTCGACTACGCGCAGGCTGAACTGGTGCTCGTCGACGCCTCCGGCGATCCCGCCGTGACCGAACGGACGGTGCAGTTCTTCCCGAATGCGCAGCGTATCGCCGCAGCGCCCGACCGCTACACCGACGCACTCACCGCGCTCGCCCCGGCTACCAATGTGCTCCTGCTCGTCACGACAGTACCCGCCGAACCGGTCCGCGCCCTTGCCGTCGAAAATAAACTCAACATCGTCTGGACCTTCGCTCCGCGGACCGATACCGATGCGCTTGCACTGAAAGACTTCCTTTCTTCCTATATCATCAAGGCGCGCAAGAGTCGCGGCTTCCTTTTTCAATTGCCGCTGGGCGCCCCCTAGACGTGCGATTTCGCACAGCCAATTTTCTTGATTTATTCAGCTTTTTCATTTATTTGGTGAGTGGATAGTGTCTTTATAGCTGTGGGGAGGTTTCTATGAAAAAGCTTTTAGTAGTGCTGATGCTGATGCGGTCGTGGACGCTTTTCGGTCAGATCAACCAAGCGGACTATGAAGTAGGGTACAGGGATTATACCGTGTTCGGCAATACGCCGGTATTGTCGCAGTATGTCGATTACCACAACACGCAGTGGCTGCCGTCGGTCCTGCCCGAACTTGCCAGCGGTTGGGTCTATATCGACAACAATGGCCAGTTGGGCGGCGTCATTTTCCCCATACTCGAACGGAAAATGTTCATGCATATCTTCGTTGAATATGACCCGAACGAGGCGACCTACACCCGCAACAGTCCGCGCCAGATAGTCGATGCCATGCGCGGCACCACCTACGATTCCATCGGTACCGATGAGTATATCGCGCCGCTTTCCAACATCTTCGGCTTCGGCTTCGCGGGTGACGCCGGGATACTCTCCTGGGGCGTCAACCTGAAACTGTACGCCGACCAGTACGAGCGGACGAGTCAGACCGCCGGCACCGAAACAACCCTTTCAAACGCTACGTTCCGGCTTGAACTCACCCCCTCGGTCTCGATGAAGAAGGATAGTTGGCGGATGGATGCGGGACTCAACTTCCTCTACCAGTGGATATCGAACGAGACCAGCACCACCGGGTTCACCTATCCTTACGACTATTCCGGCAACGCCGAATTCGCCCTCTACGGCCGGGCGATGTTCGATGTTTCGGAATATACGACCATCATGGGCGGTCTCTCGTTCGGCTACGCCGGTGCTTCCGACGAATTGACCGACGACACCGTTTCGATCGACAATACCTACCTCGCGGCGAAGATGGGCGTGCTGGTCAAACCGGTCGAACGGTTGTCGCTCGGCAGCAACTTCCTGTTCTACCATACCTGGGGCGGCATGGAGCACAAGGTGTCGACGCCCACGGCGACCACCACCACCGAGGATAACGGCAACCGGATCATCTTCAACTTCACCCAGACGGCCGATTTCAAGGTATGCGACTGGTTCACCCTGAAGGCGGGCATCGGCAAGGATATCGTCGTCAATGTCGGCCAGACCAAGACCATCATCACCGCCACGCCGACCACGACCAACAATGCGTACGACAACAACTTCGACATCGGCAAATTCATCGGTTTCGCGATCGACTACAAGGAATTCAACCTGACGGCGCTGATGAACTTCGACATACTCACCAACGGTCCCTACATCATCAGCGGCAACAATCTGCTCAATCCGATGGCCTTCATGGCCACCATCCACTATCGCTGGTAGTCCTCTAGAGCACTTTCCCCGGATTCATCAGGTCATACGGATCGAAGAGTTTCTTGATGCCGCGCATGAGTTCGCGCGTCGGTTCGTCGACGAACAGGCCGAGCGCCTCGCGCCGTTCGAGGCCGATGCCGTGTTCACCCGATATGATGCCGCCGAGCTGACGGGTCTGCACGATGATCTCGCGCTGGATGAGCTTCGCCTCGACCGCGAGGTCGGCGCCGCACATGAGATTGACGTGAAGATTCCCGTCGCCGAGATGACCGAAGACGAACAGTTCCATCCCGGCGTGCAACCGTTTCCGAAGAATCTCGGCCCACTGGAGGAACTCCGGTATCCGCGAAAAGGGCAGGACGATATCCTGTGCCGTCTTGAGATCGCCCATCTGATAGGAGAGCGGCGAAAGAAGTTCGCGCACCGCCCATATCTCTTTCTTGTCGCGTCCGATACGGAAAAAGCGACCGTCGGCGGTCAACCGGCCGGAGAAACGGCGTTCCTGTTCAACCAGTTCCGCCTCGGTGAATGCTTCGAGCCGAAGGAGCAGGTAACTCTGCCGCGAACCGGTGACCAGTTCACCGGCGCGGACATCGAGGTATTCCATGGCCGCCGGGGCGAGCGCTCGGATCGCGGCAAGATCGTCATAGGTCGGCGCGACCACCTCGATGAAACTCGAAAAACGGGGGTAGGGCACCAGCTTCAGCCAGGCCCGGGTAACGATGCCGAAAGTCCCTTCGCTGCCGCAGATGAAACCGGGCAGGAAATAGCCGGTCGAGAATTTATGGACCGCCGCCCCCAGTTCGCGCACCGTACCGGTCCCATCGATGAGCCGCACTTTGCGCAGATGGTCGCGGGTCGTACCGTACTTGAGCGATGCGGGGCCGCCGGCGTTGGTGGCGATGTTGCCGCCGATGGTCGCATATTCATGACTCGCCGGGTCGGGCGGATAGAGAAGTCCCTGTTTCTCCGCCTCCCGCTTGAGATCGCCGGTCAATACGCCCGGTTCAACCTCGGCGATGAGGTCGCCCGCGTCGATGCGACAGCCGGTCAGCCGTCCGGTGAAGACGAGCGCCGACCGCTCGGGCAACGCGCCGCCGGTGGTGCCGGTGCCGCTGCCGCGCGGCGTCATCGGGATGCGATGTGTTACGAGGATACGAACCGCCGCGATGAGCTCCTCTTCGGTCGCCGGCAGGACGATGAAAAGACTCTCCGGGGAACGAAAGGTGGCGTCGGCGCCGTAGACGAAAGCGGCCGGATCGTCGCCCGGCAACGTCTCTATACGGGCCTGTTCAAGTTCTGTGCGTGCCGCACGGGCGTTCACCGCGGTCCCTCCGACGGTGTGGTCACGGCCGGTTTCTTTTCGTCTTCAGCCGGTAGATACCACAGGAGCGCACCGAGCACGGCGGTGAACAGAGCTATGATCTGAGAGGTCGAAAGCAGGCCGCCGAAGAAGAGTCCCCGGTCGTCGTCGCGGAATATCTCGACGATGAAACGGACCACCGCGTAGCCGATGAGCCATCCACCAAACATGACGCCCGGCTTAGTGACGCGGCGCCGTATGAAGAACAGGAACAGGAACAGCAGAAAGCCGAAGAACGCTTCGATGAGCTGTGTCTGGATGACCGGATAGGGAACATCGTTGAGACTTCCGATCATCGTTTCGGTGAACTGTTTCTTGGCCGACAGGCCGTTCTTTATGAACTCGGCACCGAGCGGCCCGGCCGATATCTTGCCGAAACAGCAGCCGTTAAGGTAACAGCCGATGCGTCCGAGGACCAGCCCCAGCGCGCACGGCAGGGTGAACAGGTCGAGGTAGCGGACCACCGGACGACCCGCCGCTACGAGATAAAAGACGATGGCGGCCGACCCGAGGACGATGGCGCCGTAGAAAGCGAGTCCTCCCTTCCACAGGTAAAGCATCGCGATGGGCTTCTGCAGGTATATCTCGAAGAAACCGTCGAAGATGATATGCTGTATCCGCGCTCCGAGATAGCCGAAGATCGCGGCGTAGACCCCGGCGTTGAAGGCGATCCGCCGGTCGAGCCCGGTCCGTTTCGCTTCACGGTCGAGTATGAAGAACCCGACCACCACGCCGAGCACCGCCAGCGTATAGTAGCCCGACAGCGTCAGATCGCCGATCCGCAGGAGAGTGGGTCTCATTTCTTATCGCCCTCTTTCTTCTGGAGGAAGATCGCGTCGATGAGGACCAGCGAGATGGCGATGACGATCGCCACATCGGCGATATTGAACGTGGGGTGGTGATACCAGTCGCCCAGCCGCCAATCGATGAAATCGACGACGAATCCGCGCATGAAACGGTCGATGAGGTTCCCCACCGCCCCGGCGATAACGAAGGCGTAGATGACCGGATAGAGTTTATGCGGCGTCTTGACGAACATGAGCGCCAGCACCACCAGCGTCACCAGCGTCGAGAAACCGCGCAGAACGACCATTTTATACAGCTCGGAGAAGGTGCCGCCGAAACCCCAGAGCGATCCGCGGTTCTCCACATAGACGAAATCCCAGAACCCCGGAATGACCGTCAGCGCCTCCTGTCCCTGCAGGCCGAGCGCCCACTGTTTGGTCAGCTGGTCGGCGATGATGAGCGGTACCGCGATGATGAGGAGCCACCATCCCTGACGCGGTGCCAGTTCGGGCAGTTTCATCGGATGACCTCCCAGCAGGTGTCGCAGATATGGGTCACTTCGGCGGAACGGTCGGCGACCGCCCGTTTCTTCCAGCAGCGGTCGCACTTCTCGCCGGCGGCCGGCACGACCTTGGCGTAGACCTCAAGCGTTTCGGAAAGCTTCGTCAGTCCATCGGACGATGACGCCTTCTCGAACGCCGAAACGATGAAGAACGATTCAAGGTTCGCCTGTTCCTCGTCAAGGAGCGGTTGGTCTTTCCAGTACATCGTCACCTTCGCATCGAGCGAATGGCCGATGGTCTTGGCGGTGCGCAGTTCCTCCAGCAGTTTCTGGACGCCCGACCGGACCGCGAGAAGCGGTTCCCACCGTTCGAGGAACTTCTTATCGTCGGCCGAAAGCGTTCTGACAGGGAACTCCTCAAGGAAAACCGATTCCTTCTTTTTGCCCGGCAGGTAGCCGTAGGACTCCTCGGCGGTGAAGGAGAGTATCGGGGCGAGCACCTTGACCATGTCGGAGAGTATCTCGTAGACGGCGCGCTGGCTCGCACGGCGGCGCAGGTCGTCCGCCTTCATCACATAACGGTCCTTGATGACATCGAGATAGACCGACGACAGGTCGACCGTCAGATAGTCGAGGATCGTGTGGTAGATGCGGTGGAACTCATATTTGTCGTAATTCGCGGTGATGTCGGCGAGCACCGCCTTCCAGCGGAGATAGGCCCACTTGTCGACCGACGAAAGATCGTTCACGCTCACCGCGCACTTCTCGGGATCGAAGTCTCCGATGAAGCCGAACATGAACCGCATCGTGTTACGGATCTTGCGGTAGCTGGTGACGAACGAGTTGATGATCTCGTCCGACACACGGATATCGTCGCGGTAATCCTCGGCGCTCGTCCAGAGGCGCAGTATCTCGGCGCCGAACTGCGATATGGTCTTTTCGGGCGGGATGAAGTTCCCCTTCGACTTCGATATCTTCTCCCCCTTGCCGTCGACCACATACCCGTGGGTCAGCACCTGCCGGTAGGGCGCCTTGCCGCGCGTCGCGGTGCAGACGAACAGCGACGAATTGAACCAGCCGCGATGCTGGTCGGAACCTTCCAGATAGAGATCGGCCGGGAACTCGAGCCCCTTGGAGCCGTCGAGCACCGCCGCCCAGGTCGCTCCCGAATCGAACCACACATCGAGGATGTCGGTCTCCTTGCCGATGTTCTTTGACCCGCACTTGGGGCACTTGAAACCGGTGGGCAGGAAATGGTCCGCCTCTTTCTCGTACCAGATATCGGAAGTATGTTCGCGGAACATATCGGCCACCGTATGGGCGATCTTGGCGTCGACGATCTGTTCGTTGCAGTCGTTGCAGTGGAACGCGATGATGGGACTGCCCCACAGCCGCTGACGCGACACGCACCAGTTCGGCCGCTTCTCGACCATCCCCGCTATCCGCGCCTTGCCCCACGCCGGGATGAACTCGACCGCCTCAAGGTTGGCGCGCGCCTGTTTCCGCAGGCCGGTATCGTCCATCGCGATGAACCACTGCGGCGTCGCGCGGAAGATGATGGGGGCGTTGCAGCGCCAGCAGCAGGGATAGCTGTGCGATATCATCTCGCCCGGTTTATTGAGCAGGAATCCGTTATCGAACAGGTACTGCACGATGAGCGGGTTGGCCTTGGTCACCTTCATGCCGGCCCAGTGCGGGACCTCGTCGGTGAAACTGCCGTTGGCCTTCACCGGCGCATAAGGATCGAGTCCGTGTTTGCGGCCCAGATCATAGTCCTCCTGACCGTGGCCCGGGGCGGTGTGGACACAGCCGGTGCCCGCCTCAAGGGTGACATGGTCGCCGTAGAGGATGACCGAATCGCGCTCCATGAACGGGTGCCGCGCCGCCATACCCTTGAACCGGTCGGCCGGGAAGGTCTTGACCGTTTCGGCCCCGCTCTCCCCTATCGCCTTGAGGAAACTATCCTTCAGATCGTCGGCGACGATGAGTATCTCGCCGCGCACTTTCAGCGCCGCGTAGGTGAATTCGGGATTGAGCGCAATGGCGAGGTTCGCCGGAAGCGTCCACGGTGTGGTGGTCCATATCACGAAGTTGACCTTCTCGCCCGGCAGTTCGGGGAGTCCCGCCGGCACCGGGAACTTCACATAGATGGAGGCCGACGAATGATCGTGGTACTCCACCTCGGCCTCGGCCAGCGCCGTTTCGCAGTGCATGCACCAATAGACCGGTTTTTTCGCCTTGAGGAGTGCGCCCGACTCTATGACATTGGCGAACTCGTGGGCGATGACCGACTCGAACTCATTCGACATCGTGATATAGGGATGTTCCCAGTCGGCAAAGACGCCGAGCCGCTTGAATTCGGTGCGCTGGATGTCGATGAATTCCTGCGCATAGGCGCGGCAGGCGCGGCGGAAATCGCCCGGCGCCATCGTGTCCTTCTTACTGCCGAGCCGTTCGGCCGCCTTGAGCTCTATCGGCAGACCGTGGCAGTCCCAGCCGGGAAGGAAGGTGGCGTACTTGCCCGCCATGTTCATGTACTTGACCACGATATCCTTGAGTATCTTATTGAGCACCGTCCCCTGATGGATGTGGCCGTTGGCATACGGCGGACCGTCGTGCATCACGAAACTCTTCTTGTCGCGGTTCTTTTCGAGTATCCTGCGGTAAATATCGATCTTTTCCCACTTTTTGAGGAGATCCTGTTCCTTCACCGGGAGGTTGGCCTTCATCGGGAAATCGGTCACCGGCAGATTGAGCGTCTTACTGTAGTCCATGGGGTTCTCTCCTGCGCCGTCGTGCGCGTCAAATACAAAAAAACAGGCGCGATTGTAGTTACGCGAGGCAAGACTGTCAAGTTATAGTTCGGTTCCCGCGCGAGGAAAGGGACCGCGGTCACTTGATCTGGTACGCCTGCACGGTGATGTCGACGATCTTGGGATCGAACTGTTTGCCGGAGTTCTCATGCAGTTCGCGCAGGGCCATCTGCCAGTCGCGTTTGCGGTGATAGATGCGCTCCGAGGTCATCGCCTCGAACGCGTCGGCGGCGCGCAGTATCCGGGCCGCCAGCGGTATCTTGTCGCCCGACAGTCCTTCGGGATAGCCCGAACCGTCATAGTTCTCGTGATGGTGCAGGACATAGAAGGCGATCTCCTGCATCCCCGACACGGCGTTGAGTATCTCATAACTTTTCTCGGGATGGCTCCGTATCGCGCGCCATTCGATGTCGGAAAGTTTCTCCTGTTTGGTATAGACCGTACGATTCCCGACCACCTTGCCCAGATCGTGCAGAAGCGCCGCCCAGCGCACCTGCAGTATCTGGTTCTGATCGAGCGACAGCGACAGCGCGATCTGCTCGGCGAACTCGGCGACCCGTTGAGAATGCATCTTGTCGGCGGTCGTCACGTTGTCGATGAGCGCCGCGACCGTCTCGAAGAACCGGTTGAGCGAATCGGAGGCGGCGAAGTAGTACTGGTCCTTCATCTGGGCGCGCACCTCGCGGAACTGCTCGCGAACGGCGCGGTCGTCGGTCAGTATCGGCAGGAGCGCACGGGTCTCAAGCATAGCGAGGAAACGGTCGTAGACGGCGGGATCAAATTCCTCTCCCGATATGATATTGAGGAAACTGTTGAGCTCGGCCGGATCGCGGATGTCGTGGAGACGCAGGATGATGTCGGTGGTATCGGCGACGCGGATGATGCGCGACAGGAGCGGGATATCGTCGCCTTTGAGCCCCTGCGGAAAACCGGAACCGTCGTAGAATTCATGGTGAGTATAGACCACCTCGGCGATCTTGCGGAGCGTCGGGAAGCGGTTGAGTATCGAATAACCGCGCGCCGGGTGTGAGAATATCTGGAAGTCGGTCTTCTGGCCGAAGATATCGGGTATCTCGGTCAACTTGCGCGAGATGTGACTGTCGGTCGAGATGCCGCCGATATCGTGCAGGATCGCCGAGAAGAAGAGCTCCTTGAGCGTCTCCTGCGGCAGTTGCAGCTCCAGCCCGAGATAATGCGACAAGAGTGCCACCCGGACACTGTGTCCCGTCTGCTGCGCACCTTCGCGTTCAAAAGCACTGATGAGCTCCGTGACGAAGTCGGAGGCGAACGATGCCGGTAGATTGAGGTCATGCAACGAAACGAGCGTGAGTCGCGCGCGCGACGAGGGATGGCGGGTCACGGTCAGATGGCTCCCGACTCGGTAAGGACCTTTTTCCAGCGGTCGAGCTTCTGCACCGACAGGTCGATGACCTTGGTGAGCTCGTCGATATTGTCGAAGGGCTTCAGCAGGAAGTCGTTCGCACCGTTCTCGAGCGCCGAAACGATACGATCTATCGTGCTGTAGGCACTCATCATGACGACCTGCGTCAGACCGCTGATCTCCTTGACGATGTTGAGCACCGTGATGCCGTCCATGTTGGGCATCAGGATGTCGAGCAGCGCCACATGGACGATGTTGTTGCGGATGTAGTCGATGGCATCTTCGGGCTTCGATTTCACTACGACCGTGTAGCCGTGCGCCTCGATGACCCGCTTGAGCGACGCGAGGATGTTCTCTTCGTCGTCGAGGATGAGTATCTTGATATTCTTCTTATTCATGGTGTCACTCCCCTAGATGTTGAAGAACTCTTTGACGATGTCGCGCGAATGGATCATCTTGAGTATCGTCTTGTAGTTGTTCCAGAAGTAGTTACGGTCCACGAACTCGACCACATCGTTCTCATTCAGATTCAACGTGTCGATGACCTTTATCTGCACGTTGAATCCGGTCTTCTCGAAGATGTACTCTTTCATCTCGGCGACCGACAGAGTGTGGGCGATAAGCGTCAGGACCACATCGCTGCGCAGATAGGTTACGAATCCGGCAAGCGTCTTGGGTGAATACTCCTCGATGTAGGAACCGGCCGTCTTCATGATCTTGCTGATGGTCCGTTCCTCTTCCTTAAAGAGATTGAGTATCGCTTCATACAGAATGTGATTCTCATTGAGTCGGTAATGATAGGCGTTCCCGATGTGCTCGCGGACCACCAGGCCGGTGTCGAGCAGGAAGTCGAGCGCCTTTTTGTTCGAGTTCGGATTGGTACTTGACAGCGTCGCTATCTTTCGGCCGGTGTAGTTCTGTTTACTCACCAGGATCCTGAGGATATCGACCTTTGCACGCGATCCGAGCAGGTACGAAAGCGGCAGATACGTCATGCGTTCCTCCTTTGCCTCGCACAATAAGTTAAACGAGTATAGCGCAACTAGAGTGAAAGTCCACAAAAAATATACAACATTCACTGTGTTTTCTCCCAAAGGCACCTCATCCCTTTATAAACAGGGCCATTGCCCGCGTTTCATGCCATTTTCGCGATTCGAAAGCTCTGAGGCCAAGATCGAACGAAAAGTTTGTGTTTCGATGCGCTTTTCGTTATCATCGGGTTCCGTAACCGAAGTAGGGAGATGGCTATGGTATCCAAAAAGGGCGCCGGAAAGGCCGGCAAGCAACTGGACGCGAAGCAACTCGGC